>Ga0302291_10000091_pt1 | contig 21304 bp, 19 predicted proteins | sample III_Fen_N1_4_FD_194548 | JGI IMG/M metagenome (GOLD analysis project Ga0302291, IMG submission 194548) | Peat permafrost microbial communities from Stordalen Mire near Abisko, Sweden - III_Fen_N1_4 | ecosystem: Environmental > Terrestrial > Soil > Wetlands > Permafrost | place: Sweden: Abisko... | reverse complement strand
TGGCGCGTCCCTGGACGGCCTCACCGTGGACGCGGCGCGCGGCAAGATCCGCGGCCCGAAGGACACGGCCGTGCGCCTCGGGATCGTGCGGGACGGGCAGGCGCAGGAGATCGAGATCGTGCGTGCCGTGATCGTCACCCCCGAGGTCGAGTCCAAGGCTCTTGCCGACGGCACCGTGGGCTACATCCGCCTGTCGGGGTTCTCGGACCACTCCGCCGACGCGCTGCACACGGCTGCGACGGAGAACGTTCAGGCGGGCCGGAAGAAGCTGATCCTCGACCTGCGCGGCAACCCCGGCGGCTTCGTGACGGCCGCGCGCGACGTCGCCAGCCAGTTCCTTGCCGACGGCACGGTCTTCTGGGAGGAGGATGCGAGCGGGAACCTGACCGAGTCTCAGGCCAAGCCCGGCGGGGCGGCGACGGACCCGAAGATCCAGCTCGTGGTCCTGGTGGACGGGGGCTCGGCGTCGGCGTCCGAGATCGTGGCGGGGGCGCTCCAGGACCGCGGCCGGGCGAAGCTGGTCGGCACGAAGACGTTCGGCAAGGGAACGGTCCAGCAATGGACGCAGCTCGAGGGCGACAACGGCGGGTTCCGCCTGACCATCGCGAAGTGGCTCACCCCCGACAAGACGTGGGTGCATGGCGTCGGGATCACGCCGGACGTGGTGGTCGACACCGCGCCCGCGAAGCCGGGTGACGACCCGGTGCTGGACGCGGCGCTCAAGGAGCTGGGGGTGCCGGCGACGAGCTTCGGACTCCGCCTCGCCGCCTGATCCGGTCGTGCCGCGCTCCAAACCCGGGGTTGCGCGGATCCGCGTCATCGGCTAAGTTCCTCCCGAACGAAAGGAGGTGATGTGCAGTGATAGATCGTTTTAGTTGCTGCACCACCTCGTTGGAGATCGCCGCCTAGTTGCGATCCCGACGGGTGGTCGGTAGCAATTCGAACGCCGGTCCGGCAACGGGCCGGCGTTCGTGCGTCCGGAGGCCGGCGTCGCTCGTGCGACACTGGCCGTCCACCCCCACGAGAGGAGCACCACGATGGGCGACACGATCGCCCAGAACCGACGGGCCCGTCACGAGTACAGCATCGAGGACACCTTCGAGGCTGGCATCGTGCTGCGCGGCACCGAGATCAAGAGCATCCGCGCCCACAAGGTGAGCCTCGCGGACGCCTATGCGCGGATCGAGCGCAACGAGGCCTGGATCGTCGGGCTCCACATCGCCCCGTGGGAGTCGACCGACCTCCGGTTCAACCACGAGCCGAAGCGCGCCCGCAAGCTGCTCCTCCACCGTCGTGAGATCGACGAGCTCCTGGGCAAGACCAAGGCCAAGGGCCTGACGATCGTGCCCCTGTCGATCTACATCTCGCGGGGCCGGGCGAAGGTCGAGCTGGGACTCGCGCGCGGCAAGCAGACCTGGGACCGGCGGCGCGAGATCGCGGAGCGCGACGCGAAACGGGACATGGAGCGCCAGGTGGCCGACGCGCGCAAGCGCTGATACAGGTGAAGGGCGGCCCAGGGGACCGGCCGTTCGGCGGTTCGACTGAGGAGGCGATCGATGCGGCTCGCGCGGATGCTCCAGGCGGTCGACCTGCACGCGGCGGGAGAGCCCGGCCGCGTGATCGTCGGCGGGGTGCTGGACGTCCCCGGCGCCACGATGCTCGAGAAGGCGCGCCACCTCGAGGACCACGGCGACTCGCTCCGCAAGCTGATGCTCCGCGAGCCGCGCGGCTACCCGGCCCTGTGCGCGAACGTGATCCTGCCGCCGACGCACCCGGACGCCGACGCGGGCTACGTGATCATGGAGCACGTCGAGTACCCCGGCATGTCCGGCACCAACACCATCTGCGTGGCCACCGCGCTGCTCGAGACCGGCATGCTGCCGATGACGGAGCCGGCGACGGTGATCACGCTGGAGGCGCCCGCCGGTCTGATCCGGACCCGCGCCGCCTGCACAAACGGCAAGGTCACGGGTGTGACGTTCCGGAACGTGCCTGCCTTCGTGACCCACCTGGACGCTCCCGTCGAGGTGCCGCACCTGGGGACGGTCACGGTGGACGTGGCGTACGGCGGCATGTTCTACGTCATCGCGGACGCGGAGGCGCTCGGGTTCCGGCTCGTCCCGGACGAGGGCCGCGACATCACCCGCGTGACCGAGATGATCAAGACGGCGGCGGCCGAGCAGCTGCCCGTCGTCCACCCCGAGCAGCCCGGGTTCGCGGGGATCACCATCGGCCAGCTCTCGGGCCCGCCGCACGATTCGCGAAACTCCTGGCGGAACGTGACCACGGTCTCGACAGGGGCGCTGGACTGGGCAAGACCGGCGACCTGGACCGGCGTCATCGACCGGTCGCCGTGCGGGACCGGCACGTGCGCCAAGATGGCCGTCCTCCACGCGCGTGGCCGCCTCGGCGTGGGCGACGAGTTCCGCCACGAGGGAATCCTCGACACGGTGTTCACCGGGCGCGTGGAGGCGGAGACATCCGTGGCCGATCGCGCCGCGATCGTGCCGTCCATCACCGGCACTGCCTGGATCACCGGCTTCGCGAGCTACGTTGTGGATCCCTCGGATCCGTTCCCGGACGGGTACACGGTCGGGGACATCTGGTAGGGGCGACGCGGGCTCGAATGCCGCGCGGGATCACGGCTGCGCACCATCGGACGGTGGCAGCGGCGCCGGGGAACCGGGGGTGGCCGGCGACCGTCCGGGCGATGGACGTCCCACACGGGAGAACAACGACGATGAAGCGACTCATTGCCAGCCTGACCACGCTCATCCTCGTCGCCGGATGCGGCTCGGCCGCGCCATCCTCCCCGGGTGTCCCCGCAATCACGCCTGGCACCGACGGCATCGCGCTCGCCGCGGTCTCGGTCCCGCGGCTGGCGACGTCCGTTGACGACGCCGCAAGGGCAGGCGACGCGGTCAACGCGTTCGGGCTCGACCTCTACGCGAAGCTCGTCGCCGCGGACCCGTCGGCCAACCTCGTCTTCTCACCGGCGAGCATCGAGCTCGCGCTGGCGATGGCCCGCGCGGGGGCCAGGGGCACGACCGCGACCGAGATGGACGCCGTCATGCACGCGCTGGGAACGGACGCGAACGCCGGCTGGGTCACCGCGCTGGACCAGAGCCTCAACAACAAGACCGCGACCTTCCAGGACGACATGGGCCACGCCCAGGACGTCGTCCTCCGCTCCGTCAATGCGCCGTTCGCGCAGCGGGGCTTCGCGCTCGAGGCGCCGTATCTCCAGGCGCTCGGCGAGCGGTTCGGCGCCGGCCTCCGGCTCGTCGACTACATCAATGCGACCGAGGCCGCGCGCAAGGCGATCAACGACTGGGTGAACGCGCAGACCGAGCAGCGGATCCCGGAGCTGCTGGGGCAGGGCACCCTGGACGACCTGACGCGCCTGGTCCTCGTGAACGCGATCTACCTCAAGGCGGCGTGGCAGACGCCGTTCGAGGAGGGCGCGACGGCGCTCGCCCCGTTCACCCGCCTCGACGGCAGCACCGTCGACGTCCCGATGATGCACATGGGCGGCGAGCTGCCGTACGCGACGGGCACGGGCTGGCAGGCGGTCGAGCTCCCGTACGTGGGCGGCAAGCTGTCGATGCTGGTGATCGTCCCGGACGACCTCGCCGCCTTCGAAAAGACCCTCGACGGCGCGTCGCTCGCGGCGATCGTGGACGGTCTCGCGACTCGCCACGTGTCGGACCTCGGCCTCCCGAAGTTCGGGACGGAGTCGAAGGTGGAGCTGAAGAAGGTGCTCTCCGCCATGGGCATGCCGACCGCCTTCACGGATCGCGCGGACTTCTCGGGAATCTCGACGGAGGAGCCCCTGCTGATCGACGCCGTGATCCACCAGGCGAATATCGACGTGGACGAGAACGGCACCGAGGCCGCGGCCGCGACGGCCGTCGTGGCACGAGCCGCGTCTCTCCCGAGCGACGCGGTCACTCTGATGGTGGATCACCCGTTCCTGTTCGCGCTGCGGGACAAGGACACGGGTGCCGTGCTCTTCCTCGGCCGGATCACGGAGCCCGCGACCCGGTCCTAGTGCCGCGCTCTACCCGGCAGGAGCGATCCGCGGGACGCCCGAGCGCGCGAGCCGCTCCTCGAACCGCTTCGCGGCCGCGTCCAGCTTGTCCAGGTGCTCCGCCAGCCGGCGGCGGGCCTCCTCGGCGGCGGCGTCCAGGCCAGAGAGCTCGAACACGCCCCAGTACCTGATGATCGGCAGCAGGACCTCGTCGCGGTGGACCCGCAGGTCGTAGATGCCGGCCTTCGCGATGTCGGCGGCCTTGCGCAGGAAGTTCGGGATGCCGGCGCCGGGCATCTTGAAGGCGAGCACCTCGTCCACGATGGCGCGCACGGCCGCCGACGGCTCGATCGCGATCGCGGCCTTCAGGATGTCCCGGTAGAACACCATGTGCAGGTTCTCATCCGCCGCGATCCGGACCATGATCCTGTCCGCGACGGGGTCGTCCGAGTAGCGCCCGGTGTTGCGGTGCGAGATCCGGGTCGCGAGCTCCTGGAACGCCACGTAGGCCAGGCCGTGGAGCGTGTCCGGCGAGGCCATGTCGTAGCCGCGCTCGAGCTGGTTCATCCGCCCCCGCTCCAGCAGCACCGGGTCGATGTTGCGGGTGACGGTGAGATAGTCGCGCAGCACGATCGCGTGGCGGCCCTCCTCTGCCGTCCAGCGCCCGACCCAGGTGAGCCATGCGCCGTCACCCCGACCGAACATCCCGTGGATGAGACGGTGGTAGCTCGGCAGGTTGTCCTCGGTGAGGAGGTTGATCTCGAATGCCGTCTGGGCCACGCCCGTCAGCCGCGGCTGGTCGGGGGTCCAGGGCTCCGTGTCGAAGTCCCGCCCGAGGCGATACGGGATGTAGTCGTGCGGGAACCACTCCTGGGCCACCTTGAGGTGGCGATCGAGGAGCCGCCCGGCCTCCGGCTCCAGCTCTTCGAGCAGGCGTCGGTCGAGGGCGGGGACGTCCGTGGCTGGCGTCGTGTTGTCGGACATGGGTCACCGGAGCGGGGGATGGGACGCGGCGCTTGCCCGCGGTTCCGCGGAGCGTAGGGTCCGGATGGTACGCGCCGAGGCCACTTCGGTGCAGGGGTGCAGCCACCAGGGGGACTGGTGCCGGCCCGTGACCTGGTGGACGGCCGCGGACAGGCACTCGCACGGGCCGCTTGCAGGCAATCACAGGGCGCGTGATAACCGCGGACTTCGCGGCTCTAGCCCCCACGCGGACAAGGCGCCAAGCGTCGTTCCGGTTGCGAAGATGCGCTCCCACCCGTGTGGCGGATACAAGGACAGGTCCAGCTGGATCGACCTGATCTTCTACCCGGGCAGTGGGTGTGTGATTGGGGTCCGGGCTCGGGACGCCCGGTTCCACTCCCGTGGCGCGTGGCTGCGCAACCACTCGCGGATAGCACTCGCCAGCAGCCTGGGTGGTCGAGATGGGCGGTGGAACCGGCGGCCCTGGAACGGGCCCAGCGGCCGAGTGTCCCAGAGCGGCCGGTGTCGGCGGCCAGCGCGGCCGGTTGGCTCCGCCCCGGCCCGGTGCTACCATTCGCTCCCCGAACGGTGGTTCGGTCCTGTGGGGATGCGTGGTTTCGACAGGGCTTGGCTGCCAGGGAACGCGAGCCGAGGTGCCGTCAGGCCTCGTTAAACCGGCGGCAAAACGAAGTAACTGCCAACAAGCAGCCTGCTCTCGCCCTCGCCGCTTAGGCGGTAAGGTGAGCATGGAAGCGGCCTCCCCTTCGCGGGCCGTGGAAGTGTCACTCAGCGAAGGTGCGACCCGGACCAGCGTCACGTAGTCCGGAGCCAAGCCCGATCTAGGGACACGTGACTGGGCCGGACGAAAGCCTGCCGATGGGCGTCCGACCGGCTGACGAAAATCATCGGACACGCTCGTAGTGGGTCCTGGCGAAGGGTTCTGGACGGGGAGTTCGACTCTCCCCCATCTCCACCAACTCCCCTGTGTGAAATGGTGTTGTCGATCCGATCGCGGTCGACCTGTCCAAGTCGGGCGGGGTCACCGGCTGCGAGCCGGACGCCGACTTCCTCCTCACGTACCCCGCACGGACCCCACGGTGGTCAGACTGCCGGCAGCACCTGGGACGTCAGCGCGGAGTTCCTCGACGGCGATGCCTGCTCTGGGGCCTCCCCGAGATGAAGGCGACCGCGCGCATCACGGTGGCCGGATGAAGGACGACTGATGGCGACGCGGCGGAGACTGCGACCAGCGACGATCGTTCTCGCGGCGTGCCTGCTGGCCGCGTCGGCGGCTGCGGGCTGCGGCCTGTTGCCGTCCGCGTCCTCCGTGCGGGACCTCCACGTCGAGAACGGGACCACGAGGGCGATGACGGTCCTCGTGGACGGCGTCCTCGTCGCCACCGTCGCGGCGGGCCAGTCGGAGACCGTCGCCGAAGGCAGGCTCCCGGCCGGCGTCTGGTCCGTCGAGGCGAGGCTGCCAGGCGGCAGGACCGTCCTGCGGGCCGATGTCGACAAGAGCCGCGCGAGCCAGACCGACAACTCGGGGTCCGGTTCGGGCGCACGCGTCGACCTCTCCTGCGGCCGGCTCGATATCTGGGTCGGCGTCCCGATGCTGGGTCCCGCGCCAGGGCCGGGCGCGCCCGGCGACTGCGATGGCTGAGGTGGTCACGCGAGGCCGCGGGGGCCCACCAGCCCGAACCCCTGCGCGATGAGCAGCGCGCCGAACACCACGAACGTGGCCGCGGCGAAGAGCCGTATCGCGCGTTCCGGGAGACGGGTCCCGAGGATCGCCCCGAGGCCGATCGCGAGCGCATCGGCGGCGACCATGCCGGCCGTCGATCCGAGCCAGACGGCGAGAGGCGCCTCCGTCGTCGCGAGCGTGATGGTCGCCAGCATCGTCTTGTCGCCCAGCTCTGCGAGGAAGAAGGCCGTCCCGATCGTCAGGACCGCCCACCGGCCGGTTCTGGTCGCCCGATCCTCGTCGTCGTCGCCCAGCTTGTCGCCCCGGAGCGTCCACGCCGCGAAGACCAGGAACGCGAGCCCCGCGACGACCTGGATCGCCGCAGTCGGGAGCGCGAGCGCGAAGGCAGACCCGAGCAGCACCGAGCCCGCGTGGACGAGCAGCGTCGCCAGGGTCACCGCCACGAGGACCGTCAATGCCCGGTAGCGCGTGGCGAAGGCCATCGCCATGAGCTGGCTCTTGTCGCCGAGCTCGGCGAGGAAGATGACCCCGAACGAGAGCAGGAACGCGTCCATCAGGACTCCGGTGGTGGGCGGCGCCGCTTGGACTCGACGGGTCGCGGCTCCGCGTCCGGATGGTCCGGGCGCCGTGGTCGCTTTGGCGTCGCGCGCCATCGTACGCGGGCCCCGGAGTGCGTACCCTATGCGCCACGCAGCAGGAGGTCGAGATGGCGGAACGACGGCGAGTGGCGGTGATCGGGCCCGGGTTCATCGCGCAGCGGCACCTCGAGGTGCTGAGCACCGAACCGGACGTGGAGCTGGTCGGCATCCTGGGCCGCCGGCCCGGCCAGGCCGATGACGCCGCCCGGCGCTTCGGCGGGCGGCCGTACGATAGCCTCGAGGCGATGCTGGACCGCGAGCGCCCCGAGGCGGCGTGGATCTGCCTCCCGCCCGATGCCCACGGCGAGCTCGAGCTCGCGCTGATCGAGCGGGGCATCCACCTCTTCGTCGAGAAGCCGCTGGCGGCAGACGAGGCGACGCCCGAGACGATCGCCGCGGCCATCGATGCGGCGGGCCTCATCGCCGGCGTCGCCTATCACTGGCGCGCGATGGACACGCTCCGCGAGGTGGGGGACATCATCGCCGCCAACCCGGTGAAGCTCCTCAACGGACACTGGCACGACAGCCTCCCAGGTCCGGCCTGGTGGCGCGACGAGGCCCGCGGCGGCGGGCAGATGGTCGAGCAGGCGACGCACCTCGTCGACATCTCGCGGCGGCTGCTGGGCGAGGCGACTGTCGTCGCCGCCACGGCGGACCGTCACCGGCACCCGGACCACCCCGACATGACCGTCGCCGACGTCAGCACCGCCATCGTGAGGTACGACGCCGGGCCCGTCGGCACGTTCACGGCCACGTGCATCCTGGGAGGGACGAGCGCGCAGGAGGTCCGCCTGTTCGCGGACGGCCTGGCGATCACGATCCGGCAGCAGGGCGTGTTGTACGAGGATGCCCGGACCAAGGCGGTCACCGCCACGGACGGGTTCACGGGCAGCCGCCTGTGGGGTGTGACGGCCACGCGCTATGTGCCCACGGGCAACGACCCGTTCCGTGACGAGGATCGCGCCTTCCTGGACGCGATCCGCCATGGGGACGCAGGCCGCATGTTCAGCAGCTATGGGGACGCGCTACGCACGCACCGCCTGACGTGCGCCATCCGGGAGGCGGCCCGCGCCCACCCCTGATCGGGGGCTCTCCGGACGTTCTCAGGCGGCCTGCGCGACGGGTGCGGCCTCCGGGTGCTCGTCTCCGAGCGCCACGTACAGCTCCTCCTCCTGCGCCATGTGGAGCCGCAGGATCGCATCCAGGCCGTAGAGCACGCGGCGCAGGTCGGTGAGGTCTGCGGGTCCGGGACCTTCCTCGGGGATCTCCGCCACCAGGCGGTCCATGAACCGGATCAGGTGGAAGATCTCGGTGTGCGTCCGGTGGAGGGCGGCGGTCACGTCATCGTTGCCGACCGCGCTCGCGAGCAGCGGGAAGATCTCGCGGTCCTCGCCCTCCTCGTGCGGGATGAGCGTCTCGGTGAGGAACGAGCGGATCCCCTTCAGCTCGACGAGGGCCCGCTCCGCCGGCAGGGACCCCAGCCCGTCCGCCAGGGCCCGGATGCGGGCGATGGACGGTGCGAGCTCGCGGTGCTCGTTGCGCAGCCGGATGCTGATCTCCGTCCAGCCCGGGATCTTCGGGGTCTTCTCGAGGCCGCCCGTCAGCGCGCGCAGGGCGTTGAGGATCGTGACGACGTCGATGGCCTCCTGGAGCAGCGCGCCCGCGACCGGCGGCAGTGCGCCGGTCATGGCGACGAGCATGGCCGCGATCGACAGGCCCATCCCGATCGCCACGCTCTGGATCGCGATCGTGCGCGACCGGCGGGCGATGCGGATCGCCTCCGGGAGTCGGTCCAGCCGGTCTACGGTGATCACGATGTCGGCGGCCTCGGAGCTGGCCGTGGCCCCCCTGGCTCCCATCGCGACGCCGACGTCGGCGGCGGCCAGGGCGGGCGCGTCGTTGATCCCGTCGCCGACCATCACGAGGATGCCGTTGGCCTCGGCGCGCTCGTCCGTGACCGCATCCACCTTGTCGGCAGGCGTGCGCTCGGCCAGGACTGCGTCCACGCCGATCGCCGCGGCGACCATGTCGGCGACCCCGTAGTGGTCCCCCGTCACCATGACGGTGCGCCGCACGCCGGCGCGGCGGAGCGAGCGGATCACCCGCGGCGTCTCCGGACGGATCGGGTCCTCGAGCACGAGCGCACCGACCAGGAGGCCGTCGACGGCCACGAACACGCTGGTCGCGCCCTCGAGGCTCACGCGGCGGCGGACGTCACGGGCCCAGCTGGGCAGCCCCGCCCCGCCGCTGGCGAAGTCGGGTGTGCCGGCGAGGACGGCGCGGCCACCGACGCTGCCGGAGACCCCGGACCCGGGCACCTCGACGACCCCGTCGGGAAGGACGAGCACGACTCCGCGCTCGCGGGCGCCGCCCACGATTGATGACGCGAGCACGTGCGGCGAGACCTGCTCGAGGGAGGCGGCCACGCCCAGGACGTCGTCCGGGGTCCAGCCGGGCGCAGTGACCACGTCCGCCAGGTGGGGCCGGCCGGCAGTCAGCGTGCCGGTCTTGTCGAACAGCAGGACGCGGGCCCGCGCCAGGGATTCCAGGGCCCCTCCGCCCTTCACGATGATCCCGCGGCGGGCCGCGCGGCTGATCCCGGCCACGATCGCGATGGGCACCGCCAGCAGCAGGGGGCACGGCGTGGCGACCACCAGGACCGAGAGCGCCCGGACCGGATCCCCGGAGAGGGCCCAGGCCAGCCCGGCCAGCCCGAGGGCGAGCGGGACGAACAGGAGCGCATACCGGTCGGCCAGCCGGACGAACGGCGCCTTCGATGATTGGGCCTCCTCGACCAGGCGCACGATGCCCGCGTAGGTGCTGCGTTCGGCGGTCGCGGTCGCCAGGAGGTCGAACGGGGCGCCGGCGTTGACCGTGCCGGAGCTCACGGGGTCGCCGGCCTCGCGGGTGGCGAGGCGCGACTCGCCGGTCAGCGCCGACTCGTCGAGCACCGCCGGCACGCCGGTCACGGTGCCATCCACCGGCACGACCTCGCCCGGCTTGACCAGGATCCGGTCGCCGACCTCGACCTCCGCGATCGGGTGATCGACGATCTCGCCGCCCTCGTGGCGATGGACGATCCGCGGGGCCCGCGAGATCAGCGCCGACAGCTCGCGGTGGGCCCGGCCGTCGGCATACCGCTCGAGCCAGTCGCCGGTGGCGAGCATGACGGCGATCACCGCGGCGGTGAGCGATTCGCCGAGGAGGAGCGCCCCGCCGATCGCGAGCACGGCGATGATGTCGACACCGGCCTCGTGCTCGAGCAGGTCCGCGACGATCGAGGCCACGAGCCAGATCCCGACGATCGCTGCCGGGATGGTCCAGGCCCACCATGCGAGCGACTCCTGGCCGGCGACCGTCGCCACGATGCCGAGCACCAGTCCGCCGACGGTGAGTGGCAGCATGGTGCGCTGGGCAAGCGCATTCAGACGGCCGAGGATCCGGATCATCCCCCGATGCTACCGGCGATCAGGGGGCCGGGACCCTGCCGGTCGGACCGGTTCTCCGGTCAACGCGTCCCGGTGCCCGGGCGCCGGCGGCGCGGCGCGATCCCCAGCCCGGTCCCCAGGCTGCCGAGGAGGTCGTCCGCCCATGCGCCCACGCCGCTCCACACGCGATCCACGCCTGCCGCCCGGAAGACCGACGCCGGCGTCGTCGTCCCGACCGCCACGAACGAGGCCCCCGCGGCGCGTGTCATCTCGAGGTCCACGGGGGTATCGCCCACGTAGGTCGTGTCCCGGGGGGCGACCCCCAGCTCCTCCATGGCCAGCAGGAGGGCCTCCGGGTGCGGCTTCGAACGAGCCACGTCGTCCGAGTAGAACGCGGTCTCGAACACGCCGGTCAGGTTCAGGCGGGCGATGCTCGGCTCGACCACGGCCCGCGTCGATGCCGTCACGAGGCCGACGCGGATGCCGTGCGATCGCAACCGGCGCAGGGCCGGCCTTGCCCAGGGGAGTGCGCGCGGCCGCATCCTGACCATCTCGTCGGTCCACCGGCCCGCCATCTCGTCCCAGAGCTCCGGCGGGATCCCGAGCTCGCGGTACGACTGGCGCCAGTCCGGCGTGTAGCGCTCGCGGAACCACTCGCGGCTCATGGTGATCCCGTACGAGCGCAAGGCGACGACGTTGGCGCGGTAGATCATGGACATCGTGTCCACGAGGGTCCCGTCCCAGTCGAACAGGACGGCGCCCGGGAGGCGGCTTGTCGTCACCCTCCGATCGTAGGGGACATGACCCCGGCGCGGGCCGTCAGCCGGCGAGGCCCAGCCCGATCGCGACGACGCCGAACGCCCCGATGACCAGGGCGGACACGACGTTGAACCCCCGCACGACGCCCGGCGTGAGACGGGCGCGGAATACGGCGACGGCCCCGGTCAGGATCGCCCACCAGGCGACCGACCCGGCGAACACGCCCGCCACGACCAGGAGAGCGCCACCGGGGCCGCCGGTGCCCGCGCCGATGCTCGCGAACAGCGCCGCGAAGGACAGGATCGTGGCTGGGTTCGTGAGGGTCAGGCCCACCATCGTCGAGAATGCGGCCGCCGGCCCATCCAGGCGCCGGGTGACGGGCAGGGACCCGGCGCCGGACCGGCCCACGGCGTCTGGGCGCTCCCGCGCGACGGGTCCGGTCAGCGCCATCCGGAGCGTCCTGGCGGCCATGAAGACGAGGATCGCCCCACCGACGATGCCCAGCAGCCGGCCGAACCCGACCAGGAGCTCGGTGATCGCCGTGAGCCCGAAGGCCGCGATCGCGGCGTACGAGGCATCGGCGGTCGCGACCCCGAGCCCGGACACGAACCCGTACGCCCAGCCCCGGTCGATGGTGCGACGGATGACCAGCAGGCCGATCGGGCCGAGCGCGAAGGCGACGGCGAAACCGATCGCCAGGCCCCGGACGAAGAGGTCCGGGGTCATGCGACGGCGTTGACGCCGGAGCCTGCCGGACGGCCCAAGCGCGGCGTCATCACAGGTCCGTCACCGACCCGGCGGCCGCCGTGTTCGCTCAGGGCGTCCTGGTCGCGCGTCGAGGTCATCCCCCAGCGGCTTGGAGGCACCTCGTGACGAAGTGGGACGGCTAAGGGTTTCGGGGCAGGACCACCACGCGCCGGTTCGGCTCCTCGCCGATCGACTGGGTGGACACGTCCGCGTTGTCGCGCAGCGACAGGTGGATCCAGCGCCGCTCGAGGGCGGGCATCGGCTCCAGCTGGAGCATCTTGCCCGTCTCGACGACGCGCTGGGCCGCCCGGGTCGCGAGATCCACCAGCTGTCGCTCGCGGCGGCCGCGGTAGTCCTCGACGTCCACGAGAACCCGGGTCCACTGGCCGGTGCGGCGCGAGAGCATCAGGTTCACGAGGTGCTGGAGCGCGGAGAGGCGCTCGCCCTTGCGGCCGATCAGGGAACCCAGGGCCTCCCGATCGGCGCCCTCGCCGACCACGTTGAGCCGGCTGGTCTCGCCCTCGCGGATCTCGACGGTCACGCCCTCGAAGCCGAGGTGACCCATCAGCGTCTCGAGGATCTCCCGGCCGGCGGCGAGCGCCTCGGGCGTCGCCTCCGCGGCCTCGAGCTCGGCGCGCTCCATGGCGAGCGAGCCGCGCGCCGTCGCCACCTGGGCGACCTCGGCGGCGGTGAGCTCCGACCCGCCGCGGGCGGGCCGGTCGCCCACAGGTCGGTCGTCGCGGCGGGGCGGACGGTCGTCGCGGCGCGGGGGACGGTCGTCGCGGCGGGGCGGGCGGTCACCCGCAGGCCGGTCGTCCCGGCGCGGGGGACGCTCACCCGTCTGCTGGCCGCCTGCGGGGCGGTCGTCGCGGCGGGGCGGACGGTCACCCGCCGGTCGGTCGTCCCGGCGGGGCGGGCGGTCGTCGAAGCCGCGGTCCTCGCGGGGGCGCGGGGTCGGGAGCGGCTTGGACTCGGCGGCCTCGCGCTTGGGCGCGGAACCGCCGAGGGCGCTCCGGGGCGCCGCAACGATCCGGGCGGGCTCCGCGCCCATGCCGAGGACGCCCCGGCTGCCGGGCGTGAGGATCTCGAAGTCGAGATCGCCGAGCCCCACCGCGAACTGGTCGCAGGCGGCCTTGATGGCCTCTTCGACCGACTTGCCGGTGAACTCCTGGTATTCGCTCATGTCAGCGTCGTCTCCCTCGTCGGCCGCCGCGCGAGCGGTTGGGCCGGATCGTCGATCGGGCGGAAAGGTCACGGTCGACGGCTTTCGAGCGCTCCGCCGCGCTCTTGTCTTGACCGGGGGGAAGGGGCTTGGGCTCGGGCAGCGTCACCGCATACCGCGGCGTGTGGTTCAGCGCGAACGCCGGGTGCCAGCCGAACAGCGGGAACGTCCCGCCAAAGCCGACCACGAGGTACTGCTGCCCGATCCTGATCACAGAGGACACGATCCAGTAGATGAACAGGCCGGCCGGCAGCATGCCACCGTAGAGGATGGAGATGAGCGGCAGGAAATAGGCCATCTGCCGCTGGACCTTCGCGTTGGGGTCGTCCGCCATCCGCGGATCCTGGGGCGGCAGCATCTGGCGCGACGACACCAGCTGGGTCATGGACGAGATGATCGCGAGGATGCTGATCCCGAAGCCGAAGATCGCCAGGCCGGTGGTCACCGGTTCCGGGATGCTCCAGTTGATGCCGAATGCGAACGGGTTGAGGCACGGGTTGATCACGCGGCCCGCTGAGTTGAAGATCGGGGCCGGGTCGCACACGATGTGGAGCGGCACGGCGAGGTTGATGCCGAAGACCTGCAGCATCGGCGTGATGTCGTAGTTGGTGAGGCCCTGGCTGATCACCGAGTACATCGGGATCAGGAGGAGCATCGGGAGCAGGGTCGGCAGGCAGCCGCCGGCAGGGTTGAGGCCCCGCTGCTTGTAGAACTCCTGGGTCGCGGCCTGCTGCTTGACGCGGTCGCCCTTGTACTTGCGCTGGATCTCCTTGATCTCCGGCTGGAGCATCTGCGTCCGCCGCGTGGAGACCAGCTGCTTCCGCGTGATCGGCGTCATGAGCAGCATGATGATGACCGTCAGCAGGATGATCGCGATGGCGATGTTCTGGCCGACCAGCTGGTAGAGCAAGACCAGCGTGATGAACAGGGCCTTGAAGATCGGCGTGAACGCCCAGGCCAGGAGCGACACCGGGTTGGCGCCGGGGCTTGCGGGCTCCAGCGGGGCCTGGGAGAAGCTCGGGATCGGCGTCGGCGACCCGCTGCCGGTGGTCTGTGTTCCCGGCACGCAGGCCGAGACGACCAGGGCCAGGACGACCAGGAACAGGACGGGGGCCAACCGGACGAGGATCTGCTGAAGCTGGGTCACGCGGTCGTTGCGGGTCACGCGGTCGTTCTCGTATCCGTTATTGGACCGGGTCATAGCCGCCCGGGTTCCAGGGATGGCACCGGCTGATGCGCTTCGCGCCCATCCAGGACCCTCTCAGCAGGCCGTACTTCTGGATCGCCTGCTCCGTGTAGCGTGAGCACGATGGTTCGAACCTGCAGCCGGACGGCAGCCACGCGAACACGACGCGGTAGAGGCGGATGAGCGCCACCCCGATCGTGACCCCGGCTCGTCTCACGACTCCGTCTGACCTCCGAGAACGCCCCCTGAACGGAGGACCCGGCGCAATGCTCCGACCAGCGCGTCGTGGTCGGCCTCGACGATCGCGGGCCGGGCGATGATGAGAACGTCCCAGCCGGGCTGGAACGAGGGCGCCATCGCCCTGAGAACCTCGCGGATCCGGCGCCGGGCGCGGTTCCGGACGACGGCTCCTCCGAGCCGCTTGCCGGTCGCGAACCCGAATCGGGTCTGGTCAAGGTCGGTCCGGGAGAACCGTCCGACCAGCAGCGGGTGCGTCTTCGCGACGCCTCCCTCCGCCAGCCTGGCGAAGTCGCCCGGGCGAGAGAGCATGACGAGCCGCAGCGAGTTGTGACTGCGTTCGCCGGTCAGGCCGAGAGCTTCTGCCGGCCCTTCGCGCGCCGCGTTGCGAGCACGCGTCGGCCGCCCGGTGTCTTCATGCGGGCGCGGAACCCGTGTTCCTTGGCGCGGTGTCGCTTCTTGGGCTGAAATGTCGGCTTGCCCATCGGGACTGTCCGTGATCCTCTCCGTCCGGCCCTGGGGACCCGGAAGCTCCGACCCCTTAGAGGCACGCAAACGCGCCGAGCGCTCAAGAGCGCGGCGGCGCGTGTTCGTCCGGGGGATGATATGGCGCCATCCGAAGGGGTGTCAAACGGGCGGCGACCTGGATCGCGTCCGCGCGCTCGTGTGCGCGCGCAGCGGCCGCCGACCACATGTCGGGCCGCAACTCCACTGTCACGCACGATACCCCCAGGGAGTATGCGCGAATCGCCTTGCGACGCTCCCGAGGCGCGGTGTATTGTTCGGCAGCCTCAGGTACCGGGACGCCACCGGGACCTCACCGGGGACCCGAAGACGGGGACCCGATGTCCGCTGAGCGGTGCCTGTCGGAGATCGAAGTCGCGGCGTCCGCGAGCACCCCTCGTTCGGGACCGCGGTCGGCGTTACCCATCGCAAGCCTTGTCAAGCCCGGGATCACGATCGCAGATGGACGCGAAGCAGGTCTGGCGCGCGGCACTCGGAGAGCTTCAGGTCTCCCTGTCGCCCGCTAACTTCGAGACCTGGCTTCGGGATACCTACCTCGTCGAGGTCGAGGACCAGCGGTTCCGGATCTCGGTTCCCAACGGCTTCGCGAAGGACTGGCTCGAGTCGCGGTATCGCCCGCTCATCTCCCAGACCCTCGCACGCGTCGTGGGCTACAGCGTGCAGGTCGAGTTCGTCGTCACCGCTGCGGGCGATGCCCAGGCGCAGGCTTCCACCGTGGCTGCCCAGGCCGTCCGCGTGGAGCCGACGCGCATGGGCGCCCCGGAGGGTTCCGGCGGCGGGGCCACGTATCTCAACCCCCGCTACACGTTCTCGAACTTCATCGTCGGGTCCGCGAACCGCCTCGCGCACGCGGCCTCGCTGTCCGTGGCGGAGCGTCCCGGGCACGCCTACAACCCGCTGTTCCTGTACGGCGGCGTCGGCCTCGGCAAGACGCACCTGATGCACGCGATCGGGAACGCCGTGGTGGCGAAGTTCCCGCGCAAGCGGGTCGTCTACGCCACCTCCGAGAAGTTCACGAACGAGTTCATCACCTCGATCCAGCAGGGCCGAATCGACGAGTTCCGCGCCCGCTACCGCCGGATCGACCTGCTCCTGATCGACGACATCCAGTTCATCGCGGACAAGGAGCGGACCCAGGAGGAGTTCTTCCACACGTTCAACACGATCCACGAGGACGGCAAGCAGATCGTCCTGTCGTCGGATCGTCCGCCGAAGGCCATCCTCACGCTCGAGGAGCGTCTTCGGAGCCGCTTCGAGTGGGGCCTGATCGCGGACCTGACCGCCCCGGACCTGGAGACGCGGATCGCGATCCTGCGCGCCAAGGCCGAGGAGCAGGGCACGCCGATCACCCCGGACGTGATGGAGTTCATCGCCCGCAAGGTCGTGTCGAACATCCGGGAGCTGGAGGGCGCGCTCAACCGGATCGTCGCCTACGCATCGATGGGCGCGATGCCCGTCTCGATCGAGCTGGCCCAGGCCGTGCTCTCGAACGTGCTCTACAACCCGAAGAAGCGCCAGGTGACCCCGGAGCGGATCGCCCAGGCGGTCTCGGAGTACTACGGCGTCGGCATGGACCAGCTGCGCGGCCAGAAGCGGGAGAAGAGCATCGTCGTCCCGCGGCAGGTCGCCATGTTCCTGATGCGCGAGGAGACGGACGTCTCGCTCCTGCGCATCGGCGCAGAGCTGGGCGGCCGCGACCACTCGACCGTGCTCCACGCCTGCGGCAAGATCAACCGGGAGATGCAGGTCAACGACGAGATGCGCCGCGAGGTGGCGGCGGTCCGGGAGCTGATCTACTCGGAGTGACCCGCAGCGGTCATGAAGCGGAGTTCGCCGCGCGCCGAACGGCGCCCGGGCGGCCTACTGCCCTTTGGGCGTTCTCCTGATCGGGTTCGCCTGTTGGACCGGACACGTGGCCGGCGTGGATCAGCGTGGGGACAACGGGTGGACAAGAGGCAGAACCGGGTGATACCGCCCTCTCGACGGGGGACGTGGTCGGGGACAAACGGGCCCTCCGGACACCCACTGGGGACAACCTCTCCACCAGGGGCCGTTCATCCACGGCCACGTCCCCGCGCCACCCCCGGGTCAGCCCGGTTCGCTCCACAGGGTCATCCGGTGCGTACACACGGATTTCCCGCACGAACGAGCGTGCCCGTCCACCGAATCCACGGCATGATGACGGTGATGACGAGATGAGAAGATAGACCGATCATTCCACCCCACGGACAAACCCCGCGAGAGGCGGGGCCGCCGTCGTCCGGCACCGGGACGCCCACGACGGCCGCCTGCCAACCGCCCGCCCAAAGCGCTTGCTGGAGACCACCCGACGTGAAACTCTCGGTCATGCAGGAGAACCTGGCACGCGGCCTCTCCGTGGTCTCCAGGGCGGTCTCCAGCCGAAGCACGCTGCCCGTGCTCGCGAACGTCCTCCTCCGCACCGAGGATGCCGGGCTCAAGCTGACGGCGACGAATCTCGAGATCGGGATCACGTACTGGGTCCCCGGCAAGATCGAGACCGACGGCGCCACCACCGTCCCCGCCCGCCTGCTCACGGACCTGGTGAGCTCGCTCCCGAGCTCGGAGAAGGTCGACCTCGAGCTCCAGGGGCTCGACACGCTCCACCTCCGCTGCGGGCGCTTCGCCACCCACGTGAAGGGCATCGATGCAGACGAGTTCCCGACGATCCAGACGGCGGGGGAGCGCCCGACGACGCGCATCTCCCAGAAGGTCCTCAAGAAGGCGCTCGCGGAGACGGCCTTCGCCGCGGCGAGCGACGAGGCGCGCCCGATCCTGACCGGCGTGCTGGCCAAGTTCGAGGGCAGCCGGCTGACCCTGGCGGCCGCCGACAACTACCGGATCGCGGTCCGGTCGATCGACATCCTGGACCCGGTCGAGGCGGTCTCGGTGGTCATCCCCGCCCGTGCCCTCAACGAGCTGAGCCGGATCCTCGCCGACACGGACGATCCGGTGGAGCTGGTGCTGGCGACGGCCCGCAACCAGGTGCTGTTCCACCTGGAGGGGATCGACCTCGTGTCGCGCCTCATCGACGGCCAGTTCCCGAACTACCAGCAGGTTCTGCCGGCGAGCCATTCCTCGCGCGCCGAGATGGACCGCGAGGAGCTGTTGAGGGCAGTCCGCCCGGCGGCGCTGATCGCGAGCTCGTCGGCCAACATCGTCAAGCTCCAGGTGGGCGGCGAGGGATCCGGCATCACCGTGACCGCGACCGCCGAGGTCGGCGACTACACCGGTGACGTCGAGGCGACGGTCGAGGGCGACGCGACGACGATCGCGTTCAACGCCCGGTACCTCAACGACGTCCTCACCAACGTGGACGCGGACCGGTTCTCCCTCGAGCTCAACGGACCGCTCTCCCCGGGCGTCTTCCGGCCCGTCGGTGACGACGCATACGTCCACGTGGTGATGCCCGTCCGGACCACCTCCTGACGGGCGCCGCGACGGACGCCCGGCTCGACGCTCCGGCGGCACGCCCAACCACCCCGGTCCTGTGCGGGCTGTCGATCCGTGACCTTCGCGGCTACGCGGAGCTCGACGTCACCTTCAGCCCTGGCCCCCAGCTCGTCTGGGGGCCCAACGCGGCCGGCAAGACGAGCCTGCTCGAGGCGATCGTCCTCCTTGCCTGGGGCCGCTCCCACCGTACGTCGGCCGAGGGGGAGCTGGTCCGCTGGGGCCGGGAGCTGGCGCGGATCGAGGCTCGGGTCGGGCGGCCGGACGCCGAGCCCGCGGCACGCGATGTCGTCGAGGTGGCCCTGGTGCGGACGGCCGGCGACGGGGCGCGCAAGCGGATCCGGGTAAACGGGGTCCCGCGCCGGGCCGCTTCGCTGGCCGGCGTGCTGAGGACCGTGATGTTCGCGCCGGAGGACATGCTCCTGGTCGCCGGCTCCCCATCCCTGCGTCGCGAGGCGCTGGACCGGCTCGCAGGCGAGCGGTCGCCCGCCTACGCCAGGAACCTGGCCGCCTTTGGGCGTGCGCTGCAGCAGCGCAACGGCCTGCTGCGCCGGATCCGGGAGGAGCAGGCGACCCGCTCCGAGCTCCGGTTCTGGGACGGCACGCTGCTCGACGCCGGCGCCGCCGTCCGCGAGGAGCGGGCACGGCTGCTGGAGGCCATCTCGGGCCCCCTCGCGGCGGCCCACGCGGAGATCGCACCCGACGAGGCTGCCACCGGCCGGCTGGCGCTGGCCTACGTCACCAACGCTCCCCAACAGGCGGGAGAGTCCATCCGGGGCGCCCTGGCACGCCGCCTCGCGGAGACCGCCGACAAGGAGGTCTGGAATGGCTCCACCCTGGTCGGTCCCCATCGCGACGACATGGCCTTCGAGCTCGACGGCCGGGCGCTCGCGTCCTTCGCGTCGCGTGGCCAGCAGCGGACCGCGATCCTCGCCTTCAAGCTGGCGGAGATGGACCTGCTGACCGCCCACGACGGGCACCCGCCGCTCCTCCTGCTCGACGACGTCTTCTCGGAGCTGGATCCCGACCGGCGGTCGCACCTGGTCCGGCGCATCGCGGAGCTGCCGCAGGCCTTCGTCACGACCACGACGCTCGACGACCTCGATCCCGCTCTCCGGTCCGTCGGGACGACGTGGGCGGTCACCGCCGCCGAAGGAATGGCCCGCCTCGAGTCCGGCGGCTGAGCGCCCACCGGTGAACGACGATCCCGAGTCCCCGCAGCGCCGTCGCCGGCCAGACCGGATCGGCGACCTGCTGCCCGAGGCCGCCCGCCAGCTCGGCCTCGAGAGGGAGCTGCGACTCGCCCGGGCGATCACCACCTGGGACAGGCTCGTCGCCGAGCGTGTCCCGCCCGCCGCGGGAGCCTGCCGCCTGGTCCGCCTGGAGGCCGATGCGCTCGTGGTCGCCGTGGATGAGCCGATCGTCGCGGCCGAGCTCCGCATGCGGGCGCTGGAGCTGCTGGAGGCGTTTGCGGCGGCTCCCGGCGGGGCCCGGGTCCCCTACCTCCGCATCCAGGGCGCCGAACGGGACGCCGGGAACCGCGGGGATCCGCGCGTATAATCCGGGTCCTGCCGCGGAGGGGCGGTCGTCGCGTCACTCGACGGCCCCGACGCTCGTCGCTGCACCCATGAGGCTCACTCCTTGGCCGTCCGCATCCAGCTGAAGCTCGGCGCCGTCACGGAGCAGGATCGGCTTGCCGATTCGCCCGACACGGTCGTCGTGGTGGAGCCATCGGTCGGATCCGTTGGACGCACGAAGGGGAACCTGTACCTGCTCGTGACCTCCCGGGTCTCGGGTCCGCGCGCCAGGGAGGCGACCCGTGTCGTCGCCGACACCATCCGCAACGAGTACTACTACGATGAGTCGGCGGGGATCCGCCAGTGCCTGACCAAGGTGCTGGGTATCGCCAACAAGCGCCTGGCGCACCAGCGGGACCGCTATGGGCTCGGCCACCAGGATGACGGCGCCGGCCCGATCGGCGTAGCGGTGGCCGTGGTCCGCGGCCGCGAGCTCTACGTCGCCACCGTGGGTCCGGCCGAGGCTTACCTCATCCGCCAGGCCCGCCTCTCCACGCTGCCCGATCCGAATGGCGAGCGCGGCCTGCCCGTCACGGAGTTGGTGCCCGAGGTCTGGCGTGGCGAGCTGTCGGTTGGCGACTCGCTCTGCCTCGTCTCGGCCAACGTGGTTGCCAAGGTGGGGACGGACACGCTCAAGGACGCCCTGGTCACCCTTCATCCACAGTCGGCCATCGAGCATCTCCACTCCCGGTTCGTCGCGGCGGACGGCCACGGCAGCGACGGCGCCTTCGCCTTCGAGGCAACGGAGGTCGGGGCGACGCAGAAGGCGCGGACCCTGGTCCCCGTGCGCCCCGACGAGCCTCTGGCCGGCGCCCCGGACCG
>Ga0302291_10000090_pt1 | contig 21529 bp, 13 predicted proteins | sample III_Fen_N1_4_FD_194548 | JGI IMG/M metagenome (GOLD analysis project Ga0302291, IMG submission 194548) | Peat permafrost microbial communities from Stordalen Mire near Abisko, Sweden - III_Fen_N1_4 | ecosystem: Environmental > Terrestrial > Soil > Wetlands > Permafrost | place: Sweden: Abisko... | reverse complement strand
ATCGACCGGCGCCTGCCGCTGGCCGACCTCGAGGACGCGTTCGACCGGCTGCGCGCCGGCGCCGGCGCCCGCCAGATGGTGATGTTCGGGGGCTGAAGGCGGTTCGCCTCGGGCCTGGCAACGGGGCCGGGCGCCAGCTGGCCGCTCCCGCCGCTGATGCGCCCAGGCATCAGCAGGCGGTGGCTGCCGCACGACTCGGCACCCCAACCCCGGGTTCGGCGGACGTGCTCCTCGTGGGACCCCCGGTTCCGATGCACCGGCGACTCAGCACCCGCCGGCGCCGCCGCCGCCGCGCTCAGGACCCAGGGCAGCTCAGGGCTTGGCGCCGCGACGGCCCCTGCGCGGCGCCGCCGCCCCATGCCGCACCGACCCGCTCAAGCCCCACCCAGCCCCTGATGCGTGCCAGCATCATGGCGGGGCGGCTGCCGCACGACTCGGCGCCCCAACCTCGGGTTCGGCGGTCGTGCTCCTCGTGGGACCCCCGGTTCCGATGCACCGGCGACTCAGCAACGCCGGCGCCGCCAGCGCCGCCGGCACCGCTCAGGATCCAGGGCCGCCCAGGGCTTGGCGCCGCGACGGCCCCTCAGCGCGGCGCCGCCGCCCCAGGCCGCACCGAGTGGTACACCGGCGGCCACGCCTCCGGGTCCGCGCGCTCGCCGAGGAGCGCGTGCTCGATCCTCAGGTCGAGGACGTGAGCGTCGGCCGGGACGGTGAATGCCCAGCCCTCGACGAGGCGCGCCCGCCGCGCCGGATCCGTCACCCGCACGGCGCGCCCGCGGAGGAGGAGCTCATGCGGGACCGCAGGGTCCTGGTGGGCGTGGAGGGCATATCGGCCGTCGGCCAGCAGGTCCGCGGCCTTCGCCGACCCCGCGAGGACGACGGTGACCAGCCGCCCATCCACGATCGAGACGTTCACCGGGTGGATGCGCGGCGGGGCGTCGCCGCGGACGGTGGCCAGGAGGCCCTCGCCGGTCCCGGTCCGCTCGAGGAGGGCCCTGGCCGTGGCGGCCAGCGCCGGGTCGGCGGCCGCAAGGTCGTCCCAGGTCGCGAGACCTGCCCCGTCGGTGGTCGAGGTCGGCATCGGCATCGGGGTCGTGGTCGTGATCGGGTCGGTCATCAGCGGATCCTCGGGGCGATGTCGCGGGGGAGATGATCGACGCCGAAGCCGTCGCGGCTATCGGAGCCGAGGTTGGCGGCCGCCGCGCCGAGCAGCGCGAGCAGGCCGATGGCGATGATGGCGAGGGACGCGATGTCCACGGTGGACCTCCTGGGGTGCGTTCGTGATCTGAGTGGATCCTGCGGCAGCAGTGGTCCTCTGATAAGGTCCAGTTCAAGGATGCGATCAAGGACCAGTTTGTCACTTGAGCTGCACGTGCCGCTCGACCGCGCGTCACGCGAGCCGCTCCACCGGCAGCTTTCGCGCGGGCTGCGTGAGGCCGTCCGCGACGGGCGCCTCGACGCCGGCGCTCCCCTCCCCTCCTCCCGGGCGCTCGCGGCGCAGCTGGGGCTGTCGCGCGGGATCGTCGTCGAGGCGTTCGAACAGCTCGTCGCCGAGGGGTATCTCGTGGCGCGACCCGGAGGGGCGACGCGCGTGGCGGAGGGCGCGGGCTCAACCGCCCCGCCGCCACGGGACCTCGAGCCCACCACGTACCGTTTCGACTTCCGACCCGGGCGCCCGGACGTGACCGAGTTCCCCCGCGCCGCCTGGGTGCGGTCGCTCCGGCGGGCGCTCGCGGAGGCTCCCGCTGACCGGCTTTCGTACCTGGGAGGGCGGGGCGTCCCGGAGCTTCGGGTCGCGCTCGCGTCGTACCTGAACCGGGTCAGGGGAACCGCGGCCGACCCGGCGGACGTGGTGATCAGCTCGGGGTTCGCGCAGGGCCTGGGGCTCGTGGCGAGCGTGTTGGCGGCGCGCGGCGGTCGGCGGTTCGCGCTCGAGGACCCGTTCGACCCCGAGTACCGCGCCATCGTCCATGCGGGCGGCTTGGAGCCCGTCGCCATCCCCGTCGACAGCGACGGCATCCTCGTGGACCGTCTGGGCGCGGCGGGCGTCGATGCCGTGCTCGTCACCGCGGCCCACCAGTACCCGACCGGCGCCGTCCTCTCCCCGGCGCGGCGGGCTGCGCTCCTGGCCTGGGCGCGGGCGACTGGGGGGCTCGTCGTCGAGGACGACTACGACGCGGAGTTCCGCTACGACCGCGAACCCATCGGCGCGCTCCAGGGGCTGGCGCCGTCGTCCGTCGTGTACGCCGGGTCCGCGAGCAAGACGCTCGCTCCCGGGCTGCGCCTGGGGTGGCTGGTGGCGCCACCGGAGATCGCGGCTGCGCTCACCCTGGCCAAGGAGGCGGTCGACCAGGGGTCGCCGGCGCTCGACCAGCTGACCTACGCGGACCTGCTGGAGCACGGCGAGGTCGATGCGCACCTGCGCCGCATGCGCCCCATCTACCGGCGCCGGCGCGACGCCCTCCTCGCCTCGCTGGCGCGCCACCTGCCGGACATCGAGCCGGTGGGCGCGTCGGCGGGCCTCCACGTGCTCGCCTATCTCCCGGACGGCCTCGACGAGGCGCGGATCGTGCGCACCGCGGCCGAAGCGGGCATCGCGGTCTCCGGCCTGACGCCGCGGCGGATCGCACCCGGGCGGGTCGGGCTGGTGTTCGGCTACGGGCTGATCACGGAGCCCGCGATCGAGGCCGCGGTCGAGCGCCTCGCGCCGGTGATCCGCGGGCACTGACCGGGCAACCACACTCGGGCGGGCGAGCCCCTGGGGGTCGCGGCTCGCGACGAATCGCACGTCGCGCTGCGTCGGCGACCGCGGATCACCAGGTCGACGGGCGTGTTGATCTGCTTGCGGGCGTGCTGGACGGCAACGCGAAGCTCGACCGGGCGATCCGGATCAACACCGCCGCCGGCGACCGCCGTCTGGGGCGCCGTGCTGCTGCTCCTCGCGGTCATCGCGGTCGCGGTCATCATCGCCTGGGGCCCCCTGCGCTGACGGCCGCCTGCCGCCCGTGTCGACCGGCCGGAGACCGTGACCCTACGCCGGCGGCTCCGGCCGCTCGATCGGCAGGACCTGCGGCGCCCCGGTGATCAGACGCGTGCTCCGCCCGCGCGTCAGGAACGACCACGCCCACCGCACCGACACCACGATCCGGTTCGCGAACCCGATGAGGTACACGATGTGGATCCCCAGCCACATCGCCCACGCGACAAAGCCGCCCTGGCGCCCCAGCGGCCCAAGCCAGCCGATGTTCGTGACGCCCCGCAGGCGCCCGATGACGGCCACGTCGCCGCGGTCCTGGTAGTGGAACGACTTCATCCGCTCGCCCCGGAGGCGCGCCAGCACGAGCCACCCGGCGTACTTGCCGCCCTGGATGCCGCCCTGCGCGACGCCGGGCACGGGCCGGTCCTTCTTCCACGGCTGGACGGCGGCGTCGCCGACCACGAGGATCTCAGGGTGGCCGGGGATGGCGAGGTTCCGGCCGACGCGGATCCGGCCGGACCGGTCGGTCTCGGCGCCAACGGCGTCGGCAACCGCGCGCCCGAACGACGCCGCCAGCACCCCGGCGGCCCACAGGACGGTCCGGGCGCGGATCTCCTCGGACCCGGACTCGTCCTCGACGCGCACGTAGGCGTCGCCGATGTCCACGACGCGCGTCTTCGTCCGCACCGTGACCCCGAGCCGCTCGAGCTGCTCCCTGGCGGAGGCGGATCGGTCGGGCGGATACATCGGCAGGATCCGGTCCAGCGCCTCGATCAGCTCGATCCGCGCATCCTGGGGATGGATGGACCGGAAGTCGGAGCGCAGCGTGTCGTTGGCAATCTCGCCCAGCGCCCCCGCCAGCTCGACGCCCGTGGGCCCGCCGCCGACCAGGACGAAGGTCATCCACTCGCGCCGGCGGTCGGGATCGGCCTCGCGCTCGGCGGCCTCGAACGCGATCAGGATCCGCCGGCGCATCTCGGTGGCGTCGTCGATCGTCTTGAGGCCCGGCGCGAACGGCGCCCACTCGTCGTGCCCGAAGTAGGCGTGGCGCGCGCCCGTGGCGACGATCAGCGTGTCGTACGGGAGGTTGAGGCCGTCCTTGAACGCCACCTCGCGCGCCACGGGATCGATGCCGGTCGCCTCGCCCAGCAGGACCGTGGCATTCCGCTGCTTGCGGAAGATCGAGCGCAGCGGCTGCGCGATCTCGCCGGGTGACAGCGCCCCGGTCGCGACCTGGTACAGCAGCGGCTGGAACAGGTGGTGGTTGCGCCGGTCGACGAGCGTGACGGAGACGTCGTCACCCGCCTTTCGGAGCTCCCGCGCGGCGTAGAGGCCCCCGAACCCGCCCCCGATCACGACGACCCGGTGCGGTCGGTGCGGGCGACGAGGGGCCGGTGCCGGACCGGCGGGAGGGACAGGCTGGGCTGGCTCGGTCACGTCGGCAATCCTAGCGCGCGTCCACGCGGCGCGGGTTTCGGCACCCCGGCGGACGGGTGTGGCTACGGCACCGTCACGGTCTGGCTCGCGAGCACGCCGCGGTCGTCACCGATCGCGTCGATGGCGATGTGGTACGTCATCCCCGACCCGAGGCAGCCCACGGACACGGTTCCCGACCCCGCCGGCCCAGTCGCCTCGAGCACGCCGTCGAGCGTCATGTCGCCGCCGGGCGTCATGCCGGCCTCCGCGGGGAAGGCGCGGACCGCCACGCTCTCGGCGTCGATGCCCGCGAGCTGGTAGGTCACCCTGGCCACGGTGCAGGCGTTCGACGCGGGCCCCAGGTCCACCTGGTCGAGGCAGTACGGGGTGCCGCCGAAGTCAGCGGGCTCCTCGCAGGCCGTGCCCCCCAGGCCCGCAAGCTTGACCATCGGCCGCAGGAACGCGCCCTCGGCGAGGTGGCTGTAGGGCGACAGCCCCGTGCCGGCCTTGTAGACCGGCGCGGCCTCCTGGGCGAGCGCCACGTCGAACGCCTCCACGCCGCTGCCGGTCGTGAACGTGCCGACCTCGCTGTGGCCTGCGAGCAGCCCGCCGCCGGCCACGGCCTGGAACGCGTACGTCGTCGCGGCCTTCACGTCGAGGCGGGCGAGGACCACGGTGGAGCCGAACAGGTTGATCGATGTCAGGGCGCTCGCCTGGCTCACGGCACCCGGGCTCTGGCCCTGCACCCAGAACTTGACGTCGGCCGGGGCCGGTGGGTCGACCGTGAAGCCGACGATCACCTGGTTGGCACGGTCGGAATCGACGAACAGGACGTTCACGGCCGGCCCTGGCGGGAGCTGGAGGACGGCAGGCTCGCCGGCCGGGAACACGGCCTCGAGGCCCGTCGGGCACCCTGAGAGGCCCGGGTTGACGAGGCAGATGTCGAAGATCGGGACGAGGATCTTCCCGCCCAGGCCCGGGTTGTCCACGGGTCCCACGACGGCCGGCGGCAGCACCACGGTGATGTCACCGGGCTCGACGGGCCCGACGATGGGACCGGGCGTCACGCCCGGGGCGAGCGACGCCGTGGGCTCGGGCGAGCCGGAGGGGTTGGGCATGGCGGAGGGCTCGGGCGAGCCGGATGGGTTGGGCGTGGCGGACGGGCTGGGCGTCGAGGACGGGTTGGGCGCGTCGGACGGGATCGGCACGACGTCGGGACCCACCACCTCGGGCGGCACGCCGCCGGGCGGGAACGCCCACATCGCGGGGATCCGGCTCCCGCCGAACGCGAGCGCGAACTTGTCCACGATTGACGCCGGCCACCACTCGCCCTTGTAGCCCGCCCGCGGGCGGCCGATCGGGTCGATGACGTAGTAGGCCTCGGGGATGCCGCGCTTCGCGTTGCCGGGGTAGTAGCCGTCGAGGTAGATCGCGTGCCCGCCCGTGAAGCTGCGCTGGAGCCGCAACCCGGCGGGGATCTCGCCGTAGATTCCCTGGATCACCGCGCCGTAGCCGGACGCGAGGAGGTCCTTGAGCTGCTTGGGACGCAGCAGGCCGGTGGGCGCATGGACGCCGTAGCCGCGCCATAGGGCCGTCTGCAGGTCGTTGAGGCCGGTGCCGCCGCTCTGGTCGTCCTGGAGGGTGCGCAGGGTCGAGCCGTTGGTCACGATCCCGAACGCCAGGCGCGCGAGCATCGCCCCCGACGCCAGGGTGCAGTTGGAGCCCTGGAACGGACCGCCGTCGAACTGCGTGATGGGGTCGATGCGCGGGAAGCCCGTCGGGTCCTTGAAGGCCGCGGGCTCGTTGGCCTGGCCGGGCTGGTCGCCGCCGCCGAGCAGGGCCGCGGCCGCCGCGTCGAGGTCGACCGGGGCGAGCGAGGCCAGGGCAACGGGCGAGGCGCTGGGATCGGGCGTCTCGTCGAACGCCACGACGGGCCCGGGGCCGGCAGGGGTGTCCGCGCCGGCGAGCAAGTAGTCCGGCGCGGCGCCCACGGACGAGACCGGGCCGTGGTCCGAAGTCGCGGCGACAACGACGTTCGCGACGACGGCGCCGATGAGCAGGCTCACGACGAAGACGGCGAGCTTGGGGAGGAGCGACCTGGCGAGGATCATGTCACTGGCACGCGAGGCCGGAGGTGTACTTCGTGCTCGTCGTCGAGCCGTTGTACTTGTCCGTGGTGACGGCCCAGACCTCGAGGGCGCCGGCCGCGAAGCCGGTGGCGTTCACGGATCGCCGGGACGTGCCTTGATAGGAGGTCCCCTTCGTCGTGTCGGCCGGGAAGTGCCCGCTTATCGGCGTGTGGAACGGCACGCCGACCGGGGTCGAAATCCTCCAGTAGAAGACGACCTTCAGGCCGTTCTCGGGTTGGTCAGCGTCGGCGGCACTCGTGAAGATGGTGAGGCTGATCGCGGAGCACAGTCCAGTGCCCCCGTGGAGGACACGGCCGATCTGCGCCTCCGAGTCGCAGCGGCGGACCGTGATCGCGGCAGCCCCCGTCTGGCGCGCCGCGTTCTTGCCATCGACCGCCTTGATGTACCAGCGCAGCGTGCCCGTCGGCGGCGTGGGGATGCTGATGGTGTCGCCCAGCGTGTCCAGGTTCGCGTACCACCTGCCCGGGATCGTCGTGTTGTTCATCGGCTTCGACTGCCACGTCGAGCTGCCCGGGCGGCGGTAGAAGAGCGTGACGGACTTCACGCCGTCCGGGTCCTTGACGACGGCCGTGATGTCCGTGGCCGTCTGGCAGCTCCCGGGCGCCCCGAGCGGATTCCAGGAGAGCGACGATCCCGAGGACGACCTGGCCGACGTGATGGCCGGGCCGGTGTTGGCGCAGACCACGACCGAGATGGCGTTCGAGCTGCCAGCCGGGATCCGCCGGGTCGCGCCCGAGGTGTCCGTGCCGAGCGCATAGAAGGCGAGCTTGCCGGCCTTCGTGATCCCGTTCGCCGTCGTGTCCAGCGTGGCCTGCCAGGTCCCGTTGGTGGCCGAGCCCGAGGCTCGCGACATCGGCGACTGCGCATACGTCGAGGCCCCGGGCTCGCGCCAGAACAGGGTGACGCCCGCCAGGCCGGAGCGGTCGGCGGCCTTGACCCTGAACGTGGCCTTCTTGACCGCCGTCGGGCAGTAGCCGCCCGTGTCGTAGCTGATCCTCCCGGTCGAGACCGTCAGCGCCGACAGCGAGGGCGCCGTGTTCGGGGTGCCCGTCGGGCCCGCCGTTGGGGCGGCGGTCGGCGTGGCGGTCGGTGCCGAGGTGGGAGGGTTGTTCGCGACGGCGGTGAGGGTCATGCCCGGCTCGAGCGAGGGCGCCGCGACCGCAAGCTCCGCCAAGCACCCGGCCACCGGCAGGCCGGCCACCGCCCCGTCGACCTGGAGCGGCGAGGCCTGGACCCAGGCCTCCGTGCGACCCGGCTCCGGGAAGTGGATGCGGAGCCAGGCGCCGTCCGCGGTGCGACCGGTGACCAGGAGCTTCTGCCCGGCGGCGATCATCAGCAGCGGCGCGCCGCTCTCGGGGCACGCGTAGACGGCCAGCTTCCCGGTGGCGCTGGCGGGCTGTCCCTTGCCCTGCAGCGCGACGACCCCGCCGCCCAGGGCGCCGACCAGGATCCCGCCCGCGACGAGGGCCGCGACCACGCCGGGCCCACCCAGGCCCCCGACAGCCTTGCCGATCGATGCGCCGAGCGCGCTCACGCGGTGACCAACCCAGGACGCTCCCCGTTCACGGACGCGGAGCATACGCGCGGGCGCCCCCGGTCGGTCAAGACCCCGGGATCCCCATGACCACGATCTCGGCCAGTGCGGCGTCGTCGAAGGGGGTGCCGGCGACCGACGTCTTCACCGAGCCGTACGTGGACACGATCGTGATCCGGAGCGTCGTGGCGCCGGTCACGTCCTTGACGTTGACCTTCTGGGGCTGGCCCGTGTCCGCCAGGCGCGCCTTGGTGGGTGCCCCGCCGTTGATGGAGATCTCGATGTCCTTGAGGCGCTTGTTGCCGTTGTAGAGGGCCTTGGACGCGTTGTAGCCGTTGGTGAGGAGGACGGACGTGACCTTGGACGGCGCGAACGTGACCTCGATCCACTGGCCCTTCTCGGTGGCGCTCCCCTCCTGCCAGCAGGTCTTGGGGTCGCCGTCGATCGCCTTGCCCGGCTGGAACTTCGCGAGGTCGCCAACCACGGACGACGCGACCGCACCGGTCAGGGTCAGCGCGGAGGGCTTGGGCGCGGCCGACGGCGGGGCGCTCGCCTCGCCCGAGGGTGCCTCGCCGGACGGTACCGCGCCCGACGGCGCGCCCGACTGGCCCGCGGACGTGATCGCGCCGCTGGCGGCCGTCGAGGGGCCGCTGGTCGCCCCGGAGCTGGGGCCGGAACCCTTGAACAGCTGGCCGGCGACGACGATCCCCACGCCGACCACCACGCCCAGCACGGCCATCAGGAGGAGCCACTTGAGGATCCCGCCCTTCGACCCCGAGCCGGGAGTCTCCTTGGCCACGCGGACGGTCGTCGTGGAGACCGTGACGGGCCGGGCCGGCGCGTTCACGGCGGCGGCGATCTGGGCGGCGGTCACCTCGGCCACGCGGGGCGCCTCGGCGAGCTTGGTGCCGCAGGACTGGCAGAAGGTGCGCCCGGCCGCATTCGCGATTCCGCAGGCGGGACACCGGAGCAGGCCGTCGGCGGCCGGCGCGGCGACCGGCTGGGTGGGCGCCACGGGCGAGACGCCCGCGGCCGCGGCCTGCGCGCCCGCCGGGCGGACCGCCGGGACGTCCGGGTCGTGGGTCTCCACCGGCGGCGTCGCGGGCTGGCCGGCCGGCTCGCCCTCCCACTCCAGGAACGCGCCGCAGGACCCGCAGAACTGGTCCCCGGGGACGTTGGCGAAGCCGCAGCGGCGGCACACGAGATGGCTGTCGGCGGTCACGGGCGGGTCATCCTCGGATCACGAGCACGAGGGGGAGGTCCACGATGCGGATGATGTCGAAGCGCGGCGGGATCACCGGCGGCTTGGTCACCAGCATGGAGGCGGCGACCGTCGGGAAGGCGGTGCCGTCGACGGCCTCGACCGACAGCTCACGCCGCCCGGTCAGGTCGTTGTGGAAGATGAGGACCCCGACCCGGAACCGGCCCTTCGCGTCGGTGACGATGGCGGGCAGCCTGGGGGTGATCCCGATGGTCCACGAGAGCCGCACGGGGACCTTCGGCGGGAAGCCGCTCCCCAGGGCGATGGTCACGAAGCCCGGCGGCCCGATGGGCGGGTCCAGCGTCAGCTTCGCCTGCGAGGCCTGCCCGCGGAGCCGGACGGTACGCGGCGAGCCGGCGAAGGTGTCGGCGACGGCGAGCGTCGCGGCCCTGGTGCCCTCGGCCTTGGGCTTGAAGACCACGCTCACCGTGCACGCGTCGCTGCGCTTCAGGAGGCGCCCGGCGCAGCCGTCCGCCACGACCCGGAAGTCGGTCTTGTTCGTCCCCGTGATGAAGGCGCCGGTCACCGTGAGCGGCGTCCAGCCACCGTTGCCCAGCGTCGCCGCCAGCGGCAGGCTCTCGGCCCCCACGGCGCGCGATCCGAGGTCCAGCGTCGGGGGGTTGATGACCGGCACGGGCGGCAGGTCGCGCAGGAACACGTCGTAGGTGCCGTTGCCGTCCTTCGCGACGAGCGAGTCGGAGTCCGACGCGAAGGCGACGTATCGGCCGCCCCCGCCGATCGACGGCGCGAAGCTCTGGCCCGCGCTGCCCGTGTTCGTCAGGCTCACCGAGATCAACAGCGTCTCGCTCGCGTTCATGTCGCGGATGAACACCTCGGAGCGCACCCGCCCCGCGGAGGCCGCCGGGACGATCCGCCCGGCCGTCTCCGGGACGAGGTCGGGCGCCGTGGAGGTCCAGGCGATCATCGCGCCGTCGGTCGTGATCGACGGCTGGGCGCTCACGCCCTGGCCGGCGGCACCATCCGGGGTCACCGACACGAGGATGGTCGCCCCGGTCTGGAGATCGTGGCGGAACAGGCCGCCGGCACCCTCGGGCGTGAGGTTGGACGCGAGCGAGGCGAACGCGACGTAGCGGCCGTCCCCCGAGATGGCCGGGTCCGACGAGCGGTCGCGCGCCGGCCCGCCACCCGGCGATCCCGAGACCCGCTCCGTGCGCCCTGCGGCAACGTCGCGGACGTAGACCTGCGTCCCGGGCCCGGTGTTCTCGTGGGTCACGGTGTCGCCGCCGTCCGAGATGAACGCGACAAGGTTGCCGTCACCCGAGATGGACGGCGAGGACGCCGTCCCGGAGATCGCGCCGCCCTCGGGGCCCGTCGACAAGAGGTCGGTCGCGCCGGTCGCGCGGTCGTACCGGAACACGTCGTCGGCGCCGCTGTCCCGGTCGCCCGTCCAGTCGTACGAGGACGTGTACGCGACGTAGCGCCCGTCGACGGAGACCGATGGCTGGCGGGCGCCGTACTGCGGGGTCCCCTTCTGGTTGCGGGAGACGTAGTCCGCGACGTTCTTCGCGCGATCCCAGGCAACGACGTACGTGCGCGGGATGCCCTCGATGACCTGGGGCTGATACGTGTAGGCCACGGTCGTCCCGTCCGCGGAGATGGAGGGCTCCGTCTGCGTGACGCCGGCGGCACGGCGGGCCCCGTTGGGGAGCGGCGCCCGCGTGATCCTGCCGCTTCGCCGGTCCAGCACGAACACGTCCACGGACCCCTGGCCGTCGCCGGCGACGAGGTCCGACGCGATCGAGGTGAAGGCCACGTACCGGCCGCTCGCGGACATGGACGGCTCGAGGGACCCATTGTCCGGGAAGCCCCCGTTGCGCGCCTTCGAGAGCAACCTCGTCACGCCGGGCGGCGCCGGGAGCGGCGCGGCGGGCGCGGCGCCGACCCCCGGCCGCGGGGCGGCCGAGCCGGACCCCGCCGCGCCCGCGGGCACGGCGACGAGCAGCACGAGCGCCAGTCCGACGGCCAGGACCCGTGTCACGCGGGGCCTCAGGGCCGCAGGTACCCGGAGTACAGGACCGCCGGGTCGCACTCCCCGGCGGACTCGCAGACGAGCGAGAGGTTGAGCTGGTCCTTGGGCCCGATGACGATCGGCGTGACGAAGTGGACGTCGTAGTCACGGAAGTTCTCGAGCCGCAGGCGCATCAGCGGGGTGGTGTTGCGGAGCACGACCAGCGCGCCGTTCTGGCCGTTGGGGTTCGAGAACAGGAAGTCCGTGAGGAACGCCGTGCCCTTGAAGGTCACGGTGGGGGCCGTCTTGCTGAGCGACCCGTCGATCGGCGTGCCGAGGCCCGGGATCACCGCGCCGGCGTCCGGCGTCGCGCTGGGGGGCGGCGTGACCGGCGGGGCCGTCACGCCGGGGGCGAGGGTCGGCGTGGGCGGCGCCGGCGCCGCTGCCGACGGCGACGCGCCGCCACCACCGCCCGCGGGCATCGTGGGCAGGCCGGCGTTGCCGAGGGCCTGGTTGACGTCCTGCTTGAGGCTCGCCAGCGGGGACGAGACGGCCTCGGACGCCGCGGTCTGGATGGACGGCTTGAGCAGGAACAGCCAGAAGATCGCCAGGGCCACGATGGCCAGCAGGGCCAGCAGCAGCGCCTTGAGGAACCAGGGTGGCAGGACGGACTCCTGCAGCAGGGTCCCGTCCAGGGTGATGGGCAGGCCGCCCTCGGGCTTGATGAACAGCTGGAACGGGCGGGTCTTGGGCTGGCCGCGCCAGAACCGCTTGGCCGGCATGACCCTGACCTTGGCGAAGCCCGCCATGCCGGGGTCCACCACCACCGCCGGTGGCTTGACGTCGAACTTCAGCTGCTGGTCGGCGTCCGTCGCCTCGATCTCGGCGGAGAGGCGCGTGTTGCCCCGGTTGTCGACCGCGACGTCGTGCGAGCCAGAGCCCGAGCCGCGCGACGTTCGCGGGACCAGCTCGGCGTGCGGATCCGCGTACCCGCCGACCGTGACGGATCCCTCCTCGACCGCCGAGCCCGCCGGGTCCTCGCGCGATCGGGCCCGCAGCCCGAACGGGACGAGGCCCGCCGGCGTGGAGGCGGCGCGCGGCGGCCGGAAGACCGCCGTCGCCTCGGCTTCGGCGCCCGGGAAGAGGTTGACGGTCGGCGGCTCGACCGCGGCCCAGGCGGCCGCGTCCCCCAGCACGTCGAGCGCGAACTCGTCGACGACGCTGCCGGTGTTGCGAACCTTGACGGTGACGGAGACGGATTGGCCCGGCTCGACCGCGACGGCCGGCGTGACCAGCGTGACGGAGGCTCCCACGGGCGGAAGCATAGCGACGTCGTGCGAGGGCGAACAGGGGCTGCGGGCGCGCGTTGGGGGCCGGGATGGTGTCCGTTCGGGCAGCGGGCGGCTGCCCGTTAAGTCCACGTTGACTGGCCGGAGACGCCCGCGGCGTAGGGTCCGGTCGCGCTCCCGGGCATGCACGAGCATCCCGTCCCACCCGGGGGTGCGCGCAGGGAGACATCGATCGATGGTCGCCGAGCCCGTTCCCTTCAAGACCCGCATCCCCGTGGTGGTCGCCGCGGCGGACCCCCTGTCAAGAGCCGGGATCGTGAGCCAGCTGCGCAAGGCGCAGGGCTTCGGCGTCGTGGGCGACGGCGAGCTGCCCGAGGACGTCGTGGGGCTCGTCGTGGGCGACGAGCTGGACTCCGAGGTGCTGGCGTCGATGCGCGCGCTGCGCGGCCGGGGCGTCCGCCGGGTCGTGCTGCTGGTGTCGCGTGTGGACGACCGGAGCCTGCTCGCGGCCGCGGAGGCCGGCGTCACGGGCGTCCTGCGCCGCAGCGAGGCGACGGCCGGGAACCTGTCCGCGGCCCTTCGCTCAGCCGCCGCGGGCGAGGGCACGCTGCCCCCGGACCTGCTGGGGCGCCTGCTGCGCCAGGTCGGCCAGCTCCAGCGCCAGGTCCTCCAGCCGCGAGGGCTCACCTTCTCGGGCCTCACGGAGCGCGAGGCGGCCGTCGTACGGCTGCTCGCCGACGGGTTCGACACCGCCGAGATCGCGCACCGGCTGTTCTACTCGGAGCGCACCGTGAAGAACATCATCCACGACATCACGTCGCGCCTGGAGCTGCGCAACCGGACGCACGCCGTGGCGTACGCGATCCGCGAAGGGCTCATCTAGCGACGAGCGGCGCCGGGCCGCGGCGGGACCCGTCAGGACCGCTGCGGGTCCTCGTCCTCCTCGGGCGCGGTCTCGCGCTGGACGGAGGACATCACCTGGTCGGCGGTCTGCTCGGCCGCCTGCTCGAAGCGGTCCGACGGGCTGGAGAGCCTGATCCCGCCGCCGGCATCGCTGCCGTCCACGGGCCCCTGGGACTGCTGGACCACGTGGGCCAGCTCGTGCGCGATCGTCCGCTGCCCGGTGGGCGTGGAGGGGTTGTACTGCCCGGCGCGGAACACGACGTCGCTGCCGACGGTGTAGGCGTGCGCGCCCACCGCCTCGGCCGACCGTGACGCCTGGTCGTCGGTGTGGACGCGGACGTGGTCGAAGCTTGCCCCAAACGCCGACTCCATCCCGGCGCGCGTGTCCGCGGGGAGCGCGCTGCCGCCGCCCGAGCCCACGACCCCGTGGACCGGGGACGCCTCCTCCTCCCCCGCCAGCAGCTGCACGACGGACTGGTTCCCGGCAGCGCGCTGGAGATGCATGACCGCGGCGGTGTCGAGCGCCGGCGAGCGCTGCACCTGGGGCGCGCGTTCGGGCGCGTGCGGGTCAGGGGCACGCCGCGGGGTGGCCTGCCCTGCCTGGTCCAGCTCGTAGTCACGCATGCCGCGGTCCTCCTCTCGGTGGCGACAGCATCCGTCACCCGCGCGGTCATCGCAATGCCCGAGGCGAGGCCCGCCCGGAAGTCTGCCCCAACGGGAACCCGGCGGCGATCGGCCTCGCCCGGGATCCCGGCGGCCCTGCCCGATCGGGCAAGGCCGGTGCCCGAGTCGACCTCGATCGCTACCTCCACGTCTGGCCGCGCGGCGGTTCCCGGGTGCGCGCGCGGGGCGCGAGGATGGCCGCGCGCGCCGGACGGGGCAGCGTGGTGCCTCGTACCGCTCGTCCTCGCGCCCAGGGAGCCATGCCCGACACGCCCGCCACGGCGGTCCGGACGGTCGACGGCCCGAGACCCAGGCCGGTCGAGCCCCAGCAGCAGGAGGCCGCCCCCGAGGCGGACGAGCAAGGCCGCGCCCGGCTGGCCCTGCAGCTGCTCGACGTGGCCACGGGCGCGCCGCCCGACGACGACGGTGCCGGGTCGACGGGCGCGGGACCCACCGAGGCCGGGGCCGCGTCCGGATCGACCGGCGGCGCCGGGGCGGGCTCGGGCGCGTCCGGGGCGGCCGGCGGAAGCCCGGGGGCCGGCGGCGGCTCGGGGGCCGGCGGCCCCCGGGCTTCCGCCAGGTCGGTCCGGGACCGGTCGGGGGCGGTCGGCGGGCCCGACCTCCTTGCCCTCCAGCGCTTCGCGGGCAACCGCGCCGTGGCCGGCGTGGCGCCGCGGAGCAGGGCTGGATCGGGGGCGGCCCCCACCGTCCAGCGGGCACCGGGCACCACCGTGGTCATGGGCGACCCGCAGGTCAGCGGCGTCGCGGCGGACGACCCGAAGCTCGCCGAGGTGGATCCCGTCGCCCTCGAGATCGACGCGGGCGGCGTCGACGAGGCTGCCACCATCCTGGCCGGCGGGCTCAAGGACACGACGGTCGACGCCTTCATCATCGGCATCCAGCCCGGCTTCCTGATCCTCTACGGCAAGGACGGCAAGCGCATCAGCGGCCGGATCGCGATGAAGCTGCCCGAGGGGATCCGCCCGGCCCCGGGCGTCTACGTCATCGCCCCGGGCGACATCTCGCGCAAGGTCATGGTTGACCCCAAGACCCTCGACTGGAGCATGGGCGAGGCCGGCGGCTGGTCGTCCGAGGTCAAGAAGCCCAAGGCCGGCGGGGCTGGGACGCCGGCCCCGAAGAAGGCCGCCGCGGCCGGTGGCGACCCCGGGACGTCCCCCGCCCCCGAGGCCCCCAAGGTCCTCGACCTGCGCGAGTACATCACCGACAAGGCGGCGCTTGATGCCGCGATCGCGGGCAAGGGCGGCTGGTTCCAGTACATGGTGGTCCCGACCCACCACGGCAGCGGCAAGGGCAAGAGCGGCGGCGAGAAGACGAGCGGGTTCACGGGCGAGCTCTCGGACGCGACGGACGGGCCGCAGCCCAACGCGCCGCCGTGGCCGGTCCGCCTCGACGGGCCGAAGATGGTCCCGACGAACGCCACGGGCACCTGGGACGCCAGGATCAACTGGGGCGCCAACGGCAACAACAGCCTCTCGGACCAGGTCATCACCCAGGTCGGCACCGACATCCACTACCGGTGGGAGGTGTTCGACATCACCGCCTTCGCCGAGCAGCACGAGGCGGCCATCGCGGCCCAGGCGAAGCAGACCCAGGCCATGATCACGAAGGCGGACGCGGCGGGCCTGCTCCCGGGTGGCGGCGGCGCGCCGGCGGGCGGGCCCGGCACGTCGACGCCCGCGACGGGGGCCGGGGGTGGCGGCGGAGGAGGAGGCACCGCGGGGGCCGCGGCGCCGGCCCCGGTCGGGGACCCGGGCGGCGGCGGCGGAACCCAGGACGGCTCGACCGCCTTGGGCGTCGACGACGGCTACGACCAGAAGATCGACGACCTGGCTCGCTCCAAGAAGGGCAGCGGAACCGAGGTCACCGGTCGCGAGGCCGCGGACAAGGCGTTCAAGGACGACTTCAAGAACCTCTGGAAGGACACCGCGAGGGCGGGCAAGGACCTCCGCGACGCCAAGGGCGACACCCTCGCGGAGCGCGAGTCCAATGCCCAGGCCAACCTCATCGCCCTCGAGATGCTGCCCGTCTCGGCCCTGGTCACCGCCGTCGGGGCGTCGCTGCGCTGGTTCGCCGACCTGTTCGCCGGCGAGCGCAAGCAGATGGACATCCCGTGGGACAAGAAGGGCACCTTCCTCGTCCGCGTCGTCACCACGCCGCGGGTCGGCTCGGACAGGGACGGCAACCCGGTCATCCGGCCCTCGTCGGTCGCGAGCTCGATCGTCCAGGTCGTCGAGACGGAGCGGATGGTCAGGGAAGCGCTCGACGCGCCGGCCGCGGACGCGCAGGAGGCGGCCACGGCCCTCTCCAGGGCGATGCACGAGCCGAACCCCAACGAGGACAAGATCAAGAAGCTCAAGCTCGAGGCGGAGCTCGCCGAGCTGCGCTCCACGGGCGACCCGCTCAAGCTCCTCGAGGCCCAGATCAAGGTCAAGGAGCAGGAGCTCGTCGAGGTCAAGAAGAAGTGGGAGGGGTACGCGGTCGGCCCCATCCTGACCGCCGAGAAGGAGCTCGAGACCCTCCAGAACCGCAAGGACGTCTACGAGCTCCAGGAGCGGCGCCGCACGGGCGGCGACGCGACGGTCACGCCCCCCACGCGCCTCAACGCCACCCTCATCAGCGAGGTCACCGGCCAGCGCTACCCGCTCCTGCTCTCGGCGGGGCCGATGGCCATGGATGGGACGCGCCACCACTGGAAGGTCCTCGACGCCACGAGCGAGGACTCCGAGGGGTTCGACGGTTACGGCGCCACCGAGAGCGCCGCCCTCGTGTCCGCCCTCAACAAGTTCGGCGGCAAGGCCCAGTTCGGACGCGGGACCATCGGCGTCCGGGTCCCCGACAGCACACCCCTCGAGAAGGGCGCCAGGCGCGAGTTCCGGATCGAGAGCCAGCCCACCGGCTGGGCCATCGCCAAGGGGCGCATCGACGACCTGGTGATGGTGCTCGCGGCCATCGGGCTGTTCGTGACGACGGCGGGGACGGCGGCGGCGGTCATCGGGGCGGCGGTCGCGGCGGCGCGCCTGATCGAGCGGCTCCACAACGGGACGCTGCGCTTCGACGCCGGCGTGGTCAGCGACGTCCTCTCGATCATCGGCGGCGCGGGGGTGATCGCCGCGGAGGCGTCGGCGATCCTGCGCGTCAGCAAGATGGGCGACCTGTTCGTGATCATGGAGGAGGGCACGGCCGATGCCGCCCAGATCGAGAAGGCCGCCCAGGCCGTCAGGACAGCCACGAGCGTCGCCAAGGCGGTCGAGATCGCCAACGAGGCCATCAACTACGCGGGCCTCATCTGGGGCAACGTCACCTTCCTCAACGACATGATGCAGACCGCGGCGGACGAGGCGAGCGGCAGCATCACCCACTCCGAGGCCCGGCGGCGGCGCGCCATGGCCATCGGCGGCGCGATCAACAACAACGCCATGTTCATCGCGGGCAACGCGATGAAGGCCCACGAGCAGAACAAGGCGGCCGCCAAGGGCGGCGGCGAGCCGGCCGGAGGCACGGGCTCCGGTGGCGAGCACGAGGGCGGCACCGCGCACCCGGACGGCTCCACCACCGGCGACACCACCAGGCCATCCGACACGACCAAGCCCGGCGACACGCTCCCGGGCGACACCACGGCGCCGAAGGACGGGACCGGCGCGAGGGACACGGGCGCGCCGGGCGAGACGGGCGCGCCGAAGGAGGGCCAGGCGGGCGGCGGGACGACCGGCAATCCCCAGGGCGGAGCGAAGGCCGGCACGGGCGCGGGCGGCGGGTCGGGAGAGCACGCGGGCAAGGGCGGGACCGGCGGCACGGGCGGGACCGGCGGGCACGAGGGGCAGGGCGGGCACGGGGGTGGCGGGGCGCCGAAGGAGCCCACCGCGCAGCAGCGCGCCGCGGCCTCCCGCAAGGCGCTGACCGACGCCGCCAAGGGCACGGGCGGCGACCTCGCGCAGGCCGCCAAGGACGCGATCGGCAGCGGGACCTGGAAGGGCGACCTGAAGGAGGCGCTGCACGGGCTCGAGCCTGCCCAGAAGGAGGCCGCCGAGAAGGCGCTCGTCGAGGCACGCGACCAGCTGGTCACGGACACGTGGAACGAGATCGCGAAGGACTACCCGGACCTGTGGCTGGAGAACGCGGGCACGCGCTCGTTCGGGTCGGACATCGACGCCACGGTCCGCCCCAGGACCGAGGCTACGGGCACCGGCGCGGACATGGGCACCCAGGTGAAACAGGCCGCGGAGGCCGCCCAGCGGCTGTCCGACGCCCTGCGCGGCAAGGTCGGCGGCGAGACGGACGCCAAGATCGACACCAACATCTACTCGTTCATCGGCGAGGGGCGGGTCAACACGTCCGATAGCGCGGGCAAGGGCGCCCAGCAGCACGTCGACCAGGTCGTGGGTCTCGCCGAGCAGATGCGCGGCCAGAGCGACGCCCAGTTCAAGGCCTTCGAGCAGCGGCTCCAGGTCGCCGCGGCGGACCCCCGGGTGCAGGCCGAGGCCAGGAAGCTGCTCGCGGAGGCCCGCGCCTTCCACGACGCCCGCCAGGCCGAGTGGGCCGAGGCCAGGGCCGCCGCCAAGCAGGCAAACCCCAAGGACAGCCCGGCGGCGATCGAGCGGGCGGCGCGCGAGACGCTGCTCGCCCAGAAGAAGGGCGAGCTCGGCGGGCTGCTCTCGTCACCCGATCCGGACTTCGCGGCGATCGCCGCCAAGCAGTCCGAGATCAACTGGTTCGCGCCGGATGCGTATGCGACGCCGTCGGCGTTCAAGCAGGCCGTGGCCCATGGCCAGCGGCTCAAGGGGTCCGCGCGGACGGCGGCGGAGATGAGCGGCACCGAGGTCGCCGGCAAGCTGCGCGACGCGGCCGGAAAGCTCCCTGCGGACAGCCCGCGGGCGAAGCAGCTCGCCCGGGACGCGGCCCGGGTCGAGAGCCAGCAGCGGCTCCTGGAGATGACGAACCGCGAGCTGCGGGCGGAGACCGAGAAGAGCCCGATGGACGGCCCGCGGGTGGACGAGCTGCAGGGGCGCGCCAACAGCCTGCGCGAGGCGATCGCGCGGGCGGCCGAGCCCATCGTGATCGGCGAGCTGCTGGGGTCGACGATGCCCGCGGACAAGCCCGGCCCCGAGCGGCTCTCGGAGTCGGCGTCGGCGTCCGCCGCGAACATGGGCATGCTCGAGTCCCACGTGGCCCACGCCAAGGACGTTGACGGCAAGGTCAAGGCTGCCGCGAAGTATGCGGGCCGGATCGCAATGGCGGAGTGGCTGGGCGGCCTGCGGCCGGACATCACCAGCACGGTCGGCAAGCTCCTCGGGGACTTCATCCAGAGCCGCTGGGGGATCCTGGAGGACGTCTCGCCCCAGATCATGCGCGACATGTTCCTCGCCTACGCCAAGGCGAAGGGCCGCACCGGTGACATCGTCCACGACGCGAATGGCGTCCCCATCGGGGTCACGGACGCCCTCAAGACCACGTTCGTGGACGACGTGCGGAGCTGGGCCCGCGACACCAACACCGAGCTCCAGGCGGCCGCGATCGGCTCCAAGACCTTCGACAACCCCACCGAGGCCCAGGGCGGGGGCAAGGGTGGTCCGGCGCCGGCGGGTGGGGCCGGCGGCGAGGGTGGCGGCGCGACGAAGGTGCCGGCCGGGGATGCCGGCGGGGACGGAGCCGCCGGGAGCGGCGCCGCGAAGGTCGAGAAGGGAGCCGGCGCCGGCGAGCCCGGGCCGGTCCACGACGAGGGCGGCGGCACGCCCGCGACCGGCACCGGCGGCAAGGGCACGCCCGGCGACAAGGGCGCCGTCCCGACCGACCAGCCGGGCGTCAAGACGGCCGGCGAGGGCGAGCCCGCGCGCGAGGGGGGCGGTGGTCCGCGGCCGGGGGGCACGACGCCCGCGGCGGGAGTCGTCAAGGAGGGCGCCACCCCGGTCCTGAACCCGCCCGGCCGCAACCAGGCGTTCTCGTTCCGCCTCGGCTCGCTCGCGGAGGGCCACACGGCGCTGCGACAGCTCGCCGCCGGCGACCCACGGGTCCTCGCCGCCAATGGCGTCGAGCTCCCGCCGGGCTACACCTCCCAGGGCCGCGAGTTCGGGCTGGCGCGGATGCCGGATGGCAGCATCGCGATCGTCCAGGGCGGCATCGACGGCGTCCGCTGGGTCGACCTGCCGCCCGGCACGGAGCGGCTCGCGCACACCCACCCCATGACGGAGGGCCGGGAGCTCAGGGCGCCCGGCACGGTCGGTGACATCGCGACACGCACCAGCCCCGGCGGCAGCACGGGTCCCGCGAACCTGGACCGCGTCCACGTCTTCCCGTCGGGCGGCGACCTCGTCTACTGCGCCGCCAACCGGGTCGCCAACCACGACGTCCACACGCCGTACGTCCACACCGGCGACGGGATCCTGCGCACCCCGACCGGCGCCCCCAACGAGATCCCCGTCTCGTTCAACATCTTCGAGGCGCGACACGTCGGCAACCAGGGCGCCTTCCCCGTCGCCGAGGCGGGCGTCGTCGCGCATGACGCGAATGGCGACGTCCTCTGGATCGGGCGCATGTGGGGCCTCGATGTCCACGGCGAGTCCATCATCTCCTTCGAGCCGCCGCCCGGTATGGCGCCGCCCGACCCGGCGACCCTCGAGCCGGACGCGGCGACCGCGACCCCGTCGGGCACCACGAAGGGCGGCGGCACGGGTGGCGAGGGTGGCGACGGCTCCGGCCCGACGACGCGCCGCGAGGGTGCCGGCGGTGGCGCGACGGCGAAGGACACCGGGACGACGGCACCGGGCGGCGGCAAGGCGGGCGGCGCACGCGAGATCCCGGGCGGCCTCCGGATCGAGAACGACGGCATCGCGACGTGGGTCAAGTCGAAGAAGAATCCCGAGGCGCTGGTGCGGATCGAGGAGGCCTTCGGGGCCCTGCTCGTGACCGACATCTACCGGAAGGACCTGCCGGAAGGCAGCGGCTCCGTCATGCTGGCGGAGGGCCTGCGATCGTTGCGGGCCGGCCCGGGCACGGAGATCGTCGTGGGTGAGGTCATCAACGAGCCGACCAGGGCGGCCTTCAAGGCCAACGCGGACCCCCAGACCAGCAAGCTGGGCAAGACGACCGTGCGGGCGCTGGAGATCCTGGGGCTCACGGTGGGCTCGATGAAGTGGGAGCAGCGGCGGGGCAAGCTCACGATCGTGGTGAAGGTGGGATGAGCCTCCTGTCCGACGCCGACCGCGACCTCCTCGCGGCCGTTGCCTTCGACCCCGACGCGGAGCCCGCGTTCAACGAGATCACCTGGTGCCTCGTCTGGCCGGACGAGGTCCCCGACGGGCTGAGCCGGGAGGGCTACCGCGTCGTGCGCGACCTCCTCGTCGCGCGCGGCT
>Ga0302291_10000089_pt1 | contig 21537 bp, 16 predicted proteins | sample III_Fen_N1_4_FD_194548 | JGI IMG/M metagenome (GOLD analysis project Ga0302291, IMG submission 194548) | Peat permafrost microbial communities from Stordalen Mire near Abisko, Sweden - III_Fen_N1_4 | ecosystem: Environmental > Terrestrial > Soil > Wetlands > Permafrost | place: Sweden: Abisko... | reverse complement strand
GGGCTGGCTGGCGGTGTTCGCCCTGCTGTTCAGCCTGGTGTTCCGCACGATCGCGACCGGCCACGGGCCGTTCGCCAACATGTACGAGTTCTCGGCCGCCTTCGCCTTCGGGATCCTGACCGCGTATATGTGGTTCGAGCGCCGCTATCACCAGCGCATCCTCGCCCTCGTCGCCCTGCCGGTCGCGTTCGCGATGATGGTCTACGCGATGACCATCCCGGCCACGATCGAGCCGCTGGTCCCCGCGCTCCAGAACAACCTGCTGCTCACCGTCCACGTCGCCGTGGCCATCGTCGCCTACGGCAGCTTCGCCATTGCCTTCGCCTCGGCCGCGCTCTACCTGATCCAGCTGTTCATCGCATGGGTGGGGAACCGCCCCGAGCCCGGCGGCTGGGGCCTGCCCCGGCTGGACGTCCTGGACGACATCGGCTACCGCGCGGTCATCGTCGGCTTCCCGTTCCTCACCCTGACGATCATCCTGGGCGCCATCTGGGCCAACACGGCATGGGGCACCTACTGGAGCTGGGACCCCAAGGAGACCGCGTCGCTGGTGACCTGGTTCATCTACGGCTCCTACCTCCACGCCCGCGTGATGCGCGGCTGGCGCGGCAAGCGGGCGGCAATGCTGCTGGTGCTCGGGTTCGCCGCGACGCTGTTCACCTACTTCGGGAACCTGTTCTTCGGCGGGCTCCACAGCTACTCCGGCCTGAACTGATCGGGCCCGTGACGAGGCGCCTCCGAGAATGAGCACCGCAGGAACCACCGCCCGCCCGGCCGGGCGCATGGCCGGCCGGCTGCAGACGATCGCGATCATCGCCGTCACCGCGGTGGTGCTGGGGGTGCTGATCTACGCGGCGAGCGGCCAGAAGCCGTCCGACGGGGTCACGGAGATCAACCTGGGATCCGGGGCGGCGGCGACGTCACCGGTCGTGGGCGGGGTACCGCCGGCCTTCACGGCCCTCACCTACGACGGCAAGACGGTGTCTCTCGCCGACTACGCGGGCAAACCCGTCTGGCTGACCTTCGGCGCCTCCTGGTGCCCGGACTGCCGCACCGAGTCCGCCGACGTGGAGACGGTGTACAAGGCGAACAAGGACAAGGGGCTCAACGTCCTGGCGGTCTTCATCCAGGAGCCGGCGACGGACGTGAGCGGCTATGCGCAGCGCGCAGGGCTGACGTTCCCCATCGCGGTGGACCAGCAGGCCGCGATCGCGGACGCCTACAGGACGATGGGCATCCCCACGCACTTCTTCATCGGTCCGGATGGCAGGATCCGCGAGGTCCGGATCGGTGCACTCTCGAAAGATGAGATGGACGCCGCCGTCGCCGCGATCATGAACTGACGGGACGATGACCGACCCCGCGACGCCCGACGCGCTGCCGCCCGCCGAGGGGGCGGCTGCGCCGTCCGAGGCGGACGGGGAGACGGCAGTCGGCGGCGCGGCCGACGAGTCCGGCGCGGCAGAGGCGGCGGGTGCGACCGGGGAAGCGGTGGTCGTCGGGCCGGCCACCGCCGCGGCCCTCGCGACTCGCCCGCATCGGCACCCGTTCTACCTGCGCGGTCGCCGCCTCCGCCTCCCCAGCTCCCGGCGCGGCCTGTTCGCCCTGCTGCTCGTCCTGTCCGCCATCGGCGGCATTGCCGTCTTCACGGGCGTCTCGCTGATCCAGTGGACGGAGACCGCCGACTTCTGCGGCCGCTGCCACACGATGGAGCCGGAGCTCAAGGCAAACCAGGCCGGGCCGCACGCCGAGGTCACCTGCGGCGAGTGCCACGTGGAACCGGGCATCGCCGGCTGGATCAAGGCCAAGATGAACGGCACCCGCCAGCTGGTGGACGTGGTGCTGGGCACCTATCCCACGCCCATCCCGGCCCCCAACCACGCGGACCTGCCCAAGACCTCCGACACCTGTCTGAAGTGCCACGACGTCCAGGGGGGCGGCGCTCTCTCCGCCCTCAAGAACACCACCCAGTTCAAGGAGGACGAGGCCAACACGCGCGAGTTCGTCGCGCTGCTGGTCCGGCCCGGCGGGGGCAATCCCTTCGACGTGGACCGCAGCGTCCACTGGCACGTCGTCCGCAACTTCACCTACAACTCGCCCGACGAGAACGCGGCGGTGATCGACCTCGTGTCCTCCACGACGCCGGGGGGGCTGGTCCAGCAGTGGATCGCCCAGGACAAGATCACCGTCGCCGAGGACGTCCAGCCGGACATCGACAAGATCAAGGCCACCGAGCCCACGACCACCCTCACCTGCCTCGACTGCCACAACCGGGCGGGGCACGACGTGGCCAACCCGCGGGTCGACCTGGACCACCAGATGTCCACCGGCGCAATCGACCCGACGCTCCCGTACATCAAGCGCGAGGGCATGCGCCTCCTGTGGGCCAGCTACCCGGACGTCGCCACGGCCGATGCCGAGATCGACAAGCTCACGGGCTTCTACGCCGCCAACTACCCGGACGTCGCCGCGACCAAGACCGCACAGATCAACGCCGCGATCGACGAGATCAAGGTCCTGTACCGCCTGTCGGCGACGCCGGCGATGAAGGTCACCCCCGCCACCTACGCGAACAACCTGGGCCACACGGACTACCCGGGGTGCTTCCGCTGCCACGACGGCGGACACCACCTGGTGGAGAACGGCGTTGCCACCAGCAAGGTCATTCCGTCCACCTGCGACACGTGCCACACGTTCCCGCAGATCGGGCCGGCCGTCGCCAGCCTGCCGCTGGGCGAGCCGCCGAGCACGCACAACGACAGCCAATGGGTGTTCAACCACAAGAACGTCGCGACCAGCCTGGACCCCGGGGGGCAGACCTGCGGCGAGTGCCATGCGCGTGACTACTGCGTGAACTGCCACTCGACCGGCGCGGTGACCGTCGATCACGACACGATGTCCACAAACCACGCGGCGGTCATCCGGGCCCAGGGCAACACGGCGTGCGCCTACTGCCATCTGCCGGTGTTCTGCGCCCGCTGCCACGCCGAGCAGGTCCTGCCGGTCACCACGCCGTTCTCTCACGGTTCGAGCAGCGGGGCCCTGCCGGACCTGCCGACCGGCGTGTCCTGGCCGCTGACGCCGAGAGACTGACGACCGCCATCCGATCATCCCGTGGGCGCCGCGGCGGGCACACCGCGCGCCCTCTCCGGAGGAGACCTACGCCCGCCCGACCGCAACCCGGTCCGGGCGGGCGTAGACGTCGAGGCAGTCAACGTGCGCGGACGAACCCGGCCAGGGTCCCCAGGGCGCTCCGCCACGCGAGAGGCAGCGAAGCCGCGTGGCCTACCGCCGCTCCAGGTAGACCGCGGTCCCCGTCGGCCGCAGGCAGTGCGTCGTCGACATCGCAGCCAGGTAGCCGCCGGCGTTGAGGATGGCGACGGTCTCGCCCTCGGCCACATCCGGGAACGGGTAGTCCTCCGCGAACAGGTCGCCCGCCTCGTTGATGTGCCCCGCGACAGTGACCAGCCGCGTCCGCTCGCGCAACGGATCGCGCAGCGGGAGGATCTCCTGGGCGTACTTGTAGATGAAGTACGCGCAGTTGACGTTCCAGCCGATGTCCAGGCCGACGAACGTCGTCCCGCCCCGGCGTTCCACGGTGACCACCTCGCCCAGGAGCACGCCGGCGTCCTTCATCACGAGGTCGCCGGGCTCGAACGCGGCCGTCACTCCGTACGGCTCCAGGTGGCGGCGCACGACCTGTGCGTACGCGTCCAGGTCCACCGGACGCTCGCTGTCCCGCGCGACCATCCCGAGCCCGCCGCCGACGTTGACCTCGCGGATGGGGCAGCCGGCATCGAGCATCCGGTCCAGGAACCGGGTGGCGCTCCGCAGGGCCGCCTCGAAGCCGTCCAGCTGGTCGCCCAGCCAGCCGGACCCGGCGTGGAAGTGCATCGTGTCCACGGTGAGCCCGTGGCTGCGCGCTGCGGCGAGTGCGTCGTCCAGCCGGTCCCCGGTCACGCCGAACTTGGTGGGTCGCTCGCCGGCATAGGCGAGGTGTTCCGTGTAGCCGGCACCGGCGCCCGGGTTGATGCGGATGCCCACGGTCCGGCCGGGCGCCCGACGGCCTACCCTCTCGACCTGGCTGACGGCATCGAGGTTGAGCCTGATCGGGTGCGCCAGGAGCACGTCCAGGTCCCGTTCGCTGACGTTGGTTCCGGTGTGGCTGATCGCCTCGGGGCTCCAGCCGTTCGCCAGCGCGTGCAGGACCTCGCCGGGCGAGCACGCATCGATGCCGACGCCCTCCGGCGTGCCGGGTTCGCCCATGCCGCGCAGGACCTCCAGGATCCGCGGGTCCGGGCAGGCCTTCAGCGCGAACCGCATGACGTACGGGACACCGGCACGCGCGAGGGCAGCCTGGAGGGCGCGGAGATTCTCCACGGGCCGGGCGAGGTCATAGACGAACAGGGGCGCTCCGTGGCGCCGGACCAGGGTCTCCAGGTCCACGCCGTTGAGCGCGAGGCGCCCGTCGACGACGTCCAGGCCGGGGCGTCGCCACCAGGTGGGCGCCGGGGCCGGGAGCGCCGGAGCCGCGGTTGCCGTCGGCGCGCCCGTCGCCGGTGCGCCGGTCGTGCTCGGGCCCGCGGTCTCGGGCTGGCGTCGAGGATCGCCCGGCGCCCCCGGCGCCGCGTGCTCGCTCACGCCCTTGTCCGGTAGGCCGGTCGGGCAGCAAGGATGGCGGCCCGGGTGACAGGGTCCGCGAACGGGTCTGGTCCCTCGGCCACGCCGGTTCCGAGCGCGGCGAGCAATCGTTCGGTGGCCGCGGCGATCTCGTCCACGGCGGCCTGGAACGCGGCCTCGTTGCGCGCGGCGGGCGTGCGGTACCCGCTGATCTTGCGGACGTACTGGAGGGCGGCGGCCTGGGACTCGCCCGTGGTGGCGGGACCGGCGTCCCCGGCCCGGCGGAGCTGGCGAATGCTGCGACACATGCCGCGCAGCGTACCTCGCGATCGGGCGCGGCAGGTTGCGTGACTCCCGCCCCGTGCCGCGCCGGCGCGGGCCGCGCCGCCGTGTGCCTCGTGCCCGCGTTCGGCCGGCGCGCGACCCGCCTGCCGCCCAGCGACTGAACGGTGCGGTGGCCGCGGGCGCGACGCGGGACCGCGCTTTCTGGTCGCCCCGGGACCAGAGCGTGCACCCAGCGCAATGTTCGGTCGCCCAGCGACCGGCGGACCGGGGGGCGGCTGGGTGGGCTACGGTCGGCCGACGGCGACCGGGCGGGCGACCCGACGGACCGGGGAGCGGCCGGCTGGCGGCGCGCCCTTCGATCAGGCGGGCATCGCCTCCGGCTCCCCGTCCCCGGGCTCGGGCTCCGTCTCGTTCTCCTTGCTCTCGATCTCCACCGTCTCGCGGAGGCCACCCTTCGGCATCTCCGGGAGGAGCAGCGTGAGGACCACGCCGACCAGCACGAAGCCGCTGGCGACGAACCCGGCCAGCCGGGTGGCGTCCACGAACGCAGACTCGATCGGGGTCACCGCCGCCTGGTACTGCGGCTGCTTGCGGATCTCCACCAGCGCCTGGCCGGCGGACTGCTCCATCGCCGTGGCCACGCCGTCGACCGCCGCCGGCGGGATGCCGGGGATGGCCGACAGGTTCTCGTGGACCCCGTTGCCGAGTGCCGTGAACAGGACCGTGCCGAGAATCGCGATCCCGAGCGCGGAACCGATCTGGCGCATCGTGGAGTTGGCCCCCGACGCAAGACCGGACCGCTCCGGCGGGATGTCCGACAGCACGATGCTGGTCAGCTGCGCCGTCGCGAGGCCCACGCCGATCCCATAGATGAACAGCGGCACAGCCAGCTGCAGGCCGGTCACGGTCGTGGAGATCAGCAGCGAGGTGCTGATGATGCCGACGGCCTCGAGGAACATGCCGAGGGTCACGGCGCGCCGCGGGCCGTACGTGTGCGCCAGCCGTGCGGACATCGGTGCGGCGAAGAAGGATCCGACCGCCAGGGCGAGGAACACGAGCCCGGTCTCGAACGCGCTGTACCCGCGGACGGCCTGGAGGTAGAGCGGCAGCGCGAACAGGAGGCCGAACTCCCCCAGGGAGACGATCGTGCCGGCCAGGTTCCCGTAGCGGAACGCCGGGTACAGCCACAGGCCGACGTCGAACAGGAAGAACTTGCCCGCACGAGACCGGCGGCCCTCGACGACCAGGAAGACGGCCAGCGCGATGACTCCGCCGACCAGGCAGAACGGGATGATCGACACCGACTCGAGCGGCCAGGTCCAGCCGAAGATCTCGAACGGCTTCGTGGGTGTCCACCAGCCGTAGCTGCGGCCCTCGATGAGGCCGAAGATGAACAGGCTGAGGCCGCCCGTGATGAGCACGAAGCCGACGGGATCGAGGCCGGACTTCGCGTTCTCGTCCTTCGATTCGCCGATGTAGCGGAGCGTGCCGAAGATCGCGATCAGCGCCACCGGGACGTTGATGAAGAACGCCCAGCGCCAGGACAGGTAGGTGGTCAGCCAGCCGCCGAGCAACGGACCGACCGCGGCCATGCCGCCGATCGTGGCGCCCCAGATGCCGAACGCGATCGCTCGGTCCCGGCCCCGGAAGTTGGTATTCAGGATGGACTGGGTGGACGGCAGGATCATCGCGCCGCCGACGCCCTGGAAGACGCGGGCCAGGATCAGCATCGCACCCGATTGCGAGAGCCCGGCCATGACGGACGCGAACCCGAACACCACGAGGCCGAGGAGGTACAGCTTCCGGCGGCCGACCAGGTCGCCGATGCGCCCGAGCGTGATCAGCAGGGCCGCGAACACCAGCGCGTAGATCGTGTTGATCCACTCGGCCTGGGTGGAGTCCATGTTCAGGTCCCGGATGATCGACGGGACGGCGACGTTCACGATCGTCGCGTCCACGATGATCATCGAGACGCCCAGGCTCAGCATCGCCAGCCCGAGCCAGCGGCCGCGGCCGGACTCGTGCATCGCCGCGGTCGCGGCCCCCGGTGATTCCACCCTCAAGTGCTCCTCGTCTGCTCGGATCGACGCGGCGCGGGACGGGCGCCATTCACGGTTCGCGTGACGGCGGACCGCGGATGGGTCGAGTGTGGCACGGGTCCGCCCGATGTGAGGCGGTCCGGGATCAATCCCGCTGGTCTGGGGCGCCGGCCAGCTCGAGCACGCGACCCGCGAGGTCATCCGGCGTGACGCCGTCCGTCGCCAGCTCGGCCGCGGACACCGACCGAAACAGCGGTTGCCGCTCCTCGGCCTGGCGCGCGAGGAACGCCTCGGGGTCCGGGCCGTACCGCGGGCGGTGGCCCTGGTCGTCGAAACGGGTCGCGGCCGTCTCCGGCGAGGCGGTGAGCCAGACGACGAGGACGGACGAGCCGCGCAACGCGTCGCGGCAACGTGGGTCGTCGATGGTCGAGGCCGCCGCGCAGATCACGTCTGGCCCCGGGCCGGCGAGTGCGTCGAGCAGGTGCCGCGCCTCCAGGGCATGCAAGGCATGGGTCCCGGCGTCGTCGCGCAGCTCGCGGACCGTGCGGCCCTCCCGCGCCTCGATGTCGGCGTCCGAGTCGCGCAGGGGCCGGCCGAGGCGCGTCGCAACGATGGCCCCGACAGCGGTCTTGCCACTGCCCATGAGCCCGACGAGCACGAGATGCGGTGCGCCAGGGGCCGGATCGATCACGCGTCCAGTCTGGCATGGGGCCGACGACGGGCAATCGCAGCCGCGCCCGATTCGGCCGCGCCCGCGGAGGTCCCGGCCGCGCCCGACCCGGCCCGGCGTATCCTCCGGCGATGGACCGCTGGCGCACGATCATCGAGCCCTTCCGCATCCATGCCGTCGAGCCGATCCGGCTCACAACGAAGGCCGAGCGCGAGGTCGCCCTCGAGGCCGCCGGCTGGAACCTGTTCAACCTCCACGCCGACGACGTCCTCATCGACCTGCTGACCGACTCCGGCACCGGCGCCATGAGCCGGGACCAGTGGGCGGCCATCCAGCATGGCGACGAGAGCTACGCGGGCAGCCCGTCCTGGTTCGTCTTCCTGGACGCCGTGCAGGACCTGTTCTCGTTCAAGCACGTCATCCCCACCCACCAGGGACGCGCGGCGGAGAAGATCCTGTTCACGGCGATCGGCGGGCCCGGGAAGGTCGTCCCCAACAACACCCACTTCGACACGACCCGCGCCAACGTGGAGTTCACGGGCGCCGAGGCCGTGGACCTCGTGATCGAGGAGGGCCGCCAGCCCGCGCTGATCCACCCGTTCAAGGGCAACATGGATATCGCGGCGCTCGAGGCACTGCTGACGGAGCGGGGTGACCACGTCCCGGTCGTCATCGTCACGATCACCAACAACTCTGGTGGTGGCCAGCCCGTCAGCCTCGAGAACCTGCGCGCCGTCCGCGCGGTCTGCGACCGCTTCGGCAAGCCCCTCTTCCTGGACGGCTGCCGTTTCGCCGAGAACGCCTGGTTCATCAAGACGCGCGAGCCCGGACAGGCGGACCGTCCCGTCATCGACATCGTCCGCGAGATCGGGCGTTTGGCGGACGGCATGACGATGTCGGCCAAGAAGGACGGCATGGCCAACATCGGCGGCTGGCTGGCGATGAACGACGACGGCCTGGCCGAGCGCTGCCGCAACCTCCTGATCCTGACCGAGGGCTTTCCCACCTACGGCGGCCTCGCCGGCCGCGACCTCGAGGCTATCGCCCAGGGCCTGAGGGAGGTGGTCAGCGAGGACTACCTGCGCTACCGGATCGAGTCCACGGCCTACCTCGGCGAGGCCCTCACCGCGTCCGGGATCCCGTGCGTCCAGCCGTTCGGCGGCCACGCGGTCTACCTGGACGCCCGCGCTCTCCTCCCCCACGTCCCGCCCCTGCAGTACCCGGGCCAGGCGCTGGCGGTGGAGCTGTACCGCGCGGGCGGGATCCGCGGCTGCGAGATCGGGACCGTGATGTTCGGGCAGCACCCCGACGGCACCGAGACGCCGGCCCCGATGGACCTGGTCCGCCTTGCGATCCCGCGGCGCACGTACACGCAGAGCCACATCGACTACGTGATCGAGGTGGCGAGGGACGTGGCGTCGAGGGCGTCGTCGTTGCGCGGCTACAGGATCGCGAGACAGCCCGCCCAGCTGCGGCACTTCACGGCGACCTTCTCGCCGCTCGGACGGTAGGGGGAAACTCAACCGATGCCCGACGCGTCGCCGCAGGCCAACGAGCTCATCGGCTGGTTGAGCGCCAACGGCGTCATCCTCGCGCTGTCCGCGATCGGGCTGCTCCTCCTCTACCGCTGGGCCCGGCCCGTCATCCACCGGGTCCTCGTCCGAACGATGGAGGCACAGGCGCGAACGCTGGGTGCCGACCCCAGCCAGTCCGCCGACACCGAGAAACGCGTCGAGACGATGGAGGACCTGCTGGTCAAGGTCCTCCGGTTCCTCGTCGCCGCGGCGCTGGTCTCGCTGGTCCTGGGGCTGTTCGACCTGTGGTCCGTGCTCGCCGGGCTGGGGCTTGCCCTCGCGGCGATCACCCTCGCCGGCCAGAGCATCGTCCTCGACTACCTGATGGGGCTGCTGATCCTTCTGGAGGGCCAGTACTTCAAGGGCGACGTCGTGCGGATCGGGGCGGTCGAGGGCACCGTGGAGGAGGTCGGGCTGCGGCGGACCCTCGTGCGGGACCCGCGCGGCGTGCTGCATTCGATCTCGAACGGGGACGTCCGCGCCTCCGCGAACCTGACCCGAACCTACGCCGTGGCGATGGTGAACATCGACGGCGTCGCGGACAAGGACCTGGATGCCGCGACCGCGGTGCTCGAGGCCGTGGCCAGGGACCTGGCTGCCGACCCGGCGCTGGCCGACCTCTTCCTGGCGCCGCCCGCGTATGCGGGGATGACGAGCCTCACGGCGGCCGGGGCGACGATCCGCCTGTCGGGCCGGGTCCGGCCGGAGAGCCGCATCCAGGTGGAGATCGAGATGCGGCGGCGGGTGTCGGCCGGCCTCGCCGGGCAGGGCATCGAGCTGATCCGGCCGGCCCTCGGGGCGGCGCCGAGACCCTGAGCGAGCACCGCAGCGGTCAGCGGTCCGCGGTGACCTTCGACGACATCCCGCCGGGGCGCAGCACCAGCCCGTCCCGCCAGGAGACGCTCCGCAGGTCCGCGACCACGGCCGCCTGACCGGGACCCGGCTCCCCGGTTCCCACCCGGATCACCGTGCCGGCCCCAGATGCGATCGCCGCGGCGATCCCCCCGTCGCTGTCCTCGAAGATCGCGGCGCGCCCCGGTGCCACGCGGAGTCGTCGCATCGCCCCGGCGTATCCCTCCGGGTGGGGCTTGCCTCGCGTCACGTCGTCGGCGGTGATCACGACGGCCGGCTCCGAGAGGCCGGACGCGGCAAACCTCGCCGTGAACAGCTCGCGCGACGCGGATGTGACCACGGCCCAGCGGCCCGGCGGCATGGCGGCCAGGAGGGCAGTGGCTCCCGGCATCGCGGTCACGTCGTCCACGTCCTCGAGCTCGTACCGGTCGATGAGCGCGATCGCCGCCTCCACGTCCTCCGCCGGCAGGAGCGTGGAGACGCTGTCCCGGGTCGGCTGGCCGTGGATGATGGCGAGCACGGCATCCGGGTCGAGCCCCACCTCCACCGACCACCGGCGCCAACAGCGGTCGACGCTCGCGAGAGAGTCGACGAGCACGCCGTCGCAGTCGAACACGACCGCGTCCACCGCCTCCACGGCGACCGCGTCCACGGCACCTCCGTCGACCGTGCCGGGCGGGTTCACAGCGCCACCGTCACGCACTTGGTCTGCGTGTAGTGGTGGAGCGCCTCGACGCCCTTCTCGCGGCCGTAGCCGGACAGCTTCGTGCCGCCGAACGGGGTCTGCACCCCGCCGGACCACCAGGAGTTCACGAACACCTGCCCGGCCTCGATCTCGGCCGCCACGCGCAGGGCACGGCTGATGTCGCGGGTCCAGACCCCGGCCACCAGGCCGTACGCGGAGTCGTTCGCGATGGCGATCGCCTCCTCCTCCGTGTCGAAGGGGATCACGACGAGGACCGGGCCGAAGACCTCCTCCCGGGCGATCCGCATGTCGTTGGTGACGCCGGTGTAGACGGTGGGCGGGATGAACAGGCCCGGGACGTCCGCCCCTGCCGTGGCGGCGTCCGCACCACCGGTGACGGGAACCGCGCCCTCGCCCTCCGCGACATCGAGGTAGTGGCGGATCGTCCTGAGCTGGCCCGCGCTGATCACGGGGCCGATGGTCTCGCCCGGCCGGAGCGCGGCCGCCCGCTCCGCCACCATCGCCACGAACCGGTCGTGGATGTCGCGCTGGACCAGGAGCCGGGTGCCGGCCGAGCAGACCTGGCCGGCATTGCTCGTGAACGCGGTCGTGGCCCAGGTGGCGGCCTTGTCGAGGTCCGCGTCGGCGAACACGATGTTGGCGCTCTTGCCCCCGAGCTCCAGGGTGAGCGGGATCAGCCGGTCAGCGGCGAGGTGCGCCAGCTCCCTGCCCACCTCCACCGAGCCGGTGAACGCGACCTTGCGCACGTCCGGGTGCGTGACGACGGCCGGTCCGGTCGTCGACCCGGCCCCGAGGAGCACGTTGTAGACCCCGTCCGGGAGGCCGGCCTCCCGGCACAGCTCGGCGAGGCGGATCGAGGTGGTGGACGTCAGCGACGAGGGCTTGAGCACGACGGTGTTGCCGGCGGCGATCGCGGGAGCGACGGCCCGGGCGGCCTGGTTGACCGGCACGTTCCAGGGCGTGATGACGCCGACCACCCCGACGGGCTCGTTGCGGGTGAAGGAGTGGTAGTCCCCGCCGAGGTCGATGGTCTCGCCGTTGACCGCGTTGATCACCTCGCCGTAGAACTCGAAGTACTGGGCGGCGACCTCGACGTCGGCGGCGGCCGTCGCGCGCGGCTTGCCGGTCTCCGCGATCTCCTCCTCGACCAGCGTCTCGGCGGCCCCCCGGATACGGCGCGCGACCTCGATCAGGATCCGGCCGCGAAGGGCCGCAGGCGTCCGGCGCCAGGCGGGCAGGGCCCGACTGGCCGCCGCGACGGCCGCGTCGACATCCTCCTGGCTCCCGTCGGCGACCCGGCACACGAGCGAGCCATCCACCGGGCTCGTGCGGTCGAGGTAGCGGCCGCCAGCCGGCATATGGGCCGCGCCGTCGATCCAGTGATCCAGCGTCCAGGTCATGTCATCGTCCTCGCGTGCGCGCCGGTGGGTCGCTCCCGACCGCGGTCGGGATGGTGGCGGCTCCGTGCGATGGTACGGCGCGGACGACGACTCCCGGGTCAGGCCTTGAGGCTGATCGTGCCTGCCTGGTGGTCGATGACGAGCGGCAGCTCCATCAGGGGCGTGTTCGTCGGGCCCCCCAGGACCGCGCCGTGGTCCGCCGGATCGAAGGCGGCACCGTGGCACGGACACAGCAGCACGCTGTCGCGCGCGTCCCAGCCCACCTTGCAGCCCTCGTGGGTGCAGGTGGCGTCGTAGGCGACGTACGTCCCGTCGGCGAGCTTGACGATGATCCCCGGGTCGCCCGCCTGGTACGGCGCCGGGGCGTCCGCGGGGATCTTGATCCGGGCGGTGCCCTTCTTGTCCACGGTCGCGATCGACGCCACGGCGAGCCCCTGGGCGACGAACGGGGTGGCCGCAGGGTCGGTTCCGGCCGTTGCTGCGGCCGTCGCACCAGGATCTGCCGTCGCGCCAGGATCTGTGGTGGCGCCGGGTCCGGCGGTCCGAGTCGGGGCATTGGTGGGATTGCCGAGGTCCCCGCCCGTGGCGGCGATCCCGTCCCCGGTGGAGGCCGGCCTCATGATCCGCAGCGGGACCGTCAGCGAGGCGACGGCCAGTGACACGGCCGCGAGCACGCCCGCCTGGAGCAGGAAGCGCCTGCCTTCCGATGGCTCCTCCACGAACCCGCGCACGTCGCGGAGCCGGGAACCCTCGGGGACGCTGCGGGGACCCCAGGGTCCCTCGTCCACGGCGCGATTGCCAAGCTCCCGGATGGCGGTCGGGACCAGGAGCCCGCCGTGGCCTGCGAGGGCAAGCGTGATCCAGCCGAACGCGTAGGGGAGGTCCGCGCCGTAGTAATAGGGATGTGTCGTCCAGGAGGCCGTCAGCCAGAACACGATCGAGAGCGCGGCGCCTCCCACGGCGGCCAGGCGAAAGGCAAGCCCCGTCAGCGCTCCGAGCCCGATGGCGATCTCCGCGATGGCGATGAGCAGGCCCATCGGGATCGCGAACGGCTCGACCACGTGCACGAGCGGGGACAGCGGCGAGACGCGCGCGAAGGCCGCCAGCTGGGCGACGATCGATGAGGGCGCGGACGCGTCGAAGAAGGACGGATCCAGCAGCTTGTCGAGGCCGGCGTAGAGGAATGTCGCCCCGAAGAACAGGCGGAGTGGCAGGAGCGCGCGAGCAGGCACGCTCGCGCGCTCCATCTGCTCCCTGAAGCCAGGTCCGGGAGCAGATTCGGAGGGCCTGGTACCGGGTCGCGGCGCCGGTTCCACGTTGCCGGTCGGCCTGGTACGAGCACGCTGCGACTCACGGTCCCGGCGAGTCATCGCCGGTTCACGCTTCGCACTGCGGCCAATCGGTCCTCCATCCTTCGGGCGCCGAGGAGCAACGCCCTCCTCGTTACCATACGAGGCCGGGTGCAGGGGCGGATGTGCCCCACATGAGCATTCTCACAGGTTGAGGGCGCGACCCGATTCAGCCGCCGATCTCGCCGGGAAACAGCGGGCGGACCCAGACGGACCATGCCGTTCCGCCCGATTCGACCGCGCCTCCGGCGGCGACCCCGGTCAGGCCCGCGGCCAGGGTGCGCGCGTCGGCGCCGGTCACCACGCCCGAGCGCAGCCCCGCGGCCCCCAGGTCGGGAACGGCCGGCGTGCCGAACGCATCGGGGACGGTCTTGAGCGGCCATGGCGCCGCACCGGACGCAGTGGCGCCCGCCGGAGCGACGTAGACGACGTATCCGTCCGGGACGTACGGCTCGGCCACAGGCGCGGGCGCGGCCCCCCAGGTCTCCGCGGGGTCGACGAGGCGCGACAGGAGCGCAAAGGCCGCGGCGCCGGGCGCCTCCGGCGCGGACGAGGCGCCGGGATCGCTCGAGCCGCCGGGCTGGCCGGGCCGGCCGGGTCCAGAGGCGGCGAACCGAGATAGCACCATCTCGCCGTCGATGACCGCGGTGAAGACGGTCGACCCCGTGTCGGCGGCAACACCACCGACCTTCTCCGTGTCGAGGCCGGCAGACCGCATCGCGGCCAGGATGGCCGCGGCGCCGACGGGTCCCGTGTCGCGCACCTCGAACGCCGGGATGACCGGCGAGGACCCGCCGGCGGCCGTCACGGGCGTGAAGATCCTGCCGGCGGTGTCGACGAACACCTCCGGCACCGCGGCGATCGAGGCGGACGGCTTGATGAACCCGCCCTCGGTCGTCGCCTCGAACAACACGCCTACGTGGGACGGTGTCGAGAGCGGCGACGGCGAGGCGGTCGTCGACGAGGCGGGCGACGGCGTGACGGCCGACGGGGCCGGTGACGCCGTGGCAGCAGTCGAGGCGGGCGACCGCGTGGCGGGCGTCCCGCCGCAGGCCGCCACGAGGGCGGCAGCGACAACGACGAGGCAGGTGGACCGGATGGGACGCGCGATCACGGCGAGGACCTCGGGCTCGGGGTGCATCTGCACCGCACCAGGTCCCTGTGACGCTCGTGGACGCCCCGCGGTTTCGCGTTTCGCCGAGAGTGCCTGCTCAGCCGCCGGAGCCCCGCCCGAAGCGCCACTCGATCGACCCCGCCAAATCGGGACCCCAGCGCGCAGGCACGGCGGCAATCGTGCGGGCGGCCGGCGCGGCCGCGGCGGGGCGGCGTACCCTCCGACCGTGACCAACAGACGGACCGGCGCGCCCCAGCGGTCCTCGCCAGCCGCCGAAGGAGACACCGTGACCAACGCCATCACCCGCCGGCTGAACGCCATCGGCGGATCGCTCATGGTGCGATCGGGACGGGTCGGGGTCCTCGGGACGACGGGCGCGAAGACCGGCCTCGCCCGCCGCGCCCCGATCGGCTTCGTCACGCGTTCGGACGGGTCGATCCTCATCGGCTCCGGGAGCCGTGTGAACCGCGGCTGGACGGTCAACCTGAAGGCCAACCCCGAAGCCACGTTCGCCATCAAGGGCGTCGAGCGAGGCTACCAGGCCCGCCTCGTGGGCGACGGGGAACGCACGGCCGCCCTGGCCGAGCTGAAGGCATCGATGGGCAGCGTCGCCGAGCGCGCCGACTGGGGCGACCTCTTCGTCCTCGAGCCTGCGGACCCCGCACGGACACCGGGGAAACCCGCGGAGGCCGGGGAGCCGGGGGAGCCCGCGAGTCCGGCAGCCTAGCGGCAGCCCTCCGGCCGTGACCGTGACCGTGACCCAGGCCGCGGGTCCGCCCGACGGCGAACGCGAGGTGCCCCTCCCCTCTCCGTTCAGCCAACGCCTGACCCTGGGGATCCACGCTCGCGGCCGCGAGGACCCCTCGATGCGGTTCGAGGTCTCGGGCTCCACCTGGCGGGCGACGCGAACACCGGACGGGCCGGTCACCCTGTTCATCGAGGCGCGCGAAGGAACCGCGCGAGCGAAAGCCTGGGGCCCGGGGAGCACCTGGGCGCTGTCCGGCCTCGAAGGGCTCCTGGGGATGGACGACGATCCCAGCCTCCTCGTCCCGCAGCACGCGGCGGTGAGCGCAGCCGCGAAGCGTTCACCCGGCCTGCGGATCGGGCGCACCCGCGCGGTCCTGGAGGCCCTGCTCCCGGCAATCCTGGAGCAGAAGGTCACCGGCGACGAGGCGCGTCGTACCCTCCGCGGGCTGGTCCGCACGTACGGCGAGGACGCTCCCGGGCCGCCCGGCCTGCGCCTGCTGCCGGCACCGGATGTGCTGGCGAGGCTCCCCTACCACGCGTACCACCCACTGGGGCTGGAGCGCAGGCGCGCGGAGCTGATCGGGGCCGTGTGCCGCGAGGCTTCACGCCTGGAGCGCCTCGGAGAGGCCGCCGCCGACCCGGGCGCCTCCTCCGGTGCCCGCGAGACGGCCTACGCCGCGCTGCGGGCCTTCCCCGGGATCGGGCCGTGGACGGCGGCCGAGGTGGGCATGCGCGCGTTCGGGGACCCGGACGCGGTGAGCGTCGGCGACTTCCACATCCCGAACATGGTCGCGTGGGCGCTCGCCCGTGAGCCTCGCGGCTCCGACGAGCGGATGCTGGAGCTGCTGGAGCCATACAGCGGCCAGCGAGGACGGGTCATCCGCCTGCTGGAGCTGGCCGGGTTCGAGGCGCCCCGGTACGGGCCGCGCCTGTCCTCCCGGCGGATCGACGGGATCTGACGCCAGGAGCAGGCCCGGCAGGACGATCGACCAAGCCGGACGAACGCCCGGCAGACGCGAGTCCTACCAGATCCTCACAGGACCGGTGCCGGCTCCTCGCGCATCCCCCATGGCGCCCCGTACTCCTGAAGCATGTCCAGGAACGGCTTCGGCTCGAAGGCCTCGGGGCCCAGGACCCCGGTCCCGGACCACGTCCCATGCGCCAGCAGCTCCAGCCCGATGACCGGGTTGATGGCGGTCTGCCAGACCACCGCCTGCGATCCGTACTCCTTCCAGGACCAGTCGCTGTCCACCACGTGGTAGAGGTAGACGGCGCGCGGCGCCCCGTCCTTGCCGCGTCCCGTGACCCAGGTGCCGGCGCACGTCTTGCCGTGCATCCGGTCGCCCAGGCCGGCCGGATCCGGGAGACACGCGGCCACCACGTCCCGCGGCGAGACCGCAACGCCCCTGACGGCCACGGGATCCGTGCGATCGAGGCCCAGCGTGTGGAGCACCTTGAGGACGTTGATGAACTCGTCGCCCAGGCCGTACTTGAAGGTGACGCGCCTCGCCTTGACCCAGCGCGGGATCAGCAGCACCTCCTCGTGCTCCACGTTCACGCACTCGACCGGGCCGATCCCCTCCGGGAAGTCGAACACCTCGGGCTCGCTGAACGGCGCCGTGGTATACCAGCCGCGGCCCTCCTCCCAGATGACCGGCGGGTTGAGGCATTCCTCGATCGTCGTCCAGATGGAGAACGACGGCGCGAACTCGTAGCCGTCCACCACCAGGTTGGCACCATCCCGCACGCCGGCCTCGTGGATCTCGCCGAACAGCTCGTCCTGAGCGTAGCGCGCGAAGATGTCGGACAGTCCGGGCTCGACGCCCAGGCCGACGAGCGCCAGGCGCCCGGCGGCCTCCCACTCGCCGGCCTTGGCGAACTGCCGGTCGCCCAGCTTCTCGCCGGTCTCCTCGTACGGCCGCTCCGGGTGCGGGTGCGAGAGCGACATCGCCATGTCCATGTAGCTCACGCCTGCAATCCCGCACGCATCGAAGATCGGCATGACGAACCGCGGGTCCACGGCGTTGAGGACGTGCGTGATCCCCTGCTCGCGGATGAGCGCCACCAGCGCGTTCACGTTCGAGGCGTCCACGCGGGCCCCGGAGAACCGTGCATCGCCCGCCACCTGGGCCAGCGCGTGCTCCACGCGGACGGGGTCGTAGTCGGCCACCACCAGGTGGTCGAAGAAGTCACGCCGTGCCGCGATGGCGACCGCTGCCGTGCCGACGCCGCCGGCTCCGACCACCAGGATGCGCATGTCCAGTCCACCTCCGAGGGGAGCTCGAGTGACGGGCCGCGCGGCGGGCGCGGCATGGGAGGGCTCCCGCTGCCTCCCGTGCTGTCAGCCTCCAGGTCCTCAGGCCGGTTCGCGGACCTCCTGGAAGGTCCCGGGGCGCTGCCGGAAGAACTCGGGCGAACGCACCATCCAGATCACCATCAGCACGACGCCCACGGCCATGAGGCCGATCGAGAGCGCCAGCGGGACGCCGATCCCGAAGAGGTTGGCACAGGTCGACGCGTCGTTGGGGTCGGTGCAGGTGTTGGAGCTGAGGGGATCGGCGAGATCAATGACCGACTGCCAGAAGGCCCAGGTCAGGATCACGGCGCCGGTGACCGGCAGGACACACATCCCGACGAAGTTCTTCAGGCTCCGGAACATCACATTCCGGTAGTAGATCGCCGACGCATAGCCGGTGATGCCGTAATAGAACGCGATCATCAGGCCGAGCGCGGTCAGGGCGTCGTAGTAGACGTTCTCGGACGTGAGCTTGAGGCCGACATACCAGACGACGGACAGGATCCCCGTCCAGATCGTCGCGTTCGCCGGCGTCTGGAAGCGCGGGTGGATCATCGCCCAGTACTTGGGCGCCGCCCCCCTGGAGCCCATGGACAGAGCCGTGCGTGCCGTCGGCAGGATCGTCGTCTGGGTCGAAGCCGCGGCGGACGTCAGCACGGCGATGATCAGCAGCTTGTCCAGCGGCGAGCCGAGGACCTCGCTGGCCAGGTTCGCGAGGATGTCGCTCGAGCCCTGGTCGGCGAGGTACTGGGCACCGTGGAGCGCCTGCGCCGCGATCGTCACGAGGAGGTAGGTCCCGACGAGGATGAGCACCGAGAAGACCGTGGCTCGGCCCGGCTGCTCGGTCGGGTTGCCGCTCTCCTCGTTCACCGAGGCCGTGGTGTCCCAGCCCCAGTAGATGAACAGGGTGATGAGCAGGCCGGCGGCAAAGGCCTTCGTGTCCCAACCGCCGCTGTCGTTCGTGATGGAGAACGGGTTCAGCCAGTCGAGCGACGGCATCACCGCCGTCGCGACGCTGCCGCTGTAGACCTGGATGAGCGCGACGACGGAGAAGATGCCGAGCGTGATCAGCTCGATCGACAGGAGGACCGCCTGCGTCCGTGCCGAGAGCTCGATGCCGCGATAGCAGATCCAGGTCATTGCGGCGACGAACAGGACGCCGAGACCGATGACGCCGGCATCGAACGTGACGCCACCGACCGCGATCGGGATGACGGGGTTGTCGATCGCGTTGATCCCGAACAGGCTGAAGGTGTATTGCGCCGCTACCTCGGCGAGGCTCGCGATGACGACGATCTGGGCGACGATCATCACCCAGCCGGTGATCCAGCCGAGGTGGGGGCCCATGGCGCTGGTCACCCACGTGAAGCTCGTGCCGCAGTCCGGGTCGGCGCGGTTCATGTAGTAGTAGGCGATCGCGATGCAGAACATCGGGATGAACGCCACCCACATGATCGCCGGCGAGGCGAGCCCGACAGCGGCGGCCACGAGGCCCAGCGAGACCGCCAGGCTGTAGGCGGGCGCGGTCGACGCCACGCCGATCACGACGCTCTCGACCATCCCCAGGGCGCCCGTCTTCAGGCCCTTCGTTCCAGCGGCCCCTTCCTGGGCCACCAGCGGAGCGTCTGCCACGCTCGTCATCCCACACCCTCCTCGCGACACGGAACGCACTGGCGATCCCACCATCCCGCGAGGCATCCACGCAAGGGCCGGGGGGCATGGGCGGGGTCCCGTCGCGGCACGCGGAACGAGCGACGGGCTAGTGGCCAGGCGGGCCCTGCGTGCCCGGCTCGGCGGCTCCGGATGCCCGGCTCGGCCGGCTCCGGCTGCCCGGCTCGGCGACTCCGGGTGCCCAGCTGCGCAGATGCTTACCGCACGGGTGGTACTTGCCCCGGCGGTCGCAGACCTGCGCAGTTACTCATGGGACGAGTACGCGGGCCCGCTCCCGGGTCCCGATCCCAGCATCCACCCACACGGCGGGTGCTGGCGCAGGTTCGTCCGCCTGGATCACCGCAAGTACCCACCCTGCGAGTGGATGGCCTGAATCGCGGGCCCATCATCGCACGAGGCGTGGGCCAAACCGAGTCACCCGCGCTCATCTGCCCGGGTACCACCCACCTGGCGAGTGAGTGATGACGACTCGCCTCGGGCGAGGCGAGGCGCGCCTCGGGCGAGGGCGCGGGGCTACACTCGCGATCCGATGTCGGCCCTGCACGTTTCCTCGCCGTTCACGCGCGCGACCCGCCTCGAGCGCCTCCCCGCGCTCCTGCGGGAGCGCATCCTGGTGCTGGACGGTGCGATGGGCACGATGCTCCAGCGTCACCGCTTCACGGAGGTGGACTTCCGGGGTGAGCGCTTCGCGGACCACCCGAAGGACCTCCGGGGCGACAACGACCTCCTGTGCCTGACCCGCCCCGACGCGGTCCGCGCCGTCCATTCCGCCTATCTGGTCGCCGGCGCCGACATCCTCAGCACCAACTCGTTCACGGCCACACGCATCGCCCAAGCGGACTACGGCCTGGAGCATGTCGCGCGGGAGATCAACGAGGCCGCGGCCCGCCTGGCACGCGAGGCTGCCGACGAGGCGGAGCGCACCGACGGCCTGCCCCGGTACGTCGCCGGCGCTCTCGGCCCCACCAATCGCACGGCCTCCATCTCCCCGGACGTGAACGATCCCGCGGCCCGCAACGTCAGCTTCGAGGACCTGGCGGCGGCCTACCAGGAGTCCGCCGAGGGCCTCATCGCGGGCGGCGCGGACCTGATGCTGATCGAGACGATCTTCGACACCCTCAATGCCAAGGCCGCGATCTTCGCCCTGGAGGATGCGTTCGAAGCTGCCGGCACCAGGCTTCCGGTCATCGTGTCCGGGACCATCGTCGACGCGTCGGGACGCACCCTGAGCGGTCAGACGCTGGAGGCGTTCTGGACCAGCGTCCGTCACGCCGACCCCCTGTTCGTCGGCCTCAACTGCGCCCTCGGTCCCAGGCAGCTGCGGGAGCACGTGGAGGAGCTCGCCCGCCTGGCCGACGTCGCGCTGCTGAGCTACCCCAACGCCGGTCTGCCCAACGAGCTCGGCGGCTACGACGAGACCCCTGACCAGATGGCCAGTGCGATCGGCGCATGGGCCCGGGAAGGCCTCCTCAACGCCGCGGGCGGCTGCTGCGGGAGCACCCCGGAGCACGTGGCGGCCATCGCGCGGGCCGTTGCAGGGGTGAAGCCGCGTGCAATCCCGGCGGGCACCGGCGAGACCCGCCTGGCCGGCCTGGAGCCCCTGGCGATCCCGATGCCCGGCGGGGCCTTCGTCAACATCGGTGAGCGGACCAACGTGACAGGCTCGCGCAAGTTCGCCCGGCTCATGGCTGGAGCCCTCGCCGACGGCCACGCGGGCGAGGACGAGGCCGTCGCCATCGCGCGCGACCAGGTGGCGAACGGCGCCGTCATGCTGGACGTGAACATGGACGAGGCGATGCTGGACGGCGTCGCCGCAATGACCCGGTTCCTGCGCCGCCTCGCCGCGGAACCGGACATCGCCGCCGTCCCGTTCATGGTGGACAGCTCCAGGTGGTCCGTCCTGGAGGCGGGGCTCCGCCAGCTCCAGGGCCGGGGCGTCGTCAACTCGATCTCGCTCAAGGAGGGCGAGGACGAGTTCCTGCGCCAGGCAAGGCTCTGCCGCCGCTACGGCGCCGCGGCCGTCGTGATGGCCTTCGACGAGGCGGGGCAGGCCGACAGCGTGGAGCGCCGCGTCAGCGTCCTGCTGCGCGCCCACGGGCTCCTCACTGAGCAGGCCGGCTTCACGAACCAGGACATCATCCTGGACCCGAACATCTTCGCGATCGCCACCGGCATCGACGAGCACGCCGACTATGCGCTGTCCTTCTTCGAGGC
>Ga0302291_10000086_pt1 | contig 21717 bp, 22 predicted proteins | sample III_Fen_N1_4_FD_194548 | JGI IMG/M metagenome (GOLD analysis project Ga0302291, IMG submission 194548) | Peat permafrost microbial communities from Stordalen Mire near Abisko, Sweden - III_Fen_N1_4 | ecosystem: Environmental > Terrestrial > Soil > Wetlands > Permafrost | place: Sweden: Abisko... | reverse complement strand
GACCGGCTGACCGGAGGACGACGCGGTGAAGACGCTCGACTGGGAGACGATCCGGCTGTTCCTGCACGTGCTGGCAGCGACGGTGTGGGTCGGCGGCCAGATCACGCTGGCCGCCCTGGTGCCCGCTCTGCGCGGCACCGCGGAGGGCGTCACCCAGGTGGCCGCGCGGGCCTTCAACCGCATCGCGTGGCCGGCGTTCGGCGTGCTGGTGGTCACGGGTGTCTGGAACGTCGTCGCGCTGGACGACCCGTCGGAGTCCTACCAGCGCACCCTCATGCTGAAGTACGGCCTGGTCCTCGCCTCCGGCGTCACGGCGTACCTCCACCAGCGGGCGAACTCGCCGCGGGCGTTGGCGGTGTACGGCGCCCTCACCGGGCTGACCGCCCTGGGCGCCCTCTTCGTCGGCGTCTGGCTCGCCGAGTAGCCCCGGGTCGTCCACCCGAGGTGCCACGAGAAGGACCGCTCAGGCGGACGACCGGGCGGGCAGGCCGCGGAAGGTGCGCCGGTAGTCGCTCGGGGAGACCCCGGTCTGCGTCCGGAGATGAGCTCGCAACGAGGCGGCCGTGCCCAGCCCGGCCTGCTCGGCGACGTCGTCGATCGGAAGGTCCGTCGCCTCGAGCAGGTGCTGGGCGTGCCGCACGCGCTGTCGGATCAGCCACGCTCCCGGTGACTGGCCGGTCTCCTCGCGGAAGCGACGGGTGAAGGTGCGCAGGCTCATGCCCGCGTGACGTGCCAGGGCGGGCACGTCGGTCGCCAGGTGCTCCAGCGCCCAGGCACGCGAGGTCGCGGTGGACTCGCCGGCGGGCGACGGCACGTGCCGCTCGATGTACTGCGCCTGGCCGCCGTCGCGCCAGGGCGGTACGACGCAGTGCCGGGCGACCGCGTTGGCGACCTGGCTGCCGTGGTCGCGGCGGAGCAGGTGCAGACACAGGTCGACGCCGGCGCTCAGTCCGGCACTCGTGAGCACGTCGCCGTCGTCGGTGAAGAGCACGTCTGCGTCGACGCTCACGCCTGGGTGGAGCGCGCTCAGCTGGTCGGCGTACTCCCAGTGCGTCGTGGCTGTCCTGCCGTCGAGCAGACCGGCGGCCGCGAGCACGAAAGCGCCCGTACAGATCGACACCAGCCGGGTGCCTGGCCGGATCGTCGCCAAGGCCCTGCCGACGTCGGGGGGAAGCGAGCCGTCCGTCCGCGGGCCTGGGATCTGGGTGCCCGGCACGATCACGGTGTCGGCTGTGGCCAGGGCGGACGCGTCGCGCTGCGGCGTGATCGCATAGCCGGACGACGTGCGGACCGGTCCGCCGTCGAGGCTCGCCATCTCTACGTCGTAGAGCGGCCGCCCGTGGGCGTCCTCGGCCTGACCGAGGAGCTGGGTCGGGATCACCGCGTCGTACCCGATCAGCGGCTCGAGCAACAGGACAGCGACGCGGTGCGGTCGGGGCATGGCCGAATTCTTGCACATATTGGCGATTCTGCCACTGGTCGGACGGCGTCGACCTCGCCACGATGGGCCCCATGGATGGTGGTCTCGACGCCGGTCGACCGACGGAGGCTCCGGCTGGCCTGCACTGGGCGTGGGTGGTCGCGGCAGTCACCTTCGTGACCCTGGTCGGGTCGGCCGCGTTCCGGTCGGTACCGGGCGTGCTCATGGATCCGCTGCACATGGAGTTCGGTTGGTCGCACGCCACCATCGGCTTCGCGGTGTCGGTGAACATGATGCTGTTCGGCCTGATCTCGCCGTTCGCGGCGGCGCTGATGGACCGCTTCGGGATCCGGCCCGTGGTCACCTTCGCGCTGGTGATGGTGGCCCTCGGCAGCGGGCTGACGGTCTTCATGACGGCGGCCTGGCAGCTCGTCCTGTGCTGGGGCGTGATGGTCGGCGTCGGCGCGGGGTCGATGTCGATGGCGTTCGTCGCGACCGTCGTGAACCGCTGGTTCGTCGCCCGGCGTGGCCTGGTGGCGGGCATCCTCACCGCCGGCAACGCGACGGGGCAGCTGATCTTCCTGCCGCTCGTCGCCTGGCTGGCGACCCACCACGGCTGGCGAACTGCGGCCTTGACCACGGCGGCCGCCGCGCTCGCCGTCGTACCGCTGGTCGTGCTGTTCCTGCGCAACCACCCGGCCGACATGGGCCTGCGTGCCTACGGCGCCACGGACGCGGATCCGGGCCCGCCGCCGCACCAGCCGGTCGGCTCCTCGGCCGGACGAGCCCTCCGGGTGCTGCGCGACGCCGCGCGGGTGCCGGCCTTCTGGCTGCTCGCGGGGGGCTTCGCGATCTGCGGAGCGACCACCAACGGGCTGATCGCCACCCACTTCATCCCGGCGGCGATGGACCACGGGATGCCACCGACGACCGCGGCCGGCCTGCTGGCCGTCGTCGGCATCTTCGACGTCGGTGGCACCATCGCCTCGGGCTGGTTCACCGACCGGGTGGACCCGCGGATGCTGCTGCTGGCCTACTACACGCTCCGCGGCGTGGGCCTCGCCGTGCTGCCGTCGCTGCTGTCGCCGCACACCACACCCGGCACCTGGGTCTTCATCATCTTCTACGGGCTCGACTGGGTGGCCACCGTGCCACCGACCGTGATGCTCTGCCGCGACTGGTTCGGGGCCGGCGTGGGTCCGATCGTGTTCGGCTGGGTGTTCGCCTCCCACCAGGTCGGCGCGGCGTTCGCGGCGTACGGCGCCGGGGTGGTCCGCGATCGGACGGGTTCCTACGACCCGGCGTTCTACGCCGCCGCGGGCCTCTGCGTCGTCGCCGCGCTCCTCTCGGTCAGCATCCGGCGAGTGGCGCCACGGCCCGTCGCGTTCTCGACGCACGAGGGGGAAGCCGCCCTCACCCCGCGGTCCTGAGGTCCCGCCCGGTCACGGCTGCTGCCATGATCGGCCGGACGGAAGGCGGCAGACATGACGACCACTCTCTATCGGGCCGGGTGCATCGTCGCGTTCCAGGGCGGGCAGCACCGGATCCTCCGCGACGGCTGCCTCGTCGTCGAGGACGACCGGATCCTCCACGTCGGCACGACCTACGACGACCCGGTGGATCGCGTCGTGGAGGCGCCCGACCGGATCGTCACGCCGGGCTTCATCAACACCCACGCGCATCTCGACGAGTCGCCCATCGACAAGTCCGTCCAGGAGGACGTCGGCAACCGGCAGTTCTGGCTGACCGGGCTGATCGAGATCCTCCCGACCGAGATGGCCGGGCTCGACGAGGAGGGCGCTCGCGCGTGCGTCGACTACTCCCTGATCGAGCTCGCGCGGACGGGCACGACGACCGTGGTCCAGATGGGCGGGCTGGAGGAGTACGCCGCCGACGCGATCGAGGCCAGCGGGCTGCGGGGGTATGTCGCCCCGATGTACCGCTCCGGCCACTGGTTCACCCCGGACGGGAGACGGGTCGACTACGCCTGGGACGCCGACGACGGCCGGTCCGGCCTCGAAGCCGGCGTCCGGTTCGTCGAGCGTCTCCGTGGCCGGGCGGACGGCCGGGTGCAGGGCCTCCTTGCGCCCGCCCAGGTCGACACCTGCAGCGAGGCGCTGCTGCGCGACTCGCGCGCCGCCTCGGACGATCTCGAGGTCCCGCTCTCGCTGCACGCCTCGCAGGGCGTCTGGGAGTTCCAGGAGATGACCAGGCGGCACGGCCGCACTCCGGTGGAGTGGCTCTCCGACATCGGCTTCCTCGGCCCGCGGACGCTGCTCGGGCACGCGGTCTTCGTGACCGGGAACTCCTGGGTGAACTTCGCGGGCGACGACCTGGGGCTGCTCGCCCGCTCGGGGACGTCGGTCTCCTACAACGCCTGGTGCTTCATCCGGCGCGGCCTCGTGATGGAGTCGTTCGCGGACTACGTCGCCGCCGGGATCACCATGTGCCTCGGCACCGACACCGCCCCGCAGTCGATGATCGAGTCGCTGCGGTGGACCGCGATCGCCGGCAAGGTCGCCTCGCGGCGTACGGATGTCTCCACGGCGCGTGACGTCTTCGACGCCGCCACCGTGAACGCCGCCACCGCCCTCGGCCGCCCCGACCTCGGGCGGATCGCGCCGGGAGCCAAGGCCGACCTGCTGTTCTGGCGCTCCGACGGGTTCACCATGACGCCCGTGCGCGACCCCATCCGCAACATCGTCTACTACGCCCAGCCGGCCGACCTGGCCGACGTCGTCGTGGACGGGCGCCTGCTCGTCGAGGACGGCGAGGTGCTCGGCGCGGACGTGGGGGCCGCGACCCGCCGCGTCCAGCGAGCCGGTGAGCGCGTGTGGTCGCGCTGGTCCGCCGGCGACTGGGCCGGACGCACCCTCGAGCAGGTCGCTCCGCAGACGTACGCCGACTTCGACGAGTCGAGCGAGGACGCTTAGACCCGGCGGAGCCGGGGCACAGCGACCGTAGCGAGCGGCGAGGCAGGCTTGCTCGCACGCCTCGATGGCTGTGCGGTCTAGCGGATCTTCGTGAAGCGGACCGTCTCGGCCACGACGGTGCATCCCAGCGCGTCGTTGATCGCGATCATCGGGACGTTGCCCGCGGCGTTCCAGGTGTCGATGGCCTCCACGTCGGGACGATCCTCGCGTAGCCAGTCGAGCATGGCGAGCTTCATCCGCAGGCCCAGGCGGTGGCCGCGGTGCGCCGCCACCACCGAGGTGTCCTCCTGGGCTGCGATGGCGGGGCGCAGCTCGTGGGTGCACACGATCGTGATCCCGGCGGCGTCACCGGTGTCCCGGTGCCGGGCCACGATCGTGTACGGCGTCTGCCGCTGCTCGGCGAGCCAGCGCTCGACGGTGCGGATCCGCTCCGGGGGGTATGCCTCGAACTCGCCGTCCTCCGGCGCGTCGTTGATCGCCTCGCGGAGCACCTGCATCTCGCCGAGCAGGTCCTCGGGACAGGCGCCCGCCCACCGCTCCAGGTCGTAACCGGCGGCAGCCGTCGCCGCCTCGGCCACCAGCGCCGCCGGCTGCGGGTCGCGCAGGGAGAGGCGGCGTACCTCGTGTGAGCCGTGCTGGGTGTAGCCCATCCGCGGCACGGCCCGTTCGCCGGCCGTGCCGGACCAGGCGGGAGCCCGGAGCCTCGGCCGGTCCGTGGCGGCCTCTGCCGTCGCCATCAGGGCACGACCGACCCCTTGCCGCTGGTGGGCGGGGTGGACCGCGCCGAGGATCTTGGCGCCGTCGAGGTTCTCGAAGGCGTTCAGGGTCAGCCCGGCGTAGCCGACCAGCCGGCCGTCGAGCCGGGCGAGCCAGAGGCCCTCCAGCGGACCCTCGGTGCCGTAGTCGCGGCACTCGAGCAGGAACGTCTCCGCGGTGTGGTGACGTCGTACGGTCTGCTCGAGGGCGGCGTTGTCGAGGGCGGCCAGCTGGCCGGCGAGATGGAGATCCAGATCGGCGACATCGATCCGTGCCAGCTCGATGCTCACAGCGCCACCAGGTGCAGGTAGGCGAGACCGAGGACGCCCCGATAGCCCCCGAGGTACGCCGTGTGCTGGCGCGTCAGGCGGGCGCGGACCTCGCCCGCCTCCGGGTCGTCGGGGTCGTGCTCCGCCAGCCAGCGCACCCAGCCGGCCGCGAAGCCGGACTCGAACGCGTCCCACTCGTCGAGGGACGCCTCGTGAGCAGCCAGCACGCCGAAGCCGTGCGACTCGGCCAGAGTCACCAGGTGACCGAGCGTGACGTACTCGTCGTCGCGCCCGGACAGGGGTGCGGTGGCCGCGGGGGACGGGGGAGCCGACCAGATCCCCTCGCCGTACACGAGCCGGCCGCCGCGGGGGAGCAGGGCCCGCAGCGCCGCGAGTGCAGCGGCGTAGTGGAGCGGCTGGGCCTCCTCGACGTCCGATCCCCAGATCTGCGACGCCCCGATGCACGTGACCGCGTCGAACGGCCCGCTCACCTGACGGGCGTCGTGCGCCTCGAAGGTCGCGCGGCCGCCCAGTCCGCGTCCGGCGGCGACGCGTCGCGCGTGGGCCAGCGCCTCCTCGTCGAGGTCGATCCCGAGCCCGGTCGCCGAGGGGGCAGCCTCGAGGACTCGCAGGAGCAGCTCGGCCCACCCGCAGCCGACGTCGAGCACGGTGACCGGCTCGTGCCCGGTCAGGAACCCGACCAGTCTGGTGGCGCGTTCGTCGGAGAGCGGGGAGAGGAACGTCAGGTCCTGGTGCAGCGGCGGGAAGGTCGGCATCGGCCCCAGTCTCGACGTACGGCGACCCCTCCGGCCACTGCGTTTCCCCGGTCGTCCGCCTGACAGGCCAGTAGGACCTCCTCTCAGGCGGACGACCTGTGTCCAGGGAGCGGATCCGGCCGAGACCGCAGCGGCCGCGCTTGCTAGTCTGACCGGGTCATGACGCGCAGCCTGCTCCTCCTTCGCTGCCGCAGCGGGGCCTGAAAGCCGGTCCTCCTCGCTGCGGAGTGTGTGCTGCCCGCCGGCGCCCGACCTTCCCGCCGACGAGGAACCATGACTCTCCAGCACTCAGGCTTCATCAACACCCAACAGCCCAGCCCGATGCCCTACCAGCGCTACCGGGCCTTCGAGCCGATCGACCTGTCCGACCGCACCTGGCCGTCGGCCCGGATCGAGAAGGCGCCACGATGGCTCTCGACCGACCTGCGCGACGGCAACCAGGCGCTGATCGACCCGATGAGCCCGGCCCGCAAGCTGCGGATGTTCGAGCTGCTCGTCGACATGGGCTACAAGGAGATCGAGGTCGGCTTCCCCAGCGCCAGCGAGACCGACTTCGCCTTCGTCCGACAGCTGATCGAGCAGGACCGCGTGCCGGAGGACGTCACGATCTCGGTGCTGACCCAGGCGCGTGAGGACCTGATCGAGCGCACCGTCCACTCGCTGGTCGGGGTCCACCACGCCAACATCCACCTCTACAACGCGCTGGCCCCGCTGTTCCGACGTGTCGTGTTCCGGGCCAGCAAGGACGAGATCAAGGACATCGCCGTCCGCGGCACCGAGCTGGTGATGAAGCACTCCGAGAACATCCTCGGGCAGACCGTCATCGGCTACGAGTACAGCCCCGAGATCTTCACCGGCACCGAGCTGCCCTTCAGCGTCGAGGTCTGCGAGGCCGTCAGCGACGTCTGGCAGCCCGACGACGGCCGCGAGATCATCCTCAACCTGCCGGCGACGGTCGAGATGGCCACGCCGAACGTGTACGCCGACCAGATCGAGTGGTTCTCCCGCCAGCTGAGCCGACGCGAGTTCACGACCATCTCGCTCCACCCCCACAACGACCGCGGTACGGCGGTCGCGGCGACCGAGCTGGCCGTGATGGCCGGCGCCGACCGGGTCGAGGGCTGCCTGTTCGGGCACGGTGAGCGCACCGGCAACGTCTGCCTGGTGACGCTGGGGATGAACCTCTTCAGCCAGGGCATCGACCCCCAGATCGACTTCTCCGACATCGACGAGATCCGCCGTACCGTCGAGTGGTGCACCCAGCTGCCGGTGCACCCGCGTCACCCCTACGCCGGCGACCTGGTCTACACGGCGTTCTCCGGCTCTCACCAGGACGCCATCAAGAAGGGTCTGGAGGACCTCGAGCGCCAGGCTGCCGACTCCGGCGTCCCGGTGTCACAGATGCCGTGGGAGGCCCCCTACCTGCCGATCGACCCGAAGGACGTCGGCCGCTCCTACGAGGCGGTCATCCGCGTCAACAGCCAGTCCGGCAAGGGCGGCGTGGCCTACGTCCTCAAGGCCGAGCACAAGCTCGACCTGCCGCGGCGGGCGCAGATCGAGTTCAGCCGTGTGATCCAGGAGCGCACGGACACCGAGGGCGGCGAGATCAGCCCGGCCGAGATCTGGGAGGTCTTCCAGGGCGAGTACCTCGACCGCGAGGCGCCGCTGAAGCTCAACTCGGTGCACACCTCGTCGGCCGCGGGCGAGAAGGACCGGCTCGACGTCAACGTGTACGTCGATGGTGAGCTCCACGAGCTGTCCGGCGAGGGCAACGGTCCGATCGCGGCGTTCGTCGACGCGATCAACGGGCTCGAGCGGTCCGGGGGAGGGTTCGACGTGCGGGTCCTCGACTACGCCGAGCATGCCCTGAGCGCCGGCGGCGACGCCATCGCCGCGGCCTACGTCGAGTGTGCGATCACCGACGGTGACGGTGAGACCGAGGTCCTGTGGGGTGTCGGGCTCGACTCCAACATCGTCACCGCCTCCCTCAAGGCCGTGATCAGCGCGGTCAACCGCGCCTGAGCACCATCCGCTCCATGCGCTGTTCGGAGCCGGGACGGAGTGGCTCGAGGTGGCCGGTGGCGACGAAGCCGTAGCGTCCGTACGCCGCGCGGGCGGGTCGGTTGGTGGTGTTGACGTCGAGGACGGCATCGACGTCGGGCGCGATCAGCGCGTCGAGGATCCGACGCGCGTGGCCCTGACCCCGGTGCGCGGGAGCGGTCCACATACCCCAGACGTGGAGGACGCCGTCGTGCTCGAACAGACCGCCGACGGCCACCGGGCCTGGATCGGTCACGGCGTACACCGGGCCGCTCAGGCGCTGCCGCCACTCGTCCTCGGTGAACCCCTGCTCGCGCTCGAGGGTGGAGCCGAACGCATCGGGGGAGTCCGCGAGCGACCGCAGCCGGATCTCGCGGAAGACCCCCCAGTCGTCCGGTCCGAGCCGCCGTACGGTCGCCATGCCCTCAGGGTGTCAGCGACACGGGCCGCCAACGACTAGATTTCCCCTCATGTTGGTCTCCGAGCGAGTCGGGCAGTTCTTCTTCGACAGTGGCTCGGGGAAGGAACGGCTGGAGTACACCGAGTACGGCGCCGGCCCTCACTGGGTCGTGCTGCTCCACGGGCAGCTGATGCCGCGCCGGATGCATCAGCCCCTCGCCCGCGCCCTCGCCGGCGAGGGACTGCATGTGGTGACCCTCGACCTGCTCGGTCACGGCCGTTCCGACCGGCCGGCCGATCCGTTGGTCTACTCGATGACGGCCTTCGCCGACCAGGTCGTCGCCCTGCTCGACCACCTCGGCGCCAAGCAGGCCGTGGTCGGCGGTACGTCGCTCGGGGCCAACGTCTCACTCGAGGTGGCCGCCGACCATCCTGAGCGGGTCAAGGGCCTGATCGTGGAGATGCCGGTGCTCGACAACGCCCTCGAGGCCGGGATCGTCGCCTTCGTGCCGGTGATGTTCGCCGCCCGGTTCGCGCCGTTCACGGTGAACGGACTGCGCCTCCTGACGCGGCCGATCCCGCGTGGCCTGGTGCCGTTCTGGGCCGGGATCGCCCTCGACACGCTGGACCAGCGCGCCGACTCGGTCGCCGCGATCCTCCACGGCGTCATCTTCGGCCGGGTCGCGCCGTCGTCCAGGCAACGCCGACGGATCCTGGCCCCGGCGTTCATCGTCGGCCATCCGGCCGACCCGATCCATCCCTTCGCCGACTCCGCGATGCTGGCGGAGGAGCTCGCGAACGCCGAGTTCGTGCGTGCCGCCAGCGTGCTCGAGTGGCGCGCCCGCCCGGAGCGGCTCAACGCCAAGGCGGCGGAGTTCGCCCTGCGCTGCTGGCAGACCCCGCGACGTAAACGCCGTACCGGGTCCTAGGGCGTTCCGCCCCGGCCCGGCACAATGGCCGGGTGCCTCTCTACCGCGACGAGGCGATCGTGCTGCGCACCCACAAGCTGGGCGAAGCAGATCGCATCATCACCCTGCTGACGCGTCAGCACGGGCGGGTGCGCGCGGTGGCGAAGGGCGTGCGGAAGACGACGTCACGGTGGGGCTCCCGGCTGGAGCCGTTCACCCATGTCGACCTGCAGCTCGCCGAGGGGCGCAACCTCGACGTGATCACCCAGGCGGACACGATCGACGCGTTCCCAGCCCACCTCGGTGACCACTACGACCGCTACACCGCCGGCACCGTGATGCTCGAGACCGCCGACCGGCTGGTGGCCGAGGAGAAGCAGCCGTCGCTGCAACAGTTCCTGCTGCTCGTCGGTGGCCTGCGGGCGATGACCGCCGGTGACCGGACGCCCGCCCAGGTGCTCGACTCCTACCTGCTCCGCTCGCTCGCGGTCGCGGGCTACGCCCCGTCGTTCGACCACTGCGCCCAGTGCGGCGAGCCCGAGCCGCGGTGGTTCTCGCCGGCCGCAGGGGGCGCGCTGTGCGCCGACTGCCGCGTGCCCGGCTCCGCCTCCCCGTCCGCTGGCACGCTCCAGGTGATGGGGGCGCTCCTGGCCGGCGACTGGCCGGCGGTGGCGGCCGCCGACGCCCGGCAGCTCCGGGAGGCATCCGGTCTGGTCTCGGCGTTCCTGCACTGGCACCTCGAGCGCGGGCTGCGGTCACTGGAGTACGTCGAGCGATGACGCGCCTCCTCGTGTAACGCGGGTTATGACCGCCGAAGTACCCGCACAGCACGCACTCGGTAGCCACAGCACCGCACCAGACGTCGCGACGGTACGGCGAGCACCCCCCGCGGCCCGCCTCTAGGCTGTCGGCGTGAAGCGCGCCGTACGTCCGCCGAACCCGCACCCGTCCGGAGCCCGGCCGCCCTCGATCCCGCCGGCGCTCGTGCCGCGGCACGTCGCGATCACGATGGACGGCAACGGCCGCTGGGCGAAGGCCCGCGGGCTGCCGCGCACCAAGGGTCACGAGCTCGGGGAGGCGGCCCTCTTCGACGTGGTCGAGGGGGCGATCGAGATCGGGGTGAAGGCGATCAGCGCCTACGCGTTCTCGACCGAGAACTGGAACCGCTCGCCCGATGAGGTCCGGTTCCTGATGGGCTTCAACCGCGACGTGATCCGCCGTCGTCGCGACGAGATGCACGAGCTGGGCGTGCGCGTCCGCTGGTCCGGACGCGCTCCGCGGCTCTGGAAGTCCGTGATCAGGGAGCTCAGGATCGCCGAGGAGCTGACCCGGGACAACGACGTGCTGACGCTCAACATGTGCATCAACTACGGCGGCCGGGCGGAGCTCGCCGACACCGCGCGCGCCATCGCCCGCGAGGTCGCCGCCGGCCGGCTGAACCCGGAGAAGGTCGACGAGAAGGTCTTCGCACGTCACCTCTACGTCCCGGCGCTGGCCGACGCCGACCTGCTGTGGCGGACGTCGGGGGAGAACCGCCTGTCGAACTACATGCTGTGGCAGGCGGCGTACGCCGAGCTGGTCTTCACCGACATCCTCTGGCCCGACGTCGACCGGCTCGCGCTCTGGAAGGCCATCGAGATCTACGCCCAGCGCGATCGTCGCTTCGGCACGGCCTGATCCGCCGCCGCCCCGCTCCTCTGCCACAGGTTCATCAAGGTATGTAGGTGAACCCGCACTTCCCACGACCAATTCGTCGAGGGAAGTGTCGGTTTCCCTACATACCTTGATGAAACCAAGCAGCCCGACCCCACCCGCCCCGAGGCTCAGGGGGCAGTGCAGGCGGAGCAGGTGCCGACGATCTCCAGGGTGTGGGAGAGGTCGGAGAAGCCGTGCTCGGAGGCGATGGCGGAAGTCCAGCGTTCGACCGCCGGCCCCTCGACCTCGACGGTCGCCCCGCACGACCGGCAGACCAGGTGATGGTGGTGGGTGTCGGAGCAGCGGCGGTAGATCGCCTCGCCGTCCTCCCGGCGCAGGACGTCGACGAGACCGTGGTCGGCGTACAACGCGAGGGTCCGGTAGACCGTGGCGAGGCCGACCCCCGAGCGCTGCGCGACGAGCAGCTCGTGCACCTCCTGCGCGGATCGGAAGTCGTCGACACCGCCCAGCGCGTCGAGGACGGCCTGCCGTTGCGGCGTCGTCCGAGGCGCGGGGGACGCGGTGGGAGAAGGCTCAGTGCTCGTCATAGTGCGGCCCCTCTCCGGTGACGTGTACGGCGTGCCGGTGGCCGTCGTGCACGTAGTCGACGTGGTCGTCGTGCTCCACCGCGACGTGGCCGCAGTCGGGCCCGTGCTCGTGGGGATGGGTCTCGGGGGTCTGGTGCGCCTCGGGGACCCCGGCCGCGAACGGTGCCGTGAGGCGCGCTCGTCGGCGGACCCAGACACCGAGCGGCCAGGTCACCGCGAAGCCGAAGAGCGAGAGCAGCACGATCGTGGGGCCGGGGGCGACCGACGCCTCGGCCGGCGCGTAGGCCGCCAGCAGCAGGCCGCCGAGCGACGCGCCGATGCCCAGCGCCATGGCGGCGAACAACGTGGTCCGGAACGACCGGGTCACCTGCTGCGCGGTCGCGACGGGCACCACCATCAGGGCCGACACGAGCAGCAGACCCACCGTCCGCATCGCGACGGTCACGCTCACCGCTGCCAGCACCGCGACCATGATGTTGTAGGCCCGGACGTTGAGCCCGGCCACCCGGGCGAACTCCTGGTCCTGCGACACCGCGAACAGCTGCGGCGCCAGCCCCACGCAGACCCCGACCACCACGACGGCCAGCGCGATCGTCACCCAGACGTCATTGGTCGAGATGGTGGTGATCGAGCCGAAGAGGTACTGCTGGAGCGTCGTCGCGCTCTGCCCCGCCAGCCCGGTGAGCAGCACGCCACCGGCCAGGCCGCCGTAGAACATCAGGGCCAGCGCGACGTCGCCGTTGGCGTGGCCGCGCTCACGGATGATCTCGATCAGCACGGCACCGACGGCGCAGACCACGATCGCGGTCCAGGTGGGGGAGAGGCCCGTGAGCAGGCCGAGCGCCACGCCGGTGACGGCCACGTGTCCGATGCCGTCGCCCATCAGGGCCAGACGCCGCTGGACCAGGTAGGTCCCGACGGCGGGTGCGGCCAGACCGGTGAAGAGCGCCGCGACCAGCGCGCGTTGCATGAAGGCGAGGGTGAAGAGGTCCACGGTCAGTGCCTTCCGTCGAAGGGAGCCGAGACGTGAGGCACGTGGTCGTGCTGCGCCCTGCTCGGGTGATGGTGGTGCCCGTGCGCCTCGCCGAACTGCGGCGCATGCACCTCGTGGTCGCCGAGCGGCTCGCCGTCGTAGGCGATCCGGCCGTCGCGCATGACCACCGACCGCTCGACCAGCGGCGCCAGCGGGCCCAGCTCGTGGGCGACCAGCACGATCGTGGCGCCGTGCTCCGAGAGCTGGGCGAGCGCATCGGCCAGGGCCTGCTGGTTCGGCAGGTCGACGCCTGCCGTCGGCTCGTCGAGGAAGAACAGGTCGGGCTCACCGGCGAGGGCCCGCGCGATCAGGGCGCGTTGCTGCTGCCCCCCGGACAGGCTGGAGATGCCGTCCCGGGCCTTGCCCTGGAGTCCCACCACCTCGATCGCCCGGTCCACGGCGGCCCGGTCGGCCCGCGACATCGGTCGGAACGGCCGCCGGTGGGTCAGCCGCCCCGAGGAGACGACCTCCCACACCGACGCCGGTACGCCGCTCTCGGCGCTCGCGCGTTGGGGCACGAACCCGACGCGGGCCCACTCGTCGTACGACGCGATCGGGGTGCCGTAGAGCCGCAGCTCACCGCCGCTGAGCGGCCACAGCCCGACCAGGGCCCGGACCAGGGTCGACTTGCCCGAGCCGTTGGCGCCCATCAGAGCCACGAACTGCCCTGGCGCGACGGCGAGGTCGATGCCGCGCAGGATCGGGCGGCCGCCGATGGTGACCGAGCCGTTGGTCAGCTCGATCGGGTTCACGTCGTGCATCCGTTCGCCTCCTTCAAGGCCGCCAGGTTCCGGCGCATCAGGGTCAGGTAGGTCTGTCCCGCGGTCGCGTCGCTGAGGCCCTCGATCGGGTCCAGCACCTCGCTACGCACGCCCAGGTCGTGAGCGAGCGCGTCCGCGGCGGCCGGGCTCGCCAGGGTCTCGGAGAAGACGGTGGTGATGCCCTCGTCGTGGATCAGCTGCTGGAGCCTCGCCAGGTCCGCAGGGGTCGGCTCCGCCCCCGGAGCGAGGCCGGTGATGGGCGCGACCCGGATGCCGTAGCGAGCCAGGTACCCGAAGGCGTCGTGGCTGGTCACGACCGTGTGGCGGACACAGTCGGCCAGACCGGTGCGATAGTCGCGGTCGAGGACCACGAGTCGTCGCTGCAGGGAGGCCGCCCGGGCGTCGTACGACGCCGCGTGCGCCGGGTCGATCCGGCCGAGCTCCCGCGCCACCGCCCCGGCGACCGCCGACAGCTTCAGCGGGTCCTGCCAGAAGTGCGGGTCGACCTGACCGGGGTCGGAGGCGAAGTCCTGGAGTCCGGCGACAGGCCCTACGTCGAGCGCCGTGCCCTCCGCGTCGTTGGCGACGCCCTGGTCCACGGCCGGCTGGAAGCCGCGTTCGTAGACCACGAGGTCGGCCTTGGCCAGGTCGACGGTCTGGCCGAACGTGAGCTCGACGTCGTGCGGCTCCAGGCCCGGGCGGGTGAGGTCGGTGACGTCCGCACCGGGCGCGATCTGCTCGCTCACCCAGGCGAGCGGGTAGAAGCTGGCCGCGATGCTGACGCGCCCGTCGGCATCGTGGCTCGCAGGGGAGCAGCCGGTCAGGCCGACGGCCACGAGCAGTGACGCCACTGCTGCGACCCACCGGAACATGAGAATCATTCTCACGAGAGTGAGAATGATTGTCAACCAGGGCCGTAGGGGTCAGCTCGTGAGCGTCGTGAACATCTCGTCCAGGTGCGCGAACGCGGTGGTGCCGTGCCCCTCGCCCGGGCGGACGACGAGGTCGGCATCGGGCAGCTGGTCACGGAGCCACGCGCCATGGCTCGGGGGCACGACTCGGTCGCCGCCGCCGTACCAGAGGTGACAGGGGAGCCGGAGGCGGCCGAGCTCGAGGTCCCACGTCGCGCCCCACGACAGGTTGTCGCGGACGTAGCCGTCGTACCGGTCGAGCGCGTCGCGCGTGTCCGCCGCCCACCGGAGGCGGGCCGTGGCGTCGAGCCACTCGGTCGCCACGGGGGGCGCGTCCCCGAAGAACCCGTCGATGATCTCGTCGTCCGTGAGGTCGGGCGCGAGCCAGGCGAACTCCTCGGCAGCCAGGTCCGCCAGACCCGAAGCCGCGTCTGCGTCACCCGCGGCGAACCGCTCGACCAGAGGTCGTTCGCGGTCATCGGGCACCGTCTCGTCGAGGAGCACCCAGGGGCCCACCCCGGCTGCCACGCCCACGCGGGTCACCCGGCTCTGGTCGGCCAGCCCGGTGGCGAGCGCGTACGGGCCTCCGCCGGAGATGCCGAGCACCGCGAACCACTCGACGTCGTACTGCTCCAGGACGTCGAGCGCGTCGAGCCCGACCTGGGCCAGGCCAGGGGGAAGGTCGGAGGACCGGCCGTAGCCGGGCCGGTTGAACGACAGCAGGCGGACGCCGGTGCGAAGCGCCGCTTCGTGTCCCAACGTCGCCTGGAGGCGACCGGACGGCGTGCCACTGTGGAAGAGCACCGGGCTGCCTGCCGGGTCACCGCCCTCCCAGCAGCTCACCGTGCGGCCGTCTGGGAGCGCCACGAGCCGGTCCTCGCCGACAACAGGGGCTGCTGGGTGCCTCTCGGGCGTCATGTACCGACTGTAGGCCGGTCCCGACGACTAGGGTCGCCCCGTGATCGTGGTCAACCGCTTCCGGGTGCAGGAGAGCGACGCCGAGTCGTTCCGCGCCGACCTCGAGCGGGCGCACCAGTCGCTCGCCGTCCAGGCGGGGTATCTCGCCGGACAGGTGGGTCGCAACGTCGACGACCCCGGGCTGTGGCTGCTCACGACGCAGTGGCAGGGGCCGGGCGCCTACCGCCGCGCGCTGTCGTCGTACGACGTGAAGATGGCCGCCGTGCCGACGCTCAGCCGCGCCATCGACGAGCCCAGTGCCTATGAGTCGGTCGTGCCCGGGGAGGCCCTCAATGTGCCCCAGAGCCGGTCGTTAGGCTGATCGTTCACGCACGATCGGACCGACAGCCAGCCGGCCAGACCCACAGGAGCCTCTTCGTGGCCAAGCCACCCCCCAGCAAGCTCGACACCGTCGTCTCCCTCTGCAAGCGCCGCGGGTTCGTCTTCCCCTCGGGCGAGATCTACGGTGGCACCCGCTCGGCTTGGGACTACGGCCCGCTCGGCGTGGAGCTGAAGGAGAACGTCAAGAAGCAGTGGTGGCGGTCCATGGTCACCCAGCGCGACGACATGGTCGGCCTCGACTCGGCGATCATCCTGCCGACCAGGACCTGGGAGGCCAGCGGCCACCTGGCGACGTTCACCGACCCCCTGGTCGAGTGCCAGTCGTGCCACAAGCGCTTCCGCGAGGACCACCTCCAGGAGGAGTACGCCGGTCGCAAGGACATCGCCGACCCCGACACGGTCGACATCAACGAGTCCGTGCCCTGCCCCAACTGCGGCAACCGCAACACCTGGACCGAGCCCCGCCAGTTCAACATGATGCTCAAGACCTACCTCGGGGTGATCGAGGACGAGTCGGGGTTGCACTACCTGCGGCCCGAGACCGCCCAGGGCATCTTCCTCAACTTCGCCAACATCGTGACCAGCGCCCGGATGAAGCCGCCGTTCGGCATCGCCCAGATGGGCAAGAGCTTCCGGAACGAGATCACGCCCGGAAACTTCATCTTCCGGACCCGCGAGTTCGAGCAGATGGAGATGGAGTTCTTCGTCCGCCCGGGCGAGGACGAGGAGTGGCACCAGTACTGGATCGACGAGCGCACCCGCTGGTTCACCGACCTCGGCATCGATCCTGACAACCTGCGCCACTTCGAGCACCCGCAGGAGAAGCTCAGCCACTACGCGAAGCGCACGGTCGACATCGAGTACCGCTTCGGCTTCTCGGGCCGCGAGTTCGAGGAGCTCGAGGGCATCGCGAACCGGACCGACTACGACCTCACGCAGCACTCCAACGCGTCCGGCCAGGACCTCTCCTACTTCGACCAGGCCAGCGCCGAGCGCTACATCCCCTACGTGATCGAGCCGGCACTCGGCCCGAACCGAGCGATGATGGCGTTCCTCCTCGATGCCTACGTCGAGGACGAGGCGCCCAACACCAAGGGGGGCGTCGACAAGCGCACGGTGCTGCGCCTCGACCCGCGCCTCGCCCCGGTCAAGGTGGCCGTCCTGCCGCTGAGCCGCAACGCCGACCTGTCGCCCAAGGCTCGCGACCTCGCCGCCGAGCTGCGCGCTCACGGCTGGAACGTCGAGTTCGACGACTCCGGCGCCATCGGTCGTCGCTACCGGCGCCAGGACGAGATCGGTACGCCGTTCTGCGTCACCGTCGATTTCGACACCCTCGAGGACCAGGCGGTCACCGTGCGGGAGCGCGACTCGATGAGCCAGGACCGGATCGCGCTCGACCAGGTCAGCGCGTACTTCGCGCAGCGCCTCCTGGGCTGCTGACCCGCTGCCGGACCATCCCCGCCGCTGACCCTCGGCGGGGCGGCCCGGATTCCCAGGTTGCTCGGGCACAATGACCGCGTGATCCGCCGACCGGCAGCCAGCGCTGCGCTCCTGGCCCTCGCGGCTCTCGCTCTCGCGGGATGCGGCGGTGGCAGCTCGTCCTCCGCCGAGCTCGGCTCGCCGGGCACGAGTGGTACGACGACCGCAGGCGACTCGGGCTCGACGTCGCACACGGCCGCCACCGTCCAGGGCGCGAAGCTCACCGCCCAGGGCACGGCGCTCAAGGTGGGCCAGGCGGCCACGGTCTCGTGGCAGCCGAACCAGAAGCAGGTCGGTGTGATGAAGGTGTCGGTGACCAAGCTGCAGCAGGTCCCGATCTCGGCGTTCAGCGCCTGGCGCCTCGACGCGGCCACGAAGCGGTCGACGCCCTACTTCGTCCATGCGACGGTGCGCAACATGGGCACCACGCCGCTGTCCGGCGTACCGGTGCCGCTGTACCTGCTCGACGGGCGCAACACACTGCTGCAGGCGTCGACGTTCCGTGCTCAGTTCCCCCCGTGCCCGAGCACCCCGCTGCCCGCGAAGTTCACCCACGGCAAGAAGGCCTCGGTCTGCCTGGTCTACTTCGCCCCCGGACACGGCACGCTCACCGCGATCAGCTTCCGACCGACCCAGGACTTCGACGCGATCACCTGGACCGGGCCCGTGACGAAGGCGGCGCCGGCCACGAAGGCGAAGAAGGCGAAGCAGCACTGACCGCGCTTTTGGCCGGCCGGCCCGACGCGGCGGACAATCAGCGTATGTCCCCCCTCACCCTCGGCTCGCTGACCGTGCCCACGCCGGTCGTGCTCGCGCCGATGGCGGGGATCACCAATGCGGCCTACCGACGGTTGTGCGCGGAGCAGGGAGCGGGCCTCTACGTCTGCGAGATGATCACCTCCCGCGGGCTGGTCGAGCGTGACTCCACGACGCTGAAGATGCTCGTCTTCGACGAGCTCGAGACCACACGGTCGGTCCAGCTCTACGGCACGGACCCGGCGTACGTCGGCAAGGCGACCGAGATCCTCTGCGCGGAGTACGGCGTCCACCACGTCGACCTCAACTTCGGCTGCCCCGTGCCCAAGGTGACCCGCAAGGGTGGTGGCGGCGCCCTGCCGTGGAAGCGCGGGCTGCTGGCCGAGATCCTGCGGTCCGCGGTCGCGGCCGCCACCCCGTACGACGTGCCGGTCACCATGAAGACCCGCAAGGGCCTCGACGACGACCACCTGACCTACCTCGATGCCGGCCGCATCGCGGAGGAGACCGGCTGTGCCGCCATCGCGCTGCATGGCCGGACCGTCGCCCAGTCCTACAGCGGGCAGGCCGACTGGGAGGCCATCGCCCGGCTGGTGGAGCACGTCGACATCCCGGTCCTGGGGAACGGTGACATCTGGGAGGCAGGCGACGCGCTGCAGATGGTCGAGCAGACCGGAGCGGCCGGAGTGGTGGTCGGCCGCGGCTGCCTGGGCCGCCCATGGCTCTTCCGTGACCTCGCCGCGGCCTTCTCAGGGGACGGCGTGCGCACCCTCCCCACCCTCGGCGAGGTCGTCGCCATGATGCGCCGGCACGCCGAGCTCCTGAGCGAGCACATGGGGGAGGAGCGGGGGTGCAAGGAGTTCCGCAAGCACGTGTCGTGGTACCTCAAGGGGTTCCGCGCAGGCGGCGAGCTGCGCCACTCGCTGGCGCTTGTCGACTCGCTCGCCACCCTCGACGAGCTCCTCGCGGGGCTCGACCCCGACGAGCCGTTCCCGGTCGCGGAGCTCGGTACGCCACGTGGGCGCCAGGGCTCGCCGCGGGAGCGTGTCGTCATCCCGGAGGGCTGGCTGGACGACACCGATGGCACCCGGCTGCACCTCACCGAGGAGACCACCGAGACCACCGGCGGCTGACTCCGGACGGGCGGTCGGGGTGATGGTCGGGGTGATGAGGGGCACCCGGCGTTGCGGGGGCCGGGATTGAGACAGCGGCGAGAAGGTGTGCTTGACTCTTGCGTCGTGTCCGAATCGTGACCATGGGGGGTCATCTCGGGCCGGACCCCCGACAGCAACAGCAAAGGAATCAGCGCTGTGGCACACCATCGCCACAAGCGGGAGCCCAATGCCCGCAGGCTCGTAGCCCTCACCGGTTCGCGTGCCGCCCGTATCGCCGCCGGCGCCGCCCTGGCCACCACGCTTCCGGCCGTCGCACTCGGCGTCCTCGCCGCGGACCCCGCGGCCCAGCCGGCCCTCGTGGCCGACCAAGGCCCCGCGATCGTCCTCGACCCCGCTCGCTACGACCGGGCGCCGGTCTCCCGCTCGTTCGACCGGGCCGCGGCCCGCAACTTCCAGGAGGGCGTCGCCGCCCAGGAGGCCACGGTCCGCGCCGTCAAGAGGGCTCACGTCGAGAAGTGGACCACCGCCGACCTCAACCTCTGGTCGAGCGCGTCCCAGGCGGCCCGCCAGGTCGGGCTCGTCCCGTCGGGCAAGCACATCCTCGTGACCGGCCGGGTCAGCGACGGGCGCGCCGAGGTCGTGGTCGACGGCCAGTCGCGTTGGGTCACCGCCGAGTACCTCGCGGACCAGAAGCCCGACCCCGCCTCGGCCGCAGGCGCTGCCGTCACTGCCGCCGCGGGCCTGTCGATGGCACCCTGCGCCGACGGCTCGGTGGAGTACCGCCTGACGTCCGCGGCCGTCTACGTCTACCGCTCGGTGTGCCACGCCTTCCCGCAGATCACGTCGTACGGCGGGTGGGACAACCACGGCGAGCACGTCAGCGGCAAGGCGCTCGACATCATGACCAGCGACGTGGCGCTCGGCAACGCGATCGCCGCGTTCCTGCAGCAGCACGCGTCCGAGCTGCACCTCTACGACATCCTGTGGCGCCAGCACATCTGGACGCCCGTCCGGGCGTCCGAGGGCTGGCGGCTCTTCGCCGACCGTGGGTCACCGACGGCCAACCACATGGACCACGTACACGTCTCGGTCTACTGAGCGAGGACCGTCCGATCCAGCGGAGCCGGATCGGACGGCCGTAGCGAAACGTCGTCGTGCGCTTGCACACGAGCCGCCTCGGTGCAGCGAACGGCGCCTGCGCTTGCGCACACGTCGCCGCGGCCCCCTAGTCTCGCCCCGATGCCCGAGTACGACGACGCCGCGCGCGAGCGCTGGGTCCCCGAGCCGCCCAAGCGGGTCCCCGCGCCCGAGCGCACGCCGTTCGAGCGCGACCGCGCGCGAGTGGTCCACGCCGCCGCGAGCCGACGGCTGGCGGCCAAGACCCAGGTGGTCGGGCCGCAGAGCGACGACTTCGTGCGCAACCGGCTCACCCACAGCCTCGAGGTCGCCCAGATCGCCCGCGACCTGGCCCGGGCCCTCGGCTGCGAGCCAGACATCCCCGAGACGGCCGCGCTGGCGCACGACCTCGGCCACCCGCCGTTCGGGCACAACGGCGAGCGCGCGCTCGCGGAGCTGAGCCATGACATCGGCGGCTTCGAGGGCAACGCCCAGACGCTGCGGCTGCTGACCCGGCTCGAGGCCAAGACGTTCGCGCCCGACGGCCGCTCGGTGGGGCTCAACCTGACCCGGGCCACGCTCGACGCCTGCACCAAGTACCCCTACCCGCGCACCGGGTCGGGTGTCGGCGAGAAGTTCGGGGTGTACGACGACGACCGCGAGGTCTTCGACTGGCTCCGCGCCGGCGTGGACGGCCCGACCCCGTGCTTCGAGGCGCAGGTGATGGATCTCGCCGACGACGTCGCCTACTCCGTCCATGACGTCGAGGACGGCATCGTCGCGGAGTGGATCGACCTGAGTCGGCTAGACCTGGACGCCGTGTGGGAGGCCGTCCGCGACTGGTACCTCCCCAGCATCCCCGACGAGCATCTGCAGGCGGCACTCGACCGACTGCGGTCCGTCGAGGGCTGGCCGACCACGGCGTACGACGGGTCCAGACGCCAGCAGGCGGCGCTGAAGAACCTCACGAGTGACCTGATCGGACGCTTCTGCTCGGCCGCCCAGACAGCCACCTTCGAGGCGAGCGACGGGCCCTTCCTCCGGCACGCCGCGGCCGTGAGCGTCCCGACCGACAGTGCCGTGGAGATGGCGGTGCTCAAGGGCATCGCCGCCCACTACGTGATGCGTACCGACGACCGGGTCAGCGTGATGGAGCGACAGCGGGCCCTGCTGGTCGAGCTCTTCGACCGGCTGGTGGCGACCGGCAGTGACCATCTCGACCGCGGCTTCGCCGACGACTGGGCGGCCGCCGGCGACGACGCGGCTCGGCGCCGGGCCGTGGTGGACCAGATCGCGTCCCTCACCGACGCCAGCGCCGTCGCCTGGCACGGCCGCCTGGTCCGACAGCAGCGCTCAGGGTAGGTCGCCCTGCGGGCCTGCGAGGTGCTCCACCTGCGGCTCGCTGGAGCCGGAGAACTTGTCCTTGGCGGCGGCGGTGGCCGCGCTGGCGGCGCTCGTCACCTTGTCGGCGACCACCGGGGCCTGGTGCTTGGCGATGTCAAC
>Ga0302291_10000084_pt1 | contig 21927 bp, 21 predicted proteins | sample III_Fen_N1_4_FD_194548 | JGI IMG/M metagenome (GOLD analysis project Ga0302291, IMG submission 194548) | Peat permafrost microbial communities from Stordalen Mire near Abisko, Sweden - III_Fen_N1_4 | ecosystem: Environmental > Terrestrial > Soil > Wetlands > Permafrost | place: Sweden: Abisko... | reverse complement strand
CCGGCCCGCGGCGAGCGGATCAACAAGTACAACCAGCTGCTGCGGATCGAGGAGGAGCTGGACGACGCCGGTGTCTACGCCGGGCTGTCCGCCTTCCCGCGGTTCCACCGCGCCTGATCAACCAGCACGCACGACGAGGGCCGGCTCCCCGAGCAGGGGGCCGGCCCTCGTCGTGTGCGTGGGCCCGTCCCTCCGGGCCTCGCTCCCGGGGGACACGACGAGGAATCGCGGGGTCCGCGGTCGCGGAGGCGGTGGCGGGCAGAATCGGGGGCGTGTCGTCCAACCGTCGCCCCGTCGCGCCCGCGCGCAGCGGGTCGGCGCGCGCCGAGGGGACCGGCTCGTCGGCCGCACCGCGCACCACGACGGCCTCACGGGTGGCGCCGCCGGCCTCCCGGGCGGGCAGCCGACCGGCGTCTCGCGGCTCCCGCTCCGCCGCCACGCCGCCCCGCGGCACGCCACGGGCCGAACGGGTGCAGCAGCGGATGCCGCGGCTGCTGACGGTGCGCGCCATGGTGCTCGGGATCGTCTGCCTGGTGGCGTTCGTGCTGGTCTACCCGACGCTGCACTCCTACCTGGGGGAGCGCGCGGAGGTCGAGCGGCTGCGGGCCGACGTGGCTGCGGCGCAGGCGCGCAACGACGACCTCAACGCAGATCTGGCCCGGTGGGACGACCCGGCGTACGTCGCCGCGCAGGCCCGGGAGCGCCTCTCGTTCGTGCTGCCCGGCGAGAAGGCGTTCCGGGTGGTGGATCCGGAGATCGTGCAGGACGACGGCACCACGGCGGCGGCCGACCCGCCCGCCGGTGCCGGCGAGGTCGGGTCGCTGCAGCCCTGGTACCTCACCGTGTGGGACTCCGTGCAGAGCGCCGGCGAGGACGCGCCGGCCGCCGACCCGGACGCGCCGGCCGCCGACCCGGACGCGCCGGTGGCCGACGACGCCGCACCCGCGGCGCCGCTCGCCGAGGTGCCGCCCGCCGCCGACACGACGACCGCCCCCTGACGCCGCGTCGGGGAGAATGGCGGCATGCCTGACGTCGACCCCGAGGACCTCGTCGCGCTCGCGCAGCAGCTGGGACGGCCGGCGCGGGGCGTGGTGCGGGTCGCCGCCCGCTGCGTGTGCGGCCGGCCGACGGTGGTGCAGACGGCCCCCCGGCTCGACGACGGAACCCCGTTCCCGACGACGTACTACCTGACGAACCCGCAGGCCGTCGCCGCGGTGAGCACGCTCGAGGCGTCCGGGATCATGAAGACGATGACGCAGGCGATGGTCGACGACGACGAGCTGCGCGCGGCGCACACCCGCGCCCACGAGGCGTACCTCGCCGACCGGGAGGCGCTCGGCCACGTCCCGGAGATCGCCGGCGTGTCCGCCGGCGGCATGCCGACCCGGGTGAAGTGCCTGCACGTCCTCGTCGCGCACGCGCTCGCGGCCGGTCCCGGGGTCAACCCGATCGGCGACCAGACGCTCGCGCAGATCCGCGACGTCTGGCGGCCGGACCGCTGCACCTGCTGAGGTCGGAGGGGTCGGCTGCCGATGGCAGGATGACCCGGTGACGCGCGTGGCAGCCATCGACTGCGGGACCAACTCGATCCGGCTCCTGGTGGCGGACGTCGACCCGGTGGCCGGCACCCTGGTGGACCTGCATCGCAGCGCGCACGTGGTCCGGCTGGGCGAAGGGGTCGACCGGACCGGCGAGCTGGCGCCGGCCGCGCTGGAGCGCACGCTGGCGCAGACCCGGCGGCTCGCCGCGGTGTGCGACGAGCTGGGCGTCGAGGCCGTGCGGTTCGTCGCGACGTCCGCCACGCGGGACGCGCGCAACCGGGAGCAGTTCGTCGCGGGCGTCCATGCCGCGCTCGGGGTCGAGCCGGAGGTGGTCAGCGGGGAGCAGGAGGCGGCGCTCTCGTTCCGGGGTGCGGTGGGCGCGCTCGGTGCGCAGCACCCGGCCCCGTACCTCGTCGTCGACCTGGGCGGCGGCTCCACCGAGCTGGTGCTCGGGACGACGGCGCCCGAGGCGTCGTGGTCGATGGATGTCGGGTCGGTGCGGCTCACCGAGCGGCACCTGCACGGCGACCCGCCGACCGCGGCCGAGGTGGCGACCGCCCGCGCGGACGTCACCGCCGCGCTGGACGAGGCCGTCGCGACGGTGCCCGTCGGCCGCACGCGCACGCTGGTCGGGCTGGCGGGCTCCATCACCACGGTCACCGCGCACGCGCTCGGCCTGCGCAGCTACGACCGCGACCGGATCGACGGCTCCGTGCTGAGCGTGGACGCCGTGCTGGCCGCGTGCGACGACCTGCTGCACGCGCCGCGCGCGCAGCGGGCGCTGCTGGGCTTCATGCACCCGGGCCGGGTGGACGTCATCGGCGCCGGGGCCCTCGTCTGGCACGACGTGGTGGCGCGGGTGCGCGACGAGGTCGCCGCGGCGGGCGGCGATCTGCAGCAGGTGGTGACGAGCGAGCACGACATCCTCGACGGCATCGCCTGGGCGCTCGTCGGCCGGTAAGTCACCCTCGTCAGCCGGTAACGCCACGCGACGGCGCGCCGGTGTGTCGCTCTGGACGGTAGTGCGCATAAGGCGGTAGCGTCCCGTCTGCGGGCTCCGGCAGGGGGAAGCCCGCCCAACGCACCCGCGTCCGGCGCCCCGCACCGGACCGGCGTGTCGGCGACGCGAGCGGAGGAGCCGATGGACACCACGCAGCTGCTCAAGGGCGTGCTCGACCTGGCCGTGCTGGCGGTGGTCGCCGACGAGGACGGCTATGGCTACGACGTGGTCCGCCGGCTGCGCGCGGCGGGGATCGCCGAGGTGGGCGACGCCTCGGTGTACGGCACGCTGCGCCGGCTGTATGCGGCCGGGGCGCTCACGTCGTACGTGGTGCCGAGCGACGAGGGCCCGCACCGCAAGTACTACGGCATCAATGCGCAGGGGCGGACGATGCTCGCCACGCAACGCAAGGACTGGGACTCCTTCGCGGGCTCGATGGCCCGCCTGCTCGGGACGGAGAAGGTGGCATGAGCGTGCAGATCCCTGCGGTGGTCGACGTCACGGCCTACGCCGCGGCCGTCCGGCGCGCGCTGGCGGACCTCGGCCCGGACCAGGTCGAAGAGCTGACGGACGGGCTGGAGGCGAACCTGGCGGACGCCCTGGCCGACGAGTGGCACGTCGGGCACGGCGCCGACCCCGTCGCCCAGTTCGGCGGCGCCGAGCAGTACGCGGCCGAGCTGCGGACGGCGGCCGGCCTGGCGCCGGCGGGGCCGGACGGTCGGCAGTCCCGGCTGGCCGCGCTGCGCCACCCGCTGCGTGCGGCGGGCCGAGCGGGTGCGCGGCGCCTCACCCAGGCCCGCGCGACCCGGTGGTGGCCGGCGGTGGAGGACTTCGGCGTCGCGCTGCGGCCCGCCTGGTGGGTGCTGCGGGGCTGGATGGCCTACCAGCTGGTCGCCCTGTGGGTGTTCCGAACGCCGCCGTCGTACCTGCCGGAGACGCTCTGGGCCGCAGTGGTGCTGGCCGCTCTGCTGGTGGCCAGCGTGCAATGGGGTCGCGGCCGGTGGGCGGTGCGGGGTGGCTGGCGCACGGTGCTGCTGACGGTCAGCGCCCTGACCGCGGTGGCCGCACTGCCCATGGCGGTGTGGCTGCACGCCGCGAGCACGCAGTACGTCTATGTCGACATGGGCGGGCCGGTCGCCCCGGCGCCGCAGGACGGCGTCGTCGTCGACGGCATCGCGGTGAGCAACCTGTTCGTCTACGACGCGGAGGGCAACCCGCTGCGCGACGTGCAGATCTACGACGACCGCGGCCGCCCGGTGCGGACCACCCTCGACGAGGGGCAGGCGCCGTGGGCGCTGCCCGGGGTGAACGAGACCTGGTCGTTCGTGCCCGCGACCGACGGCGACGGACGGGCGCTGTGGAACGTGTACCCGCTGCGTGGCGCGCCGCAGTCGGCGTTCGTCTGGGACGAGGCGACCGGGCGTCAGCTGCTACCTGCGGGGACCGAGGCTGTCACGCCGCCGTGGCCGTTCGCCAAGGCGCCGACGCTGGACGTCACGCCGCAGGTGGGCGTCGGCACGGCCGGTCTGCCCAGCACCGACCCGGGCGACGACGGCGCGACCCCGTCGGCCGAGGCGTCCCCGTCGGCGGGTGCGTCTCCGTCGGCGGGTGCGTCTCGGCAGGCGCCGCAGACACCGGCCGCGGGCTAGTGACGACGGGCGCGAGCCCACCGATCCCGGCCGCGCGCTAGCGACGCCGCACGCGTCCCCGCAGCCCCCTGTTACGGGCTAGCGGCGACCGGGCCCGCCAACGCCGGGACCGGGCCCGCCAACGCCGGGACTGGGCCCGTCTACGCCGGGACTGGGCCCGTCTACGCTGGAGCACCCCCGACCCGTGGAAGGCCCGTGACCGCCTCGACCTGGATCGACATCGCCCTCGTCCTGCTGTTCATCGCGGTCGGCGGGCTGTTCGCGGGCACCGAGATCGCGTTGGTCTCGTTGCGCGAGAGCCAGCTGGTGCAGCTGGAGAAGGCGGGCGGCCGCGGCGCGCGCGTCGCCGCCGTGGCGCGCAACCCGAACCGGTTCCTCGCCGCGGTGCAGATCGGCGTCACCGTCGCGGGGTTCTTCTCGGCGGCCTTCGGTGCCTCGACGCTCGCCCCGGCGCTGCACCCATTGCTCGTCTCGTGGGGCCTGCGCCCGGGGCCGGCGGACACGGTCGCGCTGATCGCGCTCACGCTGGTGATCGCGTACCTGTCCCTGGTGCTCGGCGAGCTGGTGCCGAAGCGGCTGGCGATGCAGCGCTCGGTGCGGGTCGCGACGCTGGTCGGCCCGCCGCTGGACGCCTTCGCCACGGCGATGACCCCGGTGGTGTGGCTGCTGTCCGCCTCGACGAACGGCGTCGTGCGGCTGCTCGGCCAGGACCCCGCGGCGACCGCCGAGGGCGTCACCGACGAGGAGCTGCGTGACCTCGTCGCCACCCACCCCGACCTGCCCGAGGACGAGCGGCGGATGATCGGCGACGTGTTCGAGACCGGCGACCGGATGCTCGTCGAGGTGATGCGCCCGCGGGGCGAGGTGCGGTTCCTCGCCGCCGCCCAGCCCGTGGTGCAGGCCGCCGACGAGGTCCGGGGCCTGCCCTTCTCCCGCTACCCGGTGACCGGCACCGACTTCGACGACGTCGTCGGGTTCGTCCACGTGCGGGATCTGCTGGGTGCGGTCGCCGCGGTCGCGGTCGACCTGGGCGACGGCACCCGCGACGAGGAGGAGGCCCGCGTCGGCGACGTCGCCCGCCCGATCCCCGTGCTGCCGGGCACGGCCAAGGTGCTCCCCACGCTGGCCAGCATGCGCGGCACCGGCACGCACATCGCCCTCGTCGTGGACGAGTATGGCGGCACCGACGGGATCGTGACCCTGGAGGACCTGCTCGAGGAGCTGGTGGGCGACATCGTCGACGAGTACGACCTCAAGCCCGACCCGGGCGCGCCGCCGGTCGACGGCTACGACGCGCGCCTCACGCTCGAGGAGTTTGCGGACGCCACCGGTGTGCGGTTGCAGGGCGGCCCGTACGAGACCGTGGCCGGCTACGTGGTGGCCCGGCTCGGCCGGATGGCCCGCACCGGGGACCGGGTCGAGGTGGGCGGGTCGCTCTCGCCGTCGCGCGACCCGCGGGTGCTCGTGGTGACCGCGATCGACGGTCGGCGGGTCGCCCGGGTGGAGCTGCTGTCGCCGGACAGCGCCTGACCGGACCGTGGCTCTGCTCCGGACGCGGCGCGGCGGGCGTCCGGGGTCCGGGTTAGCGTGGCCGGGTGACCCAGACCAACGCGCCGGCCCCGGCGCCGGCCGACGAGCCGCTGCTGCCGGCGCCGCCCGGCCCGCCCCGTCGCTCACCGCGCGTGCTGATCCTCGGCGGCGGGACGGTGGGGCTGTACACGGCCCGTCGGCTGCGCCGGCGGCTCGGCCGCCGGGAGGCCGCGATCGTCGTCGTCGACCCGCGGCCCTACATGACCTACGCCCCCTTCCTGCCCGAGGCGGCGGCCGGGTCCATCGACCCGCGCAACGTCGTCGCCCCGCACCGACGGGCCCTGGCGGGCGTGGACGTGCTGCTGGGCTCGGTGCTGGCGATCGAGCACGCGGGGCGCCGGGTGCAGATCGCGCCGGAGGAGGGTGAGCCGTACTGGGTGACCTACGACCACCTCGTCGTGGGGCTCGGCTCGGTGGCCCGGACACTGCCGATCCCCGGGCTCGCGGAGACCGGCATCGGCTTCAAGACGGTGGAGGAGGCCATCGCGGTGCGCAACCACGTGCTGGGGCGCATCGAGGTCGCCGCGAGCACGTGGGAAAGCGACGTGCGCCGCCGGATGCTGACGTTCGTCTTCGTCGGCGGTGGGTTCGCCGGAGTGGAGGCGCTGGCCGAGGTGGAGGACATCGCCCGCTACACCGTGCGGCGGTATGGACAGGTGGAGCCCGAGGAGCTGCGGTTCGTGCTCGTCGAGGGCTCGACGCGGATCCTGCCCGAGGTCAGCCTCGAGCTGGGCGAGTACACGCTCGAGCAGCTGCGGAAGCGGCACATCGAGATCCACCTGCCGACCTTCCTGTCCTCGTGCACCGACGGGCACGTGGTGCTCTCCGACGGCACGACGATGGACGCCGAGACCCTGGTCTGGACGGCGGGGGTCCGGGCCAACCCGGTGCTGCGCAACTCCGACCTGCCGCTCGACGAGCGGGGCCGGGTGATCACCGACGCCTGCCTGCGCGTGACGACGGCCGACGGCCGGCGGGTGGCCGACGCCTACGCCGCGGGCGACTGCGCCGCGGTGCCGGATCTCGCCGCGCCCGCCGCCGCGGGCCCCGGGGCGACCTGCCCGCCGAATGCGCAGCACGCGCTGCGCCAGGGCAACCACCTGGGCGACAACCTGGCCCGGGTGCTGGGTTCCGCCGAGCCGACGCCCTACCGGCACCGGAACATCGGCGCCGTGGCGTCGCTGGGCATGTACAAGGGCGTGGCGCAGATGTTCGGGCGGATCAAGGTGCGGGGCTTCCTCGCGTGGGTGCTGCACCGCACGTACCACGTGTTCGCCATGCCGACCGTGAATCGCAAGCTGCGGATCATGGCCGGTTGGACGGCCTCGCTGCTGCTGCGCCGGGAGGTGGTGGCGCTCGGCAGCCTGCACGACCCCCGGGCCGCCTTCCGTGCCGCCGCCGCCCCGATGCCGGTGCCGCCGACGACTCCGCCGGCGGTGGAAGGATGACGGCGCCCCCGTAGCCCAACAGGCAGAGGCAGCCGGCTTAAACCCGGCACAGTCCGGGTTCGAGCCCCGGCGGGGGCACCCGCCTCGTCGCACCCTCCATGTTCTGCGCGCGTTCGACCGTTCGCGAGGGCGGGAAGCGGTCGAACGCGCGCAGAACGAGAGCGCGGTGCTGGAGTTAGGGCGACGGGGGCTGGTCCGACGGCGGCCGGTCGGCCGGCGGCGGGTCCTGGGCGAGCTTCTGCTCGCGTTCGCGGAGCTGGGCTTCCCACTCACGGAGCATCTGCTCGTGCCGGTCGTCCGAGCGGGCGATACCGGCCAGGAACTCGGGGTCGTCGTCCGGCGCGCCGCGCCGCGGACGCTCGTACTCGGGGAAGCCGGCGGTCGTCGTCGAGCGCCAGGGGACCTGGCGCGGCCGCGTGTCGACCGGGCGGCCGACGGCGAGCCAGGCCACCCCGCCCGCGAGCGGCAGGATGATGATGAGCAGGATCCACGCGATCTTGGGCAGGTTGCGGATCCGGCCCTCCTCAGCCTGGATGCAGTCCACCAGGCAGTAGATGAGCAGCGCGATCTCGACGAACCCCAGGTAGCGCCACATCTCGTGCTCCTCGAGCGGGGGCGGTCAGGCGTCCCGGGTGCGCAGCCGGACCGCAGCGAGCGCCAGCACGACGACGACCCAGGCCACCAGCACGCCGTAGCCCTGCCACGCCGACAGGTGGATGTCGTACACGTTCGCTGCGTTCGTCGTGGCCAGCTGGGCCTCGGACGTGGTGAGCCGGGCGCCCGCCGACCCCGGCAGGAACGGGCTGATCGCCTGCATCGGCTTCCAGAACATGGCGATGATGGCGACGATCTGCTCGACGATCAGCAGGAAGCCGAGCACCACGCCGAGCGCGGCTCCGGAGTTCCGCAGCAGCGCGCCCACGCCGAAGGCCAGCACCATGATCGTCACGAGGTAGAGCGCTCCACCGCCGATGACGCGGAGCGTCTCCGGGTCCGACAGGTCCAGCTTGACCTCCGTGCCGGACAGGATCAGCGTGACCGCCACCGTGGCGATGGCCACGGTCGCCGCCACGACGACGGCCGCGGTGCCGGTGAGGACCGCGAGCTTCGCGGCGAGCCAGCGCAGCCGGATCGGGACCGCGACGAGGCTGGAGCGCACCTGACCGGTGGAGTACTCGCCGGTGATCGTCAGGGTGCCCAGGACGAGCAGCGGGATCGTCGCCACGTACACCCCGGCCGCGAACGGCAGCTGCGCGAAGCTCGGGTCGCCCTGCGCGAAGTCCGGGTTACGCAGCAGCAGTGCGAGCAGTGCGGCGAGGGCCACGTAGGCGGCGGCCGTCAGCGCCAGGGTCCAGTACGTGGTGCGCAGCGACCACAGCTTGATCCACTCCGAGCGCAGCGTGCCGAGCACGCTGAGCACGGGGGTGTGGCCGGCGCGCGACAGCACCGGTGCGGGTGTGGACACGGCCTGGGCGGTCATCGCTGCGCTCCGTCCGGGGCGTCGGCCATCGGGACGGCGGGTGGGCCGGCATCGGCCACCGGGACGGCCGAGTGGTACTCGACCGAGTCTGCGGTCAGGGACATGAAGGCCTCCTCGAGCGAACCGCTCACCTCGGACAGCTCGTGCAGCACGACGCCGTTGGCCGCGGCGGTCTCGCCGACAAAGGCCGCCGGGGGGCCGGTCACCTGGAGCAGGCCGGGTTCGACCGCCTCGACGAGGGCCCCGGCTGCCTTGAGCAGCCCGGCCAGATGGTCGGCCTGCGGGCTGCGGACCCGGACCGTGGCGTGCGTGGCGTTGGCGATGACATCGTCCACCGGCCCGTCGGCGATGATCCGGCCGCGGCCGATGACGATCACGTGGTCGGCGGCCAGCGCCATCTCGGCCATCAGGTGGGAGGACAGGAAGACGGTGCGGCCCTGCCCAGCCAGGTACTTGACGAGCGTGCGCACCCACAGCACGCCCTCGGGGTCCAGGCCGTTGACCGGCTCGTCCAGCACCAGCGTGTGCGGGTCGCCGAGCAGCGCCACCGCGATGCCGAGCCGCTGGCCCATGCCGAGGGAGAAGCCGCCGACGCGCTTCTTCGCGACATCGGTCAGGCCGGTCATCTCGATGACCTCGTCGACCCGGCGCACCCCGATCCCGTGGGTCGCCGCCAGGGCGCGCAGGTGGTTGCGCGCGCTGCGCCCCGAGTGCACGGCGCGGGCCTCCAGGAGCACGCCCACCTCGGTCATCGGCGAGCGGAGCGAGGCGTACGGCTGCCCGGCGACGCTCACGGTGCCACTGGTGGGCCGGTCCAGCCCGACGATCATGCGCATCGTCGTCGACTTCCCGGCGCCGTTGGGGCCGAGGAATCCGGTCACCTGTCCGGGCTGGACGGTGAAGCTGATGTGGTCGACGGCGACCTTGGGTCCGTAGTGCTTGCTCAGGCCGACGGCCTCGATCATCGCGCACCTCTGCTGGTGGGGGATACGGTGCGACCCTACGGGACGTGGTCGGCGGGCGGGACCGTCTGCAGGGGGAGATCGTCGACGCTCGCCGGGGGGCCTCGAGCCGCGATCCCGTCCAGGACGCACATCGGCGGCCGGAGTGGGAACGTTCAGTCACCGCGTCGCGTTCGACTCGGTGACCGGACCTTCCAGGTCCAGCCCACTGACTGCAGGAGATCAACGTGGCCAACCCCGTCTTCGACAACAGCGCCCTGTTCGGCGACCAGCGCCGGGTGGGTCGCGGCGGCACCCTGGCGCAGGGCGCCGCCGGTGCTCAGACCGCGGACGCCGTCACCCTCGAGCAGATGTACGCCACGCCCGACGCGACCACGCGGGAGACGGGCCGGCTGACGTACGACGACGTCATCATCCGCACGGTGGGCCTGCTCGCCCTGCTGGTCGTCGCCGGGGCGGCCACCTGGGTGCTCGCACCGGAGCTGTTCTGGGCCGGCGCGATCGTGGGCCTGGTGCTCGGCCTGGTCAATGCGTTCAAGAAGAAGCCCAGCCCCGTGCTCATCACGCTCTACGCGCTGGCGCAGGGGGTGTTCCTGGGTGGCATCTCCGCGTTCTACGAGGCGAAGTGGAACGGCATCGTCGGGCAGGCCGTGCTCGCCACGCTGTGCGTGTTCGTCGTCTCGCTCGTCGCCTTCCGGTCCGGCAAGGTGCGCGTGACGCCGAAGTTCACCCGTGGGCTGATGATCGGCATGGTCGGCTACCTGCTGTTCTCCCTGATCAACGTCGGGATGATGCTGTTCGGCGTGAACGGCGGCGACTTCGGCCCGCTGCGCTCCGGACCGTGGGGCATCCTCGTCGGACTGTTCGCGGTGGGACTTGCCGCCGCCTCGCTGGTGGTCGACTTCGACTCGATCAAGCGGGGCGTGGACCGTGGGGTGCCGCGATCGTTCGCGTGGTACGCGTCGTTCGGCCTCCTCGTCACCCTGATCTGGCTGTACCTGGAGCTGCTCCGCATCATCGCGATCTTCCGCAACTGAGCACGGCCTCGCCGGCCCCGCACGCGGTCTTCCGCGGCGGGGCCTGCGTGCGTCCGGGGCCGTGCCGACGCGCCGCCGTGCCGCGCTAGCCTGCAGGCACGCCTTCGACGACGAGGAGCACCGTGGCTCTGTTCGACCTGACCCTGCCGGAGCTCGAGGCCTACACGCCGGCCCTCGACGAGCCCGACGACCTGGACGCCTTCTGGGCGCGCACGCTGGACGAGGCGCGCGGCCACGACGTCGTCCTGAGCGTCGAACCGGTGGACACGGGACTGCGGCTCGTCGAGACGCTGGACCTGACGTTCGCGGGGTTCGGCGGCGACCCGATCCGGGCCTGGGTGACGCGGCCGGCGGGCTCGTCGGACGCTCTGCCCACGGTGGTGGAGTACATCGGCTACGGCGGCGGGCGCGGGCTGCCGCACGAGCGGCTCGCCTGGGCCGCCGCCGGGTACGCGCACCTGCTGATGGACACCCGCGGCCAGGGGTCGACCTGGGGCAGCGGCGGCGTCACGCCCGACCCGGAGGGCTCCGGCCCGGCGGCCAACGGGGTGATGACCCGCGGCATCCACGACCCCGAGGCCTACTACTACCGCCGGCTGATCACCGACGGCGTGCGCGCCGTGGACGCGGCGCGGGCGATGCCCTTCGTCGACCCGGCGCGGGTGGCGGTGCTGGGCATCAGCCAGGGCGGCGGGGTGGCGCTCGGCGTCGGCGGGCTGGCGGACGGGTTGGTCGGCGTGATGGCCGACGTGCCGTTCCTCTGCCACTTCCCGCGGGCGCTCGGCGTCACCGACGGGTACCCGTACCACGAGGTGGTCGACTACCTGGCGGTGCACCGCCATGAGCGGGAGCAGGTGCTGCGCACGCTGTCCTACGTCGACGGGGTGCACCTGGGCCGGCGGGCGGGCGCGCCCGCGCTGTTCTCCGTCGCTCTGCGCGACGAGACGTGCCCGCCGTCCACGGTCTACGCGGCCTACAACCACTACGGCACCCTGGCGCCGGGCGGGCGGCCGGCCCGCGAGATCGAGGTGTACGAGTTCAACCGGCACGAGGGCGGCGAGGCGTACCAGATCGAGCGCCAGCTGCGCTGGCTCGCCGGCGTGCTGGCGGACTGACGGCCCCACCCCCGATAGCCCCCCGTTTCGCCGAGCGCGCCCGTCGACCACCGAGCGCACCACTCGTTGGTGGCGCGCTCGGTGCGGAGGGGGCGCTCTCGGCGCGGACGGGCGCGCGGGGAGCGCTCGTGGGGCATGCGACGATGGGCGCATGAGCGCTGCACTGCCTACGGCCACCGGCTCCTTCGGAGACCGCCCGACGCTGACCTTCCCCGACGCCCCGGCGTCCGGTGAGCTGGAGGTGGTCGTGCTGGAGCGCGGCACGGGCGATCTCGTCGAGGCGGGCCAGGACATCGAGGTGCACTACCTGGGCCAGAGCTGGGGCGGCAAGGTGTTCGACACCTCGTACGACCGCGGCGAGTCGATCAGCTTCCCCATCGGCGTCGGCTCCGTCATCGCGGGCTGGGACGAGGGGCTCGTCGGCCAGCAGGTCGGCTCGCGCGTGCTGCTGTCGATCCCGTCGCACCTGGGCTACGGCGACCGCGGCGTGCCGCAGGCCGGCATCCGTGGCGGCGACACGCTCGTCTTCGTCGTCGACATCCTCGGCGTCAGCTGACCCGGTTCGCCGGCGCGGACGTGGTCTGCGCGGAGGTCTGCGCGGCCGCCGTCTGCAGCGCCGCGACCAGGGTCTCGACGAGGTAGCCGAAGCTCGCGTCGACGTCGTCGGGCATCCCGAACCCGCCGACCAGCTCCAGCTCGACGAAGCCGTGCACCGCGGCGCGCACGCCACGGACGGCGTCGACCCACCGCTCGCGCGGCACACCGAGCTGCAGGATCGCGGTCCCGATGACCGCCACGGCCCGCTCGGCGGGCGCGCCCGTGGCGATCGCCTCCGCGCCCTGCGCCGCGCGGTAGCGGCCGGGGTGGCGCACCGCGAACCGGCGGATCACGACGAGCGTGGCGCGGAGGGCATCGGCGCCCTCGTGGCCGGCCGCGGCGGCGGCGAGCTCGGCCGCCACCTGGTCCACGCAGCGCCGGGCCACCTGCGCGCGCAGCGCGGGGAGCCCGTCCACGTGCTTGTAGAGGCTCGGCACGGCGACGCCCGCGCGCTGGGCGACGGCCGAGAGCGTGAGCGCCGCGAAACCCGAGGCGCCGCCGTCGTCGACCACGGCCAGCGCGAGGTCGACCACCGCGTCGGCGTCCAGACCGGCCCGAGGCACGTCAGCGCCCGCTCTGCGCATCGGGCGCGAAGCCGGGGATCGCGGCGATGAAGGTGAGCATCGCGGGGACCACGAGGTCCGGTGCCTGGTGCTGCGGATAGTGCGCCACGTCGTCGAGCAGGATCGCGCGCCCGCCGGTCGCCTGCTCGATCCACGCCGCCTCGGCCACCGGGTCGTGGAAGTCCGGGTCGCGCCGCCCGACGAAGGCGAGCAGCGGCGCGTGCACCCGTGGCAGGCACGCCTCCACCGGGGCGTGGGTCAGCTGGCCGACGAGCCGGCGCAGCTGCGCCAGCCGGCGCGGGTCCCGGTAGGCCTCCCGCAGCTCCGCAACGTGCTCGTCGAGCCACGGTGCGGTGCGGCCACGGGACAGGGTGCTCCGGTAGTAGCCGGTCCACACGCGCGCGCCCCACGGGCGGGCGAACAGCAGCGCGAAGAGCTGTCGGCTGACTGCGGCGACCACGCGGTTCGCCGGGGCGTTGCGCAGGAAGGGGCCGGTGAGCACCAGACCCGCGACGGCGTCGGGCCGTTCCGCGGCGGCCAACGCCGCCGCGCCGGCGCCCATCGAGTTGCCGACCAGCACCGCCGGCCCGCCGCCCAGCTCGTCCACCAGGGCCAGCACGTCCTGGCCGGTGGCGACGTCGCCATGGGTGACGAACGTCAGGTCGCTGTCGCCGTGACCGCGCAGGTCGGTGGTGGCCACGCGGTAGCCGGCGGCGACCAGCGGCGCGGCGACGTCCCGCCACGTCGAGCGGAGGTCGCCCATGCCGGGGATGAGCACGACGAGGGGGCCGGTGGCGGGGCCGTCGACCGTGTAGGCGATGCGGCCTTCGGGGCGGCTGAGCAGCTGTGTGGTGGTCATGGATGCAAAGCTAAGGCCATTAGCCAAATCGCGCAAGGGGGGTGTCGGCGGGGATCAGGACTCGATCCGCGGGGCCAGCGCGAGGACCGTCTCGATCGTGTCGGCCTCGTCCGCGCCCTTGTCGTCGCGGTAGCGCAGCACCCGGGCGAACCGCAGCGCGACCCCGCCCGGGTAGCGGCTGGAGCGCTGCAGCCCGTCGAACGCCACCTCGACCACCTGCTCCGGGCGCAGCTGCACCACCCAGCCGTCGTCGTCGGTGGCCAGCTCGGTGAACCGCCGGGTCTGCCAGGCGAGCATCTCGTCGGTCATGCCCTTGAACGTCTTGCCGAGCATGACGAAGCCGCCGGCGCCGTCGCGCGCGCCCAGGTGGATGTTCGACAGCAGGCCCGCGCGCCGGCCCGAGCCCCGCTCCACCGCCAGCACGACGAGGTCGAGGGTGTGCCGGGGCTTGACCTTCACCCAGGCGGCACCGCGCCGACCGGCCGCGTAGGGCGCATCCGGGTCCTTGACGACGACGCCCTCCTGCCCGCCGGCCACCCAGCCGCTGAAGGCCGCCTGCGCAGCCACCGGGTCGGCCGTGACGACGCGCTGGACCACCTGCGCGGCCGGCACCACCGCGTCGAGCGCCGCGAGCCGCTGCGTGAGGGGCGCGTCGAGCAGGTCGGCGCCGTCGACGTGCAGCACGTCGAAGAAGAACGGCGTCACGGCGGCCGCGGCGACCACGTCGGCGTCGCGGGTCGCGGTGCGCGACGAGGTCTCCTGGAAGGGGCGCGGCCGGCCATCCGCGCCGACCACCAGCGCCTCCCCGTCCAGCACGAGGTCGTCGGCGCTCGCCGCCAGCGCGGCGGCGACCACCTGGGGCACACGCGCGGTGATGTCGTCCAGGCTGCGCGTGAAGACCCGCACCTCGGCTCCCCGGCGGTGCACCTGGATGCGGATCCCGTCGAGCTTGACGTCGACGACGAGCGCGCGACCGGCGGGCCCGCCGGCGCCGGCGCCGGCCGGTGCAGCGGCGGTGGCTGGCTCGGCGCTGGACCCGCCCCCGAGCAGGACGAACGCGGCGGCGACGTCCGGCGCGGACTGGGCGAGCATCGGTCGCACCGGGCGGCCGAGCGTCAGCCCGAACGCCGCCAGGGCCGCGTGCGCCTCGTCGGGCCCCGGTGCGCACAGCGCGGCCGTGGCGACCGCCGCGGTGTCCCCGGCGAGCATCGCCGCCCGGCGCACCTCGTCCGGCGGGAGCGCCGCCGCCTCGGCCACCGCGTCCAGGAGCAGCGCATCCAGGGCGCCCTGCCGCAGCTCACCGGACACCAGCCCGCGCAGCAGGCGCTGCTCGCCGGGTGTCGCGGAAGCGAACAGGCGCGCCGCGAGGTCCGCCCGGGCGCCGGCCGAGCCCGGCCCGCCGAGGCCCGCCATCTCCTCGAACACGGCGTCGACGCCGGTCAGCGTCAGGCTGGCGACCGCGGCGGGCGGCGGCAGCGTGGCCAGCGAGCGCCATCCCAGCCCGGTGCGCCGCTGCCGCAGCTCGCCGGCCAGGTAGCGCGCCGCCACCGCGACGTCGTCCGGACCGTCGGCAGCCGCCTGGCGCAGGGCGGTCGCCAGCAGCCCGCGCTTGGCCAGGCGCGAGCGCGTCGCGGTCAGCGCGGTTGACGTCGCGGCGACGTCGGCGAGCAGCATGCGGTCATCCTCGCGCCGCCCGCCGACACCGGCCCGTCCTGCGTCCCGTCAGGCCGGGACCGGGCAGGCCACGCCGGTCGAGTTGACCGGGCAGTAGCCCGTCGGGTTCTTGTCGAGGTACTGCTGGTGGCTCGCCTCGGCGTAGTAGAACGGCCCGGCCTCGTCGGCCATCCGCAGCTCGGTGGTGACGTCGCCGTAGCCGGCCGCCGCCAGCCGCGGCGCGTACCGCTCGCGCATCGCCCGCGCGGCGTCGAGCTGGGCGGGCGTCGTGGCGAACACCGCGGAGCGGTACTGCGTGCCCACGTCGTTGCCCTGCCGGAAGCCCTGCGTCGGGTCGTGCTCCTCGAAGAAGTGCGCGAGCAGCGCCTCGTCGGACAGCTGCTCCGGGTCGTAGGCGACCAGCACGGTCTCGGCGTGGCCGGTGCGGCCGGTGCAGACCTCGTCGTAGGTGGGGAACGGGGTGTACCCGCCCATGTAGCCGACCGCGGTGGTCACCACGCCGGGCAGCTGCCAGGCGGCCTTCTCCGCACCCCAGAAGCATCCGGAGGCGAGGTAGAGCACGCGGGTGCCGTCCGGCCACGGGCGGGCCAGCGGGGTGCCGAGCACCGTGTGCGTGCTGGGGACGGTGAACGACGAGGCCTCTCGGCCGGTCAGGGCGTCCTCGCGGGTCACCATCGTCGTGCGCGTCGTCGGACCGAACAGCCAACCCATCGTCGTCTCCCTCTCCCGGCACTCCTGCACGAGGCTCCAACCGCCCACCGGTGCGTGGTGTTCCCCGGGGCGGGCTCCTCTCCGGCCGGAACGTGCCGCGGTGGGTCGCTGCCGAGTCTCGCCCCGGGCGGAGCCGCGCGTCGGGTGGCCGAGCCGACCCCAGCCCGGGCTGCGGTGGCCGGGTGGTCGGCATCCACCAGCGCCCGCTCGCGGGACCGGCCGCGCGGCGACGATGTCCGCCGTGCCCCGCCGCGCCGAGCCGCTGCCGCCGCCGCTCGGGCGAGAGCCGTTCCGCACGCGGGACGCGCTGGCGCTCGGTGTGAGCCCGGCCCGGCTGCGCCGCGGCGATCTGGACAGGCCCTTCCGCGGCATGCGCACCTTCAGCCCGCCCGACGACTGCGTGGGCGGCGTCGACCGCGCCGGCGGCTCTGACCGCGGCGGCGGTGGCGGCGGTGGCGACGGCAGCGTGCGAGCCCGGTGTCGTGCACTGGCCATCGTGATGGACGAACGTCACGCGTTCGCCCACGTCACCGCTCTACGGCTGCTCGGTGCGCACGTTCCGGACCGGCTCCAGCGGTTCGACGAGCTGTGCGTCCTCGTCCAGGACCCGGCGGCGCGGATCCGTCGCCCCGGCGTGCGGTCCGTCGCACGGGTCGGCGCGACGCGCATCGTGCTGGTCGACGGCCTGCGCGTCACGGACCCGGCGACGACGTTCGTGCACCTGGCGGCGGAGCTGGAGGTCGAGGAGCTCGTCGTGCTCGGCGACGCGCTGACCCGACGCATCGCCCCACTCACGGACCCGGTCCGGCTGGCGGAGGCCATCGAAGGGTCGACGGGGTGCCGGGGCGTGGGGCGGGCAAGGCTGGCGCTGGGCCTCGTCGTGCCGGGGACCGACTCGGTGCCCGAGACGGCGACCCGGCGGCTCCTCGAGCGCCACGGCTTCCCCAGACCCCAGGTCAACGTGGTGGTGCGGGACGCGGCGGGCGCGTATCTGGCGCGGCCGGACCTGTCGTACCCCGAGCTACGGATCGCCATCGAGTACGACGGCGACTACCACCGCACGGATCGTCGGAGCTGGCAGGTGGACGTCGAGCGGCGCCAGCGACTGGAGGACGCCGGATGGCGGATCCTCACGGTCACCGCCGCCACCCTGCGGAACCCCACGACCTTCCTGTCCCGCCTGAGATCCGCCCTCACCGCCGCGTCCTGACCGGAAGGCCACGTTGTGCGCGCGTTCGACCGGTATTCCGTCGTCGGAACGGTCAGACGCGCGCAGAACTCGGGTTGGGGGTAGGGGAGGGGGAGGGAGGGGGGAGGGTTGGGTGGTGGGGGGTCAGGTGGGTGGGGGGACCTCGGTGACCGTGCCGTCCTCCACGTGGAGGCGGCGGGTGAGGCGAACGGTCTCCAGCATCCGGCGGTCGTGGGTGACCAGCAGGATCGTCCCGTCGAAGACGTCCAGCGCACCTTCGAGCTGCTCGATCGCCGGCAGGTCCAGGTGGTTCGTCGGCTCGTCGAGCACCAGGAGGTTGACCCCCTCCGCCTGCAGCAGCGCCAACGCCGCCCGGGTGCGCTCGCCCGGCGACAGCGAGTCCGCCGGCCGGTGGATGTGCGCGGCGGCCAGCCCGAACTTGGCGAGCAGGGTGCGCACGTCGGCGTCCGGCCACGTCGGCACCCGGCGCGAGAACACCGCGACCAGCGTCTCGTCGCCGACGAACTGGGCACGCGCCTGGTCCACCTCGCCCACCAGCACCGATGCGCCGAGCGTCGCCGCCCCGGACGACGGCGCCAGGCGGCCCAGCAGCAGCGCCAGCAGCGTCGACTTGCCCGACCCGTTGGGCCCGGTGACGGCCACCCGGTCCTGCCGGTCGATCTGCAGGTCCACCGGCCCCAGCGTGAACGTGCCCCGCGTGACGCTCGCCGCCCGGGCCGAGACCACCACGGCTCCCGAGCGCGGCGCCGCCGCGATGGACATCTGCAGCGACCACTCCTTGCGCGGTTCGACGACCTCGTCGAGGCGCTCGATCATCCGGTCCGTCTGGCGCGCCTTCGCCGCCTGCTTCTCCGAGCTCTCGCCGCGGAGCTTGCGGGCGAACTTGTCGTTGTCGGGGACCTTGCGGCGGGCGTTGCGCACGCCCTTCTCCATCCAGGCCCGCTGCCGACGAGCGCGCGCCGCCAGCGAGTCGCGCCGGGCGGTGTACTCGTCGTAGGCCTCGCGCGCGCGCCGCCGGGCGGTGGACCGCTCCTCCAGGTAGGCGTCGTAGCTGCCGCCGTACACCAGCACCCGCTGCAGGCTGCGGTCGATCTCGACGACGCTCGTCACGGTCCGCGCGAGGAACTCCCGATCGTGGCTGACCACGACCACGGGCGCGTCGGACCGGACGACGAACTCCTCGAGCAGCGCGAGGCCGTCGGCGTCCAGGTCGTTCGTCGGCTCGTCGAGGAGGTAGAGGTCGTACCGGGACAGCCGCAGCGCGGCGAGCCCCACCCGGGCGGCCTGGCCCCCGGACAGCGACGTCATCGGGGTGTCGAGCCCGATGCCCGGCCCGACCTCGTCCGTGACGGTCTCCAGCCGGGTGTCCAGGTCGCCGCCGCCGAGCGCGAGCCACGTCTCGAGAGCCGCGGAGAACCGGTCGTCCGCGCCGGGGGCGCCGTCGGCGAGGGCTGACGATGCCGCGTCGAGTGCCGCCTGCGCCGCCGCGACACCGGTGCGCCGCTCCAGGTGTGAGCGCACGGTCTCGCCCGGGATCCGCTCGGCCTCCTGCGCCAGGTGTCCGAGGCGGGCGTGCGGTGGGGACAGCGTCACGGTGCCGGCGTCCGGTGCCCGCAGCCCGGCGAGGATGGCGAGCAGCGTGGACTTGCCGGCGCCGTTCGCCCCGACCAGTCCGACGACGTCCCCTGGGCGCGACCACGAGGTCGACCCCGGCGAACAGCTCGCGATCCGCGTGGCCGGCGCCCACACCCCGGGCCTGCACGGTCGCGCTCACCCCACCAGTATCCCGCCCGCGCCCACCGGCTCCCGCCGCGTTCCGCGGACCTCGGACTGCGCGCTTTCGACCGCTTCGCCGGTGGGATGGCCGTCACACGCGCGCAATCCGTGCCGGAGTGTGGAGCGGAGGTGGGTCTGGAGCGGGGTGGGCGCCGGGGGCGGGGTCGAGCGGGGTGGGGGGCCTAGCCTGGGGCCGTGGGCGACGATGAGACCGACGGCATGACGCCGGGCATCCTGGAGGACGAGCTGGCGGCCCTGGGCGGAGTCCCCGCGGGCTTCGCGTTCGTCTCGGTGGCCGCCGCCCGGGACGCGGTGCTGCGCGCCACGCTGCGCCCCGGCGGCCACGTGGTGCTGCCCGACGACGCCGACCCCGGCACGTACCTCCTGGTCACGGGCCTGTTCGGGCCGTGGGGCGTGGAGTTCTCGACGGTTCACCTGGCCGACCCGGACGCCGTCGCCGCGGCGGTCGAGCCCGGCCGCACCACGGTGGTGTGGGTGCAGCTGCCGGCGGATCCGGCTGCCGAGCCGGACCCCGAGGCGGTCGATCTGGCGTCGGTGGCCGCGCACGCCCGCGCCGCGGGTGCCGTCCTGGTGGTGGACCTCGTCCCTGCGCCCGACGATGACGAGCCCGCGGACGGCGACGGGTCCACCGACGGCTCGGACGACGCATCCGCCGCCGACGATGCCCCGGACGACGCCGCAGCCGGCGAGGACGAGCCCGGAGCGTCGGCGACGGAGCGGGCGATCGCGCTCGGGGCGGACGTCGTCGTGCGCGCCACGCCTGTGCAGCCCGAGGACCGCGGCCAGGCCCGCGGGACCATCGTCGTCGCGGACGGCGCGCAGCTGCCCGTCGGCGTGCAGGGCCCCACCGGCACCACCCACCTCCGGGATGCGGTGGACGTCGTCCGCGCTGCGACCGGCACCGCGCCCCGCGGCGATGACGCGGACGACGCGCACGGGGCCGACGAGGTGGACGAATGATCGGCCCCGACGAGGTCCGCGCGGCGGCGGCGCTGCTCACCGGCGTCGCGGACCGCACCCCGGTGCAGCGCAGCCGAGCGCTGTCCCTGCTGGTCGGCACCGACGTCTGGCTCAAGTGCGAGAACCTCCAGCGCGCCGGCTCGTTCAAGATCCGCGGCGCGTACACCCGGATGTCCCGGCTGTCCGACGCCGAGAAGTCGCGCGGCGTCGTCGCCGCCAGCGCCGGCAACCACGCGCAGGGCGTCGCGCTCGCGGCCCAGCTGCTCGGCATCGACGCGGTGGTGTACATGCCGGTGGACGCTGCGCTGCCCAAGCTGGCCGCGACGCGCGGCTACGGCGCGCACGTGGAGCTGGTCGGCGTCACGGTGGACGAGGCGCTCACGCATGCCCGAGCCCACGCGGAGCGGACGGGTGCGGTGCTCATCCACCCGTTCGACCACCCGGACGTCGTCGCCGGCCAGGGCACGCTCGCCCTGGAGGTGGTCGAGCAGGTGCCGGACGTCGCGACGATCGTGGTGCCCGTCGGCGGCGGCGGGCTGGCGGCCGGTGCCGATGCGGCGCTCGACGACCGGCCCGACATCCGCGTGGTCGGCGTGCAGGCGGCGCGGGCGGCGGCCTACCCGGCCTCGCTCGTCCAGGGCTACCCGGTGGCGGCGCCCGAGCTGCGCACCATGGCCGACGGCATCGCCATCGGCACCCCGGGCCAGGTGCCGTTCGAGCTGATCGCCGCGCACCACACGCCGGTGCTCACCGTCACCGAGGAGGACCTGTCCCGCGCGCTGCTGCTGGTGGCGGAGCGGGCCAAGCTGGTGGTCGAACCGTCCGGCGCGGCGGCGGTCGCCGCCCTGATGGCGCACCCGGCGACGTTCGCCGACGCGGGGCCGGTGGTCGCGGTGCTGTCCGGGGGCAACGTGGACCCCCTGGTGCTGATGCGTCTGATCCGTCACGGCCTCGCCTCGGCCGGACGGTTCCTGCACGTGCGGGTGCAGATGGAGGACACCCCGGGTGCGCTGGCCGGACTGCTGCGCGACATCGCCGCGCTGGGCGGCAACGTCATCGACGTGGTGCACCGCCGCACGGACCTCAACCTGGCGTTCGACGAGGTGTCCATCGAGGTGTCCGTGGAGACGAAGGGCCCCGACCACTGCACGAGCCTGGTGGGCCGCCTGCTCGACGCGGGATACCGCCTGACCGACTGACGCCGTGGCCGACTCGGCACCTTCCCGCCGGCTCGGCGGGTGCAGGTGCCGAGTCGGCACGGGACCGCCGAGCCGGGCGCCGGACACCGAGTCTGTACACTGGACGTTTACGCCGAGCCCGGTCCGCCACCCGGAGGGCATCGACGTCGCAACTGCCCGAGGGCCATCGGCCCGAGCGCCGCCACGGCCCGGGCCCCCCGCACGGAAGGAATGATCGTGTCCGAGACGACTCGCGAGAGCACCACCGCCGTCAGCCAGGGCACCTGGCTGACCCAGGAGGCCCACGACCGGCTCGTCGGCGAGCTTGCCCACCTCGAGGGCGAGGGACGCCGGGACATCGTGTCCAAGATCTCCGTGGCGCGGGACGAGGGCGACCTCAAGGAGAACGGCGGCTACCACGCCGCGCGCGAGGAGCAGGCCAAGCAGGAGGCCCGCATCCGCGAGCTCAAGGAGAAGCTGCGCCACGTGCACATCGGCACCCCGCCCGACGACGGCGTGGTGGAGCCCGGCATGGAGGTCGTCGCCTCCGTCGGCG
>Ga0302291_10000083_pt1 | contig 21968 bp, 19 predicted proteins | sample III_Fen_N1_4_FD_194548 | JGI IMG/M metagenome (GOLD analysis project Ga0302291, IMG submission 194548) | Peat permafrost microbial communities from Stordalen Mire near Abisko, Sweden - III_Fen_N1_4 | ecosystem: Environmental > Terrestrial > Soil > Wetlands > Permafrost | place: Sweden: Abisko... | reverse complement strand
GCCTTCGCCGCGGCCGCGTTCACGCGGATCGATGCCCTGACCGGCGCGCTCCGGGCCCGCAACGAGGAGCTGGAGACCCGTGGCGCGAGCGCCCGCGCGCTCCACCGCGTCTCGCTCGCCATCGCCTCCCTGACGGACGTGGAGGACGTGCTCGCGGCGGTCGTCGAGCATGCCCGGGCGCTGCTCGGGGCCGACGTCGCCATCCTCCTGCTGGAGGGCCCCGACGGGAGCCTCGCTTCCCGCGCCACCGCCCCGCCCAACGCTCCGCGCCGCGGGGCCGTCCGCGGGGCCGTCGTGCCCGGTGACCCGGCCGCGGCGATGCTCGCGTTCGTCAACCCGGCCACGGCCGTCGTCCGTCTCGCCGCGCCCCTCCAGCGCGGCGGCACCACCATCGGCCTGCTCGCGGTGGGCTGCGCGGCGCCCCGCGGCTTCGATGCCGACGAGATGGAGACCCTCGCGTCGCTCGCCAACCAGGCGACGATCGCCCTCGAGCACGCCCGTCTCGAGGCGCTGCTGCGCGACCTCGCGGTCGTGGAGGAGCGCGAGCGGATCGCGCGGGAGCTGCACGACGGGATCGCCCAGGTGCTGGGCTACGTGAACATGAAGTCGCAGGCGGTGGACGGGTATCTCGCGGTGGGGCGCGTCGACGAGGCGAGGGTCCAGGTCGCGGACCTCGGGGCCGCCGCGCGCGCCGTGTACGTCGACGTCCGCGAGTCGATCCTGGGCCTCCGGGGCCCCATCGAGCCGGGGCAGGGCCTGGGTGCCGCGGTGCTCGCCTACGCGGGCCGGGCCGCGGCTGCGTCCACGTTCGCGCTGCAGGCGTCGATCGACCGCGAGGCACGCGGCCTCCGGCTCGACGCCGACGCCGAGGCCCACGTCTACCGGATCGTCCAGGAGGCCTTCACGAACGTCCGCAAGCACGCCTCCGCGGGGCGCGTCCGCGTGGCGATGACGGTGCGCGACGGTGTCCTGGACCTCCGGGTGGAGGACGACGGCCGGGGCCTCCCATCGGTCGCGAGCGCCGGGTCGGTGCCGCACTACGGGCTGAGGGCGATGCGCGAACGGGCGGCCGCCATCGGCGCGACCCTGGACATCGGCGAGGGCCCGGGCCGGCGTGGCACGGCCGTCGTCCTGCGCCTGTCGCTGGCCGGTCATGCCGCCCCGGAGCGCGAGCCCGTCCCAGAGCCCGAGCCCCTCGGGCCGGCTGGCGAGCCCAGCGAGCCGACCCCGCCCGCGCCGGTCGAGGCCTGACGTGCGCATCCTCCTTGCCGACGACCACGCCCTGTTCCGGGACGGCATGGCGTCGCTCCTGGGCGCGTGGGATCACGTGGTCGTGGGCCTGGCCTCGGACGGCGCCACGGCGGTGACGATGGCCAGGGCGTTGCGGCCGGACCTCGTGCTCATGGACGTCGCGATGCGTGGCGGCGGCATCACGGCAACCCGCGAGCTCGGGGCCACCACGCCCGAGGTCGCGATCGTGATGCTCACGGCCAGCGAGGACCTCGACGACCTGTTTGCGGCACTCAAGGCCGGCGCCCGCGGCTACCTGCTCAAGAACCTCGAGTCGGGCGAGTTGCGGTCCATGCTCGACGCCGTCGCCCGCGGCGAAGCCGCCATCACGCCGGCGATCGCGGCCCGGATCATCGCGGAGCTGGCGCGCGGCGGCCAGCCGACGGCGGAGCCGGCGGGCGCGCGCGACCCGGATCGCCTCACGGAGCGCGAGGTCGAGGTGCTGCGCGGCGTCGTCGAGGGGCTGCGCAACAAGGAGATCGCCGCGCGGCTCCAAGTCTCGGAGAACACGGTCAAGTTCCACCTGCGCAACATCCTCGACAAGCTGCACGCCCAGAGCCGCGCCGAGGCCGCGGCACGCGCCGTCCGCGAGGGCCTGCTGCCCGACGCCTGACGGCGCCCCGGCCATCCGACCCGGGCCGGATGGCCCGGTGCGACCCACCCGTCCGAGCAGGTCGCCTGCCCGTCCGAACGGGCGTGGCCCGACGGACGGGCAGGCGCCCATGCTCCACCCACCACGAGGCGCACCACCGCGCCACAAGGAGGCGGCCCATGGGCTATCGCATCGACATCGACCAGCGGGGCTGCATCACCTGCGGGGTCTGCATGGACGTGTGCCCGGTGGAGGCGCTCGACATGACGCGGCCCCTCGCACCCGGGATCGAGACGGGTCCCGGCCCGGGCGCTCCGCACAACTGGATGATGGAGCGCCCTCTCCAGGTGGGCGAGTGCATCGGCTGCGGCATCTGCATCCGCGAGTGCCCGCCCAACGTCATGACCCTTGTCACGGTCGACGGGTCCGTTCCGCTCGCCGCGCGGCAGGGCCCCATCGAGCGCCCGGCGGCCGCATCGGACGGTTGGCTCCCGCTGTCGGTCATCACCGGCGAGTCCCTCAAGCCAAGGCACGACTCGCCCTGGGGCGACATCTTCCCGTGGCGCACCCGCTCGCGCCCCGAGCCCTGGCAGGTCTGGACCACCATGGTGGACGAGCGGCCCGCCACGCCGGCCGCTCCCTGCCAGGTCGCCTGTCCCGCCGGCACCGACGCCGGCCGGTACGTGGGCCTGGTTGGCGCCGGCCGGTACGCCGACGCGTACGCCGTCGCTGCCGAGGTGAACCCGTTCCCGTCCGTCTGCGGCTGGATCTGCACCGCGCCGTGCGAGGCGGCCTGCCGCCGCGGCGTCCTGGACGAGCCCATCGCCATCCGCGGGCTCAAGCGCTACGCGGTGGAGAACGGCACGCTGCCCGCGGTCCCGCCGCCGGCCCGGCGCCGGACCGAGCGCGTCGCCATCGTGGGCGGCGGACCGGCGGGCATGTCGGCCGCGTGGTACCTCGCACGCCTCGGCTACCCCGTGACCGTCCTCGAGGCGATGCCGGTCCCGGGCGGCATGATGGCCATCGGCATCCCGGAGTACCGCCTCCCCCGCGAGGTCCTCCAGGCGGAGATCACGCGGATCATCGACGCGGGCGTGGAGCTCCGGCTCGACACCGTGATGGGCCGCGACTTCGGCCTGTCGGACCTCGAGCGCGAGGGGTTCCGCGCCATCTTCCTCGCCACGGGCGCCTCCAAGAGCCGCCGGCTCGGCGTCCCGGGTGACGACCTGGCGGGCGTCATCCCCGCGACCCGGTTCCTCAAGGAGGTCAACCTCGGCGAGTCGCCGCGGCTCGCCGGCGACGTGCTCGTCGTGGGCGGCGGCAGCACCGCGATGGACGCGGCGCGCTCGGCGCGCCGGAGCGGGGCGGCCTCGGTCACGATCGTCTACCGCCGCGCCCGCGCCGACATGCCCGCGCAGGCCGAGGAGGTCGAGGCGGCCGAGCGCGAGGGCATCACCGTCCTCGAGCGCCTCGCCCCACGCGAGGTCGTGGGTCGCGACGGCGCCGTCGTCGCGCTCCGGCTCGACGTCATGCTTCCCGCCGCCGGGGCGCTTGAGGGCGGACGTGCCGCCCTGGAGCCCGCGGGCGAGTCGCGCGAGATCGCGGCGTCGTCCATCCTCGTCGCCATCGGCGAGGAGCCCGACCCGTCCATCCTCCCCGAGGGCGCCGGGATCGAGGTCAGCGGCTGGGCCGGCATCGTGGCCGACCCGCGGACCCTCGCCACCGGTCGCGCCGGCATCTTCGCCGGCGGCGACGTCGTGTCGGGACCGCGGACCATCATCGAGGCGGTGGCGGCCGGGCGCCGCGCGGCGGCCTCGGTTCACGAGTACCTCGCCGGCGTCAAGGACGGCGAGGCCGAGATCCTTGCCACGGTCCGCTACCGGACCGCGCCAGAGACCGCGCTCAGCCTCGACATCGCCGAGCGGGCCCGGACGCATCCGGCCCTGTCCGTGGTCGACACGGGCTCCTTCCGTGCCACGCAGCCGGGCTTCGGCGAGGCGGCTGCCCGGGCCGAGGCCTCGCGCTGCTTCCGGTGCGACGCGGTCTACGGGTGCCCCTCCGTGTCGGTCACCGCCGGCCGCGGCCCCGCGGACAGCCGCACCGCCCCGCCCGTCCCGTCTCCAGCCCACGTGCCCGCGACGTCCGCGGCGCACGCTTCCGCGACCACGCCAGGAGGTGCGCAGTGACCCCGGACCAGGTCTCCGGCTTCTTCGATGCCGGTGAAGCCTTCGTGGAGGGCACGATCGCCGCGGCGCTCGTGATCCTCTGGATCCTCTCGGTCGCCCTCCACATGGCCCGGCCCTACATGGTCCGCACCACGGGGAAGTTCACGCTGCGCCTCGGCGCGGACCTGTGGTGGATCATCTACGTCGCCCTGCGCGACCTGATCCTCCTCCAGGTGTTCCTGGGCTCGATCATCTTCCTCTACCCGGACGTGGTCTCCGGCCAGGACCTGCCCATCACCGGCGGCCTCGCGGCGGTCTGCGCGTTCGCGGCGCTGCTCCTCAAGCTGATGACCAAGGGCGACGCCGACCTGCGCTCGATGCGGCTCCAGGTGGTGCTCATCGGCCTCGGGGCGGTGCTCTACATCACGCCCTACCTGTTCGGCTCCCAGATGACCATGTTCAACGGGAACCTCTCGAGCCAGGCCGCCAACTTCTTCGTCTCGTCGCGCAACCCCGGCCTCGCCCTGCCGCTGTGCTACCTCTCCGGCGCCCTGATCGGCGTCATGGGTGTCGCCGCCGTGATCTACAACCTCCGCCCGTCCTCGACCCGCCGGTCGACGGCCGCCTAAGGAGACCAGCATGTCCCCCGACGATCTCGCTGCCGCCTTCACCTCGGGCGGTGCCGAATGGATGGTGCTCTCGGTCGCTGCCGTCCTCCCCATCCTGTGGGCGTTCACCCTGGCGCTCCACTTCGCCCGCCCGTACACGCTTCGCTTCCTCCAGAAGCTGACGCTCCGGTTCGGCGGCGACGTGTGGTGGCTGAGCTACGTGCTGTTCCGCGACGCGCTGCTGGTCATCACGCTCTGCCTGTCGATCGTCTTCCTGTTCCCCAACCTGTACCTCAAGGTGGGGGCACCCATCACGGCCCCGCTCGCCGCGGTGGTGCTGTTCTGGGCCGCCGTCGTGAAGCTGGTCCGCGACCCCGACGAGAGCCTCTCGGACTTCCGGCTCATGAGCGTGCTGCTCGTCATCGCCTCCGTGCTCTACATCATCCCGCAGGTGTATGGCATGGAGGCCGCCGACCAGGCGTACCTCGGCGACCTGCCGAGCAAGCTGATCAGCACGTCCAACCTCGACCTCGCCCGGCCGATCCTCTGGGTGAGCCTCGCCCTGGTCGGGATCACCGGGGGCGCCCTGTTCATCCGGTTCATGCTCCGCCTGGGCCTCCCGGCCGACGGCGAGCAGGTGGTCACCGAGCCCGAGCCCGCCGCCGCCTGAGGCGTCTCTCGGCGTCCCAGGCGTCCCACGGGCGGCATCGTCGGCTTCCCCGGCGGTGCCGCCAGCCGATTCGTGTGCCATGCTCCGGGCATGCCGGAACCCGTGACCGTCGCCTGCGAGCCTGCGTCGGGCGGCTGGACCTGCCGCGTGACGGTAGGCGGCCGTGGACCGGCGACGACGTACGAGGTGTCGGTGAGCGCCGCCGATCTCGCGCGCCTGGCGCCCGGCTCGGCGGATCCCGCCGACCTCGTCGCGCGCTCGTTCGCGTTCCTGCTCGCCCGCGAGTCGAAGGCCTCGATCCTGGCGCGGTTCGACCTGCTGGTGATCGCCCGCTACTTCCCCGAGTACGAGCGCGAGATCACGGGGTAGCGGACGCCGATGCCGCGGCGGACGGATCGCAGTCGCCGCGGTACGGGACGAGGAGCTGCGAGGAGGGGTCCGACAGCCGGTCGGCCCTCGGCCAGCCCAGGATGTCGTAGCTGACGGTGAACGTGACCGGCTGGTACTGGAACGTGTCGGCCGTCGCCTGGTCGAACGACCCGCCGGCCGCGCACGGGCCCGGGTTCCCGGTGAGCCGGACGCCCATCCATCCGCCGGGGGCGAGCGTGAACGGCGCGAACGGGTCGCCCGTGACCGGGGACGGCGTCCTGGGCTCGGGCACGAGGCGGACCTCCACCCAGTGCGGGTTCAGCCGGGCGTCGTCGGTGCGCCCGAAGACGCCGTGGACGGTCACCGGGAGCGGCCCGCTGTTGCGGATGCCGATCTCGAGGTCGTACGTCTCCGTCGGCCCGGCGACGAGGTACAGCATCCTCGACCCGGTGTAGCCCGCCGGCATCTGCGGGACCACCACGGGCTGCACCATCGTCCCCCCGGATTCGTCGGCGACGACGCCCGGCATGAGGGCGAGCACCGCCGCCAGGACCGGGACCAGGACGCCCAGCACGAGCGGGATCCGGCCGCTCCGGCGCCGCAGCACCAGCAGGCCGATCCCGAGCGCAACGAGGCTGACCGCGAGGACCGCCGCGGCATACCCGAACATCTCGATCGGCGGATACGGCACCACGCCCGGCCCGAACGGGTCCGGGACACCCGTGGCCGCGTCCGGCGATGCCCCGATCGCGCCCGAGTCGCGCGCCCGGCTCGCGGCCACGACGACGGCGGTCGCCGCGATCCCCGCCGCGATCGAGCCAGCCCACGCCAGGGCCCGTCCTGCCGTCTGCCGCCCGCTCGGGCGCGGCCCCTCCTCGGGCACCCGGTCGACCCGCCCGCGCAGTCCGTATGGTGCCGGACCCGGGTCACGCCCGCGCAGGACCTCCCGCAGCTCGCGCTCGAGGCGGAGGTCGTCCTCGCGCTCGCTCATCGGTCAACCTCCGTCATCGCCGCCCGCAGGCGGCCGAGCGCGTGGTGCAGCCGCGACTTGACCGTTCCCTCGGGGATCCCCAGGGCCTCGGCGATCGCCGGTACGGTGAGGTCCGCCCCGAAGCGCAACGCGACCACGACCAGGTGGTCCGGGTCGAGGCCCGCGAGCGACCGGCCCAGCGCGTCGCGCGTCGCCGTGTGCTCGGAGGCGTCCGCGACGACCGGGTGCTCCGCCTCGACCAGCGCCCGCCCGACGTCCACGAGGCGATGTCGCGCCCGCACCCGCAGCCGGTCGCGGCACCCGTTGACGAGGATCCGCCGGAACCAGGCATCGAACCGCCCGGCATCCCGCAGCCCGTCGAAGGCGCGCCACGCGGCGACCGCCGCGTCATGGACGGCATCCTCGGCCTCGACCCGGTCGCCCAGGATCACGGCCGCGAGGCGGTACGCGTCGTCGAGGTGGCGCTCCACGAGGCGTCGGAACGCGTCGGATCTCCCGTCCGCGGCGCGCAGCCCCGGCCGACCCTCCCGTTCCAGTCCCGGCTCGCCCACGAGACCCCCAACCATCCGACCGCGCCTCCGTTCACCCGACCTGACGACGGGGCGGCCCGGATCGTTCACCGAAGGTACGGCGTGCGGTCCGCGAGGCGGCGGCTGCCTCGCCGTCGTCCCGCGAGGCTCCCGCTCCAGCCCCCTGACGCCCGGCCGATCAGTCGCCGATCTCGGCGACAACGTGGGAGGCGCCGGCCGGGGCCGCGCGCCGGCGGGCGGGGAGCGGTTCGTCCACCCCAAGGAGTCGGCGCAGCCACGCCCAGCCCAGGGCGCGCGCGCGGCGAGCGGTGGTGGCGGGCTCCAGCCGGAACGCGCGGCCCCAGCGGAGGACCCGATCGCGTTGCGTGCGCAGGGCCCGCGCCCACGCGGACGGGCGGAGGAACGCGAACGGGTGACGGAGACGCCACCACCATGGCACCGCGGCCCAGATGAAGACGAGGTAGTCCGCCCGGATCGGCCGCTCGCCGAAGCCGAAGAGGACCTGCAGCTGGACGATGGTGAGCGGCAGCATCACGAGCGAGAGCAGCCCCGAGAGGGCGAGGAACACGAGGCCCCAGGCACGGGCCCTCGGGGGCAGCACCAGCCACAGCGGCGCCGGGACCCACTTCATCCACGTCGCGAGGCCCCAGATCAGCCCGCCGACCTTCGGCCCCGTGAACTGGGCGCCGAACAGGGCGAGGGCGAGCAGGAGGTTGATGTTCCCGGTGTCGAGGTTGGCCGCCATGGGGAAGCTGAGCAGCGCCACGAGGATCGCCGTGGCGAGGGGGCGGCGGGTGTACGCCCAGCGGATGGACCACAGGAGCAGGAGGATCGTCGCGCCACGCCAGGTGAACCAGGCCACCTCCCATGGCAGGACCGCCCACGGGATGAAGATCGGCAGCATCCAGGGCGCGTAGACGTAGGGGAGGAAGGGCCCCTGCGGGTGGTACGGGTCGCCGCCCTCGAGCCAGATCCGGACGGCGGCCCAGTAGGCCTGCGCGTCCGCGCCGGCGGTCTCGCCCCGGGCCAGCATGCCGGCCAGGGCCAGCGCGAACGTCACGATGAGGATGGCCATCGCCGCCATCCGGCGCGGCTCGCGGACGCGGGCGGCCTCCAGGCGGAGGGCGCGCCGGACCACGCCTGCCCGGCGGGCCGGCCGCGAGGTGGCGGCGGAGGGCGTGCTCATCGGGAGCCATTCTCGCTCGGGCAGGTCCGTCCTGCGCGGGACCTCGGCGGCGCGTCGCGCGTGCGACGCCACGGCCCCGGCCCGGGAGTCCGGTGGCGGGATGCCGCTGCTAGACTCCCGTGACCATGCCGCACGGGACCGTCATCGTCATCGGCGGGGCTGAGGACAAGGTCCGGGATCGGGTCATCCTCAGCCGGTTCGTCGCGCTCGCGGGCGGGCGGGACGCGAGGATCGCGGTCATCGCCACCGCGAGCTCCTTCGGCATGGAGGCCGGTGACCGGTACCGCACGGTGTTCACGGAGCTCGGCGCGGCCGAGGTCGTGCCGCTCAACGCCGTGACCCGCGCACAGGCCAACGACGAGCACAGCGCCAGGGTGATCCGGGACTCCACGGGCATCTTCCTGACCGGCGGCAACCAGCTGCGCCTGTCCTCGATGCTGGGCGGGACCCGCCTGGCGGACGCGATCATGACGCGGTTCATGGCCGGCGCTGTCGTCGCGGGAACGTCCGCGGGCGCCTCCGCCGTCTCCTCCCACATGATCGCGTTCGGGGCGTCCGGCGCCACCCCCAAGCACCGCATGGCGCAGATCGCCGCCGGCCTCGGGCTGCTGCCGGGCGTCATCGTGGACCAGCACTTCCAGCAGCGGAACCGCCTCGGGCGCCTCCTGTCGCTCATCGCCCAGAACCCGTCCCTGCTCGGGTTGGGCGTGGACGAGGACACCGCCGGGGTCGTGGGGCCCGACCAGGTGATGGAGGTCATCGGGCGCGGGTCCATCACCGTGGTGGACGGGTCCGCCTCCGAGACGGACGCGTGGGAGATCCGTGGCCATCGCCCGCTGATGATCAGTGGCGTGGTGCTCCACAGCCTCCCGGCCGGGTACCGCTTCGACCTCCGCCGCCGTACGCGCGTCGCGGCGCCGTACCTGCACACGATCCCGGGCGAGATCGCCTCGAGCCCGGGCGAGATCGCCTCGAGCTAGGATCCCCCCGGCGCCGGGGCACCACCCGGTCGGGACTCGAACGGCGGGGCTCGGGGCGCGTACACTCCGCTCCCACGCACTCGAGGAGGGACCAGTGGCGCAGGCGGATCCCGCTTCCCGGAAGCGATCGAGGAAGAGCGAGGCCCAAGGAGCCGGAACGGTCTCCGGGGCGGCGCCCGAGACGGCCCCCGACGCGATCCCCAGGCGGCGCGCCAGTGACGCGACCCCGGGCGGAGTCCGCCCGGAGCCCACGCTCCGGATCCTCGAGACCCGGGTCCTGCGCGGCGCCAACTACTGGGCCAAGGAGCCGGTGATCCGCCTGGTCGTGGATCTCGGCGTGCTCGAGGAGTTCCCCTCCGACAGGATCCCGGGCTTCCCGGAGGCGCTCATCGGCCTCATGCCCACCCTGGAGGATCACGCCTGCTCGCTTGGCCGGCGCGGTGGCTTCATCAGCCGCCTCCGCGAGGGCACCTGGGCGGGGCACGTGGCGGAGCACGTCGCGCTCGAGCTGCAGAACCTGGCCGGGACGCTCGTCCGCCACGGCAAGACGCGCGGCACCGGCGAGCACGGCAGGTACAACGTCATCTTCGAGTACCGCGAGGAGCAGGTCGGCATCGAGGCGGGCAGGAAGGCCGTCGCCCTCGTCAACCACCTCGTCGCGCCCTCGGACCCGGCGTACGCCTTCGACTACGAGGCGGAGCTGGAGGGCCTGATCCGGTTCGCCGAGCGGCTCGCCTTCGGGCCGTCCACCCAGGCGCTCCTCGACGAGGCGGCCGTCCGGGACATCCCGTACATGCGCCTGGACCGGTACAGCCTGGTCCAGCTCGGCCAGGGCGTCCACCAGGAGCGCATCCGGGCCACGATGACCAGCCGCACCGGCGGCATCGCGGTCGACATCGCGTCCGACAAGAAGCTCACCAACCGGCTGCTGGACTCGGCGGGCCTGCCGGTGCCGCGCTCCGAGCTCGTGGACACCGCGGACGACGCCGTGCGAGCCGCCAGGCGCCTGGGCTTCCCGTGCGTCATCAAGCCCCTCGACGGCAACCACGGACGCGGCGTCGCGCTGGACCTCAAGGACGAGGACGCGGTCCGGGCCGCCTGGCCGGAGACCCACCGCCAGAGCCGTCGCGGGGACGTCGTGGTGGAGACGTACCTCACGGGTCGCGACTACCGCTGCCTCGTGATCGGCGGGAAGCTGGCCGCCGTGGCTGAGCGCGTGCCCGCGAGCGTGACGGGCGACGGCGAGCGCACCATCCGCGAGCTGGTCGAGATCACGAACGCGGATCCCCGCCGTGGCATCGGCCATGAGAAGGTCCTCACCCGGATCAAGCTCGACGAGAACGCGGAGGAGGTCCTCGAGGGCCAGGGGTTCACGTCCGGCTCGGTCCCGGACGCGGGCGTCTTCGTCAAGCTCGCCCTGACGGGCAACATGAGCACGGGCGGCACGTCCATCGACCGCACCTTCGAGGCCCACCCGGACAATGTCGAGATCGCGGAGACCGCCGCGCGCGTCGTCGGCCTCGACATCGCGGGCATCGACTTCATCTGCCCGGACATCACGGAGCCCGTCCGCGAGACCGGTGGCGGGATCGTCGAGGTCAACGCCGCACCCGGGTTCCGGATGCACACGAACCCTACCGAGGGCGAGCCGCAGTACGTCGCCAAGCCCGTCATCGACCTGCTGTTCCCGGCTGGCTCGACCGCCCGCATCCCGATCCTCGCCGTCACCGGCACCAACGGCAAGACGACGACGGTCCGGATGATCGCCCACATCCTCAAGCTGATGGGGCGGCGCGTGGGCATGACGTCCACGGACGGCATCGTGATCGACGGGCGGCTGATGAGGCGCGGCGACATGTCCGGGCCGAAGAGCGCCCAGATGGTCCTCCAGAACCCGACCGTGGACACGGCGGTGTTCGAGGTGGCCCGCGGCGGGATCCTCCGTGAGGGCCTGGGCTACGACCGCAACGACGTCGCCGTGGTCACCAACGTCACGGGCGACCACCTGGGCATCGGCGGCATCGACACCCTCGGCCAGCTCGCCGGCGTCAAGGGCGTGCTCGTCGAGGCCGTCCCGCGCTCCGGCACCGCGGTGCTCAACGCCGACGATCCGCACGTCTACCGGATGGGCCGCCACTGCGACGGGCGGGTCGTCCTGTTCACGATGCACAAGCGCAAGGGCCAGGACGGCTACGACCGCGTGGACGGCCACACCAACCGGGGCAACGCCGCCTTCTGCCTGGAGGACACGCCGCAGGGCGAGCTGATCGTCCTCAAGCACGGTCCGCGCAAGATGCCGGTCCTGTACACGCACCTGATGCCGGCGACCTTCGGCGGGCGCGCCCGCATGAACGTGGCCAACGGGCTGGCGGCCGCAGCGGCCGCATGGGCCGCCGGGGCGCACCTCCACGACATCCGCCAGGGCCTGCGGACGTTCAGCACGTCCTTCTTCCAGGCGCCGGGCCGCCTCAACCTGGTCGAGGTCGCCGGGACCCGGGTGGTCATCGACTACTGCCACAACGTGGACGGGATGCGCAACCTGGCCGACTTCGTCAACCGGATGATGGTCGAGCCCGTCACCAGGCCCGGCGTCCTTGGGGCGCCGCACGCGCAGGCACGCCCGCCGCGTGCCGGCCGGGCGATCGGCGTCATCGGGATCCCGGGCGACCGCCGCGACCAGGACCAGCACGACTACGGGTACCTCGCCGCGAGCTGCTTCGACGAGATCGTGATCCGCGAGGACAAGAACCTGCGCGGCCGCCCGCCCGGAGAGAGCGCCACCAACGTGGCCGCCGGGGCCAAGGCGGCCCGGGCGGATGGCACGGGCCGGGCGACCAAGGTCGAGAAGGTGCTCGTCGAGGAGTCGGCCGTCCACCTCGCGCTGCGCCGGGCGTCGCCGGGCGATCTCGTGGTCGTCTGCGCGGACGACGCCGTCAACGTGTACCGGGAAGCGATGGCCCTTGCCGGACGTGGCAAGGGCGGCACGGCCTTCGCGGATCCGGGTGAGCTCGAGGCACCCCTGGGATGAGCTCGGCCGGGCCCCGTGGCGACGCGATCGCGGCGGGGCTCGCGGCGATCGACTTCTCCGGTGTCGTGCTGGCGGTCGGCCCGGATGGGCTCCTGGCCGAGGTGGCCCAGGGCGTCGCGGACCGGGCGACGGGCCGGCGCATCACCCCCGCGTCGCGGTTCGGGATCGCGTCCGCGGCGAAGCTGTTCACGGCGGTGACGCTGGTCTCGCTGTTCGAGCGCGGCATGGCGGCGCCGTCGACGCGCGTCGTGGACGTGCTGGGGGCGGGGGAGCGGCCACGCGACCTGGATCCGCGCGTGACCCTCGAGCACCTCCTCACGCACACGTCGGGGATCGCGGACTACTGCGACGAGTACGGTGACGAGCCGTACGAGGCGGTCTGGCTGCGCGCGAACCCCAACGCGATGCGCGCGCCGCGGGACCTGCTGCCGCTCTTCGTGGACCTGCCCGCGCTCGCGGAACCCGGTGCCGAGGTCCGCTACTGCAACGCGGCGTTCGTGCTGGCCGGTCTCGCGATCGAGGCGGCCGGCGGGCGATCGTTCTACGACGCGGTGGCCGGGGCCGTGCTCACGCCGGCCGACATGGACGCGACCGGGTATCCCGCGCTCGACGACGTGATCCCCGACGTCGCGATCGGATACCTGCCGCCGCCCGACGACGCGCCCGGGGGCACGTGGCGATCGAACCTGTACGCCATCCCGGCGCGGGGCCAGCCCGATGGCGGCGCGTTCACCACGGCCGCGGACCTGGTGCGGTTCCTGGACGCGTTCCGGGAGGGACGGCTGGTGGGAGCCTCGTGGCGCGACGAGATGCTCCGGCCACGGGTCCACGACGAGCGCGAGGGCGTCTCGTACGGGCTGGCCTGGTGGCTGGGCGGGGCGGGCCGCCGGCGGCACGTCGGGCACCCGGGCGGCGACCCGGGCTACGTGGCCCACGTGCGCTGGTACCCCGAGGCGGGTGTGCGGCTGGTAGTGCTCGCGAACCGGCCCGGGCGGGCATGGCCCGCGGCGGCGCTCGCGGAGGAGCTGCTCCTCGGCTGATGGACCGCGGCGGGCCTACGCCTTGCGGCGCCTCGCGCTGTCCACGACCCGCGGCGCCGGCTCGCGCAGCTCCGCGGCCGCATCCACGCCGTGAGCACCCAGGCGAGCGAGCAGGGCGAACACCTCGTCGCGTTCCTGGTGGCAGAAGAGGACCACGACGCGCGCCGCGTCCGGCTCGCCGCCGGACGCGGCGGCCGCGCCGGATCCCGCCAGCTCCGACTCCAGCGCGCCGGCCTCGGTCCCGTAGACGGTGACGCCCGCCGGATCCACGCCGCCCTCGGCCAGCCCCTCGCGAAGGACCCGGATCACATCCTCGCGGTCCCGCCCGCGCAGGTACGCGGTGGTCTCCTTGATCACCACCCGCTGCGCCTTCTGCGCCGCGAGCCGTCCGATGCCCCGCAGGGTGTCGTCCGGGCGGTCGCCCGCGGTTCCGATGATCGCCGTCACCGGGGCCGCGCGCCCAGGCACGCCGCCGGCGATCGCGGCGGCAACCTCGAGGATGGCCCCGGTCCCGGCCTCGTTGTGGGCGAAGTCCACGATGACGGTCCGGCGCCCGAGCCGGAACACGTTCAGCCGGCCCGGGGAGAGCTCCGCGGACGGCCGGAAGTCGCGCAGGCCCGCGGTCACCTGCTCCCGCGTCGCACCCAGCGCCCTGGCCCCGCCGGCCGCCGCCAGCGCGTTGGCCACGTTGTGCCTGGCGAGCCCGCCCAGGGCCACCGGCAGGTCGGCGACATCGAGGAGCACGTGCGTCTCCGCGCCGTCCCACTCGACCAGCCGTCCGTCGTCCAGCACCCAGGCCCTGCCGCCCGTGCGCCGGTGGCGCAGGAGGACCGGCGCGGATCCGGGCTCCAGCGAGAAGTACGCGACCGGCGCGTGGACCCGGCGGGCGACCGCGGCCACCAGGGGGTCATCGGCGTTGAGGACCACCAGCCCGTCCGGCCCGGTCACCCGGCAGACCGTCGCCTTGACCTCCGCCAGCTCCGGGAGGGTGTGGATGCCCTGGAGGTCCAGGTGGTCCGACGAGACATTCGTGAAGACGCTCGCCTCGTTGGACTCGTAGCCCATCCCGCGCAGGACCAGGCCGCCGCGCGCGGTCTCGAGGACGGCCACGTCCACGTCGGAGCGCCGAAGGATCGCGGCCGCGCCTCCCGGGCCCGTCCAGTCGCCCGCCTCGACCATGCGCTCGTCAACGAGGATCCCGTCGCTGGTCGTGGTCCCGACGTGACGGCCGGCCAGCAGCAGGATGTGCGTGATCAGCCGGGTCACCGTGGACTTGCCGTTCGTGCCGGTGATGGACACGACGGGCATCGTCCGGTCCGCGTCGCGGATCCAGGGCGGCGGCGTGGCCAGGGCCTCGGCGATGCGCGCCTCCCATGCCGCGACCTGGCGCGCCTGCGTGCCCGTGAGGCGGACGCGGCGGGCCGACGACACGGACCGGCGGGCAAGGTCCACGGACGCCTCGGCCACGAGCCTGGCCCGCTCCGCGCCGCACCACGGCCAGGTGACGACCCAGCGCCCCGTGTCCGACGCGCGGTGGGCCTCGACGGGCCCGCCGTGCTCGCCGTGGTCGGCCCGCAGCCGGCGGGTCCAGGCCACGATGTCGGTCACGGCGTCGGGCCATTCGCGGGCGGGGACCGCGCGGGCCAGGTGGACCAGCGCGCCGTCGGCCGGGGTCCGGGAGCCGCGCCACGCCCTGGTCCGCCCGACGGCGATCTCGACCTTGACCACCGGCAGGAGCCGGTAGACGTTCGGTCCTTCGAGCAGCCGGATCTCCACGAGTCGCACGGTCCGGAAATGCTACGCGAGCGCGGCGACGAGGGCGACCCCGTTCCGCGCCGCCTCGCTAGACTGGCCACATGGCTCCCACCTCCGAATCCCTCGTCGCTCCCCGGGAGCTCGCCGCGCTGCGGGCGAGCATCGAGCGCACCTACCCGTCCTACCTCGCCGACCTCGAGCGCCTGGTCAACACCGACTGCGGCAGCTACACCAAGACCGGGGTCGACGCCATCGGGCGGTGGACCGCCGAACGACTGCGGCTGCTGGGCTTCTCGGTGACGAGCCACGAGAACGACATGGGCCTGGGCGAGACCGTCATCGGCGAGCTGCCGGGGACGGACCCGGCCGGTCCCACGCTGCTGTGCATCGGGCACATGGACACCGTCTTCGATCCCGGCACCGCGGAGGAGCGCCCGTTCACCCTCCAGGGCGGCATCGCGACCGGCCCGGGCGTGACCGACATGAAGAGCGGCCTCCTCGCCGGCCTCCACGCGATCGCCGCGCTGCGCGAGGCCCTGGGCGGCGTGCCGATGGCGCGCCTGGTGTTCGTGGCCAACCCGGACGAGGAGATCGGGTCGCCGGCGTCGACGCCGCACATCCGCCGCCTCGCGGCGGAGTCCGACGCCTGCCTCGTGCTCGAGTGTGCGCGCGCGAACGGCGACATCGTCTCGTCCCGGAAGGGCTCGCTCGACCTCGTCATCGCGGTCCACGGGAAGGCGAGCCACGCGGGTGTCGAGCCCGAGAAGGGGCGCAGCGCGATCCTCGAGGCCGCCCGGATCACCACCGACCTCCACGCGCTCAACGGGCGCTGGCCGGGCGTGACCGTGAACGTGGGCGTCATCGAGGGCGGGACGCGGCCGAACGTCGTGGCGGAGCGCTGCTCGATCGAGGTCGACGTGCGCGCCGTGACCCGCGAGGGCCTGGAGGTCGTCGAGGCGGCGATCGCGGATGTCCTCGCTCCGAAGGCGGTGCCCGACGTCCGCGTGGAGCTGGCGCAGAGCGCCCGCCACTGGCCGATGGAGAAGCTGGCGCGGTCGGGGCGGCTCGTGGATCACGCCGTGGGGCTCGCCTCGCAGCTCGGGTTCGGCCTGGCGGACGCCGCCACCGGCGGCGCCTCCGACGCCAACACGACGGCGGGCATGGGCGTCCCCAGCATCGACGGCCTCGGCCCCATCGGGGGGCTGGACCACTCGCCCGGCGAGTACCTCGAGGTCGCGTCGATCGTGCCGCGGACGGTGCTGCTGGCCGGCCTGATCGCCGCGATCGGGCGGGACCCGGAGGTGGCCCGCTGGCGGACCGAGCGGCTGGCGAGGCAGGGCGTCGCGCGGTGAGCCGCCGCCACGTCCAGGGCGACGGCCCGTGGGAGGCGTCGGCGGGCTACTCCCGGGCGCTCGCCGTGGGCGATGCGTGCTTCGTGGCCGGGACCACGGACGCGGGGCCCGACGGCGAATCGCTCCACCCGGGGGACGCGGCGGGCCAGGCGAGGGCGGCCTTCGCGATCGTGGAGGGCGCGCTCGGCCAGGCCGGGTTCGCGCTCGAGGAGGTGGTCCGCACGCGGATGTACATCGTGGACCCGGCGGACGCAGACGCCGTCGCGGCGGTCCACGGCGAGCTGTTCAGGCACGTGCGGCCCGCGGCCACCCTCGTGGTGGTGGCGCGGCTCATGCGGCCCAGCCTCCTGGTCGAGGTGGAGGCGGAGGCCCGCAGAGGCTGACCGGGTGGCACGGGATCGGTACCCGCGGGCGCCCCGGCCCTACCCGACGCCGGCGAACCGCAGCACGGCCACGAGCGCCACGCCCGCGACGAGACCCAGGAACAGGTTCCGCCGCCACGCGACGACGACCAGGCACAGGACCACGCCCAGGATGTCCACCGTCGGGACGATCGAGCGGACGCCGTCGCTGTCGGTCCGCACGAGCGTCTGGGTGGCGGCGATGGACGCGAGCACCGCCGGCCCCACCAGCCGCAGGTAGAGGAGCGCCCGCGGCGGCAGTCGCTCGATGCCGGGGGCGAGCAGCGGCAGCGCCCGGGACGGGTAGGTCACGGCCATCATCAGCAGCGCCAGGACGACGAGGTCGGTGCTCATGGGAGGTCCGCCACGTCCGCCATGGCGGTGTCGAGGTCAACGGGCATGCCCGTCACGTCCGAGTCGGGCTCCACGTGGCCGCGGCCGTCCGGCATCGCCATGCCCAGGAGCGGGCCGACGAGGCCCCCGACGACGATCCCGACGCCCGGCCCCAGGACGATCGAGGCTCCCACGCCGATGACCGCCCCGAACGCGGCCGCGACGACCTCGCGCCGGCCGGTCATGAGGCCGACCGCCAGTCCCGCCATCGCCGCCGGGAAGACGATATCGAGACCGAACCGGCTGGGTTCCGGGATGGAGCCCCCCAGGGCGACGCCCGCCAGCGTGGCGAGGTTCCACGGGATGAACACGCCGAGCACGGCGCCGATCCAGTAGCCCGGGACGTCCACGCGGCCCAGCCGGTGGAAATGGGTCGCGGCCAGCGCGAACGCCTCGTCCGTCAGGACGTGGGCCATCGCGGCGCGCTGGAGGAACGGCACGTGGCGCAGCCCGGGGGCCAGCGACGCGCTGTACAGCAGGTGGCGGGCGTTGAGGAAGAAGGTGAGGACCAGGATCGGCAGCCACGGCAGGCCGGCGCTCACGTACCCCACTGCGGCGAACTGCGCCGCGCCGGCGAACGCGAACACGCTCATCGCCATCGCCTCGACGGCGGAGTAGCCGGCGTTCCGCGCCGCCAGCCCGAACACGAACCCGAACCCCATCGCGGACACGGCGATGCCCGCTGAATCCAGGAGAAGCCGGCGCCGCGCGGCGCGGAGATCCGGGTGCGACCCCGCGGGCGCGCTCACGCCACGAGTCGCCCGGCTAGCGCAGGAACGTCTTCGCGCAGGTCCCGTCGCAGACGACGGTGACGGCGTGCTTGTCGACGGCGTAGCCGGCGGCATGGAGCAGGCCCGGACAGCCGGCCGTGGGGCACTTGTAGACCCACCAGCGCTCGTTGGCGTCGAGGGGCGTGGTCTCGGCCTTGAGCTTGTCGGCAAGGCCCTCGCGACCCTCGATCAGCGTTGCGACGCGGGCAGCCCGGTCCGCCTCGGTCTCGCTGGTGTAGGGGTAGTTCTGGCCGACGTTCGAGGTCACTGGCCCCTCCGCTGTCCACACAAGGCCGGCGGCAGTTCGGTGTGAGCGCGGCTGCCACCGGCTGGCGGAGGATAGCATCCGGCGCCCACGGGTCCGAACACCGGGCGACACGTCCCGGCCCTCATCGGACGGCCGGCAACCCGGCGCTGCGGGGGTCGGTCATGGCCGCCAGGGACCCGCCCGCCGCGGGTCCGCCATCGACCAGCTCGATCGCGTGCTCGTGGCCCAGGGCGCCGTCGAAGCCGGCCTCGGTGAGCCGGTGGCCGCGCCCGCGGAGCCCCGCGGCCACCCCGTCGGCGAGGAGGCCGTCGGCGAGGACGCGGACCGGCGGGGCGAGCCACCCGTCAGGCTCCACGGTGATCCGCGGGGCCGCCACGGCGGCCGCGATGTCGGCCCCGCCGTCGACGAGCGCGGATACGAGCTGGACGTGGACCTGGGGCTGGATGTCCCCGCCCATGGACCCGGCCACCACCCACGGCCGCCGCTCGCCGTCCCGGAACAGCATGCCCGGGAGCAGCGTGTGCGCGGTCCGCTTGCGAGGCGCCAGGACGTTGGGGTGGTCCGCGTCCAGGGAGAACGACGCGCCGCGGTTCTGGAAATGGACGCCGGTGTCCGGGTCCAGCACCCCGCTGCCGAACCCGGCGGCGTTGGACTGGATGAGGCTCACGGCGTTGCCCTCGGCGTCCACGACGCCCAGCCAGATCGTCCCGCCCACGAGGGTCCGGGCCGCGGGCGGCGCGGGGTCGGCGCGGCGTGGATCGATGCGCGCGGCCAGCGCCGCAGCACGGTCCTTGTCCAGGAGCAGGTCCACCGGGACGTCGCGGAACGCCGGGTCGGTGAGGAGCCGGTCGCGGTCCGCGTAGGCGAGCTTGGCCGCCTCCAGCCACAGGTGCGGCCACGCGGCGTCCGTCCAGCCGCGACCCGAGAAGCGTGCGCCGGGCGGGGGCTCGAAGCGTTCGAGGATGTTGAGGATCTCGAGGGCGTGCACGCCGCTGCTGTTGGGCGGGTGGGTGGTGACCCGGACGCCGCGGTACGTGCTGGAGATCGGGGTGCCGAAGGTGCTGCGGTGCTGGCGCAGGTCGTCCGCCGTGTGGCTGCCGCCGGCCGCCGCGAGGCCGCGCGCGATCCGCTCGCCCAGGTCGCCGTCGTAGTAGGCGTCGAAGCCGCCATCCGCGAGCGCACGCAGCGTCGCCGCGAGCGCCGGGAGCCGGACCAGCTCGCCGGCCCGCCACGGGCGCCCCTCGGGACGCCAGGCGCGCCGGAAGCCGGCCGTCCAGGGCTCGTCGCCGAGGCTCGCGTGGGTCGCCTCCACCGCGCCGATGAGCCCGTCCCAGGCCGGGAACCCCGCCGCGGCGTGCTCGATGGCGGCCGCCAGGATCACGTCCCGGGAGCGTCGTCCCCAGCGGCGGTGGGCGTCGGCCCAGGAGCGGACGGCGCCCGGGACCGTGACGGCGAGCGGCCCACGGAGCGGGATCCGGTCCAGGCCCCGCGCGCGCAGCGCCGCCGCGTCGGCGCCCGCCGGCGCGCGCCCGGAGCCGTTGAGCGCGACCTGCTCGCCGGCGCCCTCGTCCCAGATGAGCCAGAACGCGTCGCCGCCGATCCCGCAGCCGTTGGGCATGACCACGCCCAGGACGGCGTTCGTGGCGATGGCCGCGTCCACCGCGTGTCCGCCGGCGGTCAGGACCGCGAGCCCCGCGGCGGTCGCGAGGTGGTGGGGTGCCACGACGGCGCCGCGGGCGCCGCGCGCGAGCCGGGCGGGGACCAGCGCGGGGTCAGGCACGCGCGACGCCCGTGCCGGCGCCGGTGGCCTGCTCGCCGAACCGGTGCTCGTAGCGGCGAAGGTGGCTGATCGGCAGCAGCGCGATCCCCAGCAGCACGAACGACACGACGAAGATGCCGTCGAGGCCCGCCCGCTGGGCCGCGACGCCGCCGAGGATGCTGCCCGTGATCTGGCCAATGCCGAGGAACACCGAGTAGAGGCCCATGATGGCGCCGCGGTCGTCGGGGTACGCCTCGGTCATGTCGGCCAGGAGGCCGATGGCGGCGGGCGTCGCGCCCGCGAGCACGAACAGGCCGCCGGCGGCCACCGCGAGCAGCACGAGCAGCAGCGGCAGGATCTCGGTGCCGGCGTGGTTGATCCCCATCGACGCCACGAGCATCACGGAGCCGCCCGCGATCCCGTAGAGGATGATCGTCGTGCGCCGCATCGACTTGAACTTGCCACCCCAGTAGAACAGGCCTGCAAAGAACAGGAGCCCGCCGATGCCGAGGCCGATCGAGATCTGGACCGGGCTGAAGCCGCCCATCAGGGTCTGGTCGGCGAACTCGGGGTTCCGCTCCTTCACGAGCTGGAACAGCGTCTGGCTCGTGAACAGGCCCAGGGTCGCGTTGATGGCGATCCAGGTGGGGGCGAGGAGCCAGACGTGGCTCCCCTTCAGGATCCGCCAGTAGCGGCGCAGGCCCTCGGCGGGGTCGTGGGCGCGCGCCGCGGGCTCGGGCTCCGCGTCCGGCGGGACCCCGTAGCGGTAGATCAGGAACGAGATGAGGTACACGAGCCCGTTGAGGAGGAACGCCACCGGACCCAGCGCCGCGAACAGGACGCCGCCGGCCACGAACCCGGCCATGAGCCCGGCGAGGGTCGCGGCCTCGAAGCGGGCCACGGCCTTGCCCCTTCGGAGCTCGTCCGCGGCGGTGGCGAAGGCGATGAAGCCGAGGATCGAGGGGACCGACGCGGCCGTGGAGCCGCCCTCGAGGAGCCGCGTGAAGGCGATGACCGGCAGGCTGACCGTGAAGGCCGTGATGACCACCGCGATGCCGCCGAACACGGGGCCGATGAGCATCACCCGCCGGTGGCCCAGGCGGTCCGAGAGGACGCCGAAGATGGGCGACCCGATGAGCTCGCTGGCATAGAACAGGGCGCCCAGGATGCCGACCTGGACGGCCGACACCGGTTCGCCGCCGTACTGGGGGAAGGCCGCGAAGTAGTAGACGAGCATCGACCCGGTGATGCCCGTGGCCAGCCGCAGCGTGAAGGTGCCGAAGATGACCGCGAGGACGGGGCGCTCCATGACACCAGCGTATCGGAGGCGGAGCGGACGGTGGCATCCGAAACGTGCCACCGCCCGGGGGCCCGGCTCCGTATCATCCGCACCCTGAGGGAGATCCCGCCCGTGGCGGCCGCCGCCAGCCCCCGAGGAGGAGCCAGGACCGTGTCCCGCGTCGCGATCGTCACCGACTCCGCCAGCGACCTGCCGCCCGAGGCCGCCGCCGTGGCGGGCATCACCGTCGTGCCGCTGATCGTGAGCTTCGGGTCCCAGAGCTTCCGCACCAACGTCGACCTCACGACCGACGAGTTCTGGGCCCGCATGACCGCGCCCGGCGCGCCGTTCCCCACGACCGCCGCCGCCTCGCCCGGCGACTTCGGGCGGGCCTACGGGGCGGCCTTCGATGCCGGGGCGGACGCGATCGTCTGCGTGACCGTGTCGGGCGACCTGTCCGGCACCCTCAAGTCCGCCACGATCGCCGCGGCAAGCCTGCCGGACCGCGAGATCCACGTGGTGGACTCCCGCTCCGCGTCGAT
>Ga0302291_10000082_pt1 | contig 22084 bp, 21 predicted proteins | sample III_Fen_N1_4_FD_194548 | JGI IMG/M metagenome (GOLD analysis project Ga0302291, IMG submission 194548) | Peat permafrost microbial communities from Stordalen Mire near Abisko, Sweden - III_Fen_N1_4 | ecosystem: Environmental > Terrestrial > Soil > Wetlands > Permafrost | place: Sweden: Abisko... | reverse complement strand
GGGTTGTGGGGTGGGGTGTGGGGGGGGGGGGGGGCGCCCCCCCCCCACTCACGTACGTCACCCGGATCAGCCGTGATCCGGGTCGATGGGCCAGTCCTCACGGTGGTGGAAAGGGGCGGACGATGCGCCAAGCGACCGACGGGCAGTCACGACGCGCGGGCGATGAGGGGTTCACGCTCATCGAGCTCGTCGTCGCGATGCTCATCTTCGCGATCATGGCCGTCTCCGTCGTCGCCGTCGTGATGCAGGCCCAGGGCCAGGCGGTCTCGAACCGCAACCGCATTGCCGCCTCCAACCTGGCGGCCCGCGAGATCGACATGGTGCGGCGCGAGTTCGCCGCGACCGACGCCGGCCCGGTGACCCTCGCCAACGCGGGCTTCGTCGAGAATCCCCACCAGCTGACAGGCGGCGCGAACGGAGCGCCCCTCGTGGTGGACGGCACGGAGTACACCGTCACCCGCAATGCCGTGTGGAAGGTGTCCGGTTCCGGCGCCTCCGCCTGCGAGGGGGGCGCGATCGTCGCCTACCCCAGCCTGGGCGTCGAGGTCACCGTGACGTGGCCGAACATGGGTGTCGTCCAGCCGGTCGAGATGTCCACCGCGCTCGCGCCGGGCAAGGAGAACGGTGCCGCGACCACCGATTCGTTCATCGCTGCGAAGGTGGTCGACCAGGACGGCCTACCGCTGACCGGCATCCAGGTGACCGCAACGGCTTCCGCGGTCGCCGCCAGCGCCTACACCGACGACAGCGGCTGCGCGGTGATCCGCGTCACGCCGGCGACCTCCGGCACGAGCTACACCGTGAAGGTCGCCGATGCGAGCTACGTCGACATCTCCGGCAACCACAACCCGAGCAAGCTGACCGGCAACATCAACCGGGGGGCGCTGTACGCGGGCGCCAGCTTCGCCGTCGCCCTGCCCGGCACCGTTCAGGTCCACCTGGTCCGCGCGGACGGCGGGCCTCTGACCGATGCCCAGGTGGCCGGTGCGGGGGTGACGCTGATCGCGTCCGAGTCGTCCGGGTCGACGGGCACCACGGTCCGGACCGCCACCGGGGTCACCACGTCGTTCACCGGCCTGTGGCCCACGACGTATGGCGCCTACTTCGGCAGCACCGCCCCCACCGGCGGCTATGCCGCCGGCGACCTCCCGCCGGGGGGCTCCGTGACCATCGACGTCGAGTTCGCGATGGCGACCGTCGACGTCACCCAGCTGCCCCCGGGAACGACCAGCGTGCGCGCAGTGGTGGCGGGTACGGCGACCACGTGCGCGAGCGGCCAGGGCACCGACGTGCCGGTCGCGGGGCCGTCCGCGCCGGCGACCCTGATGCCCGGCTCTTACGACCTCTACGCGGTGGGCACCGGGTTCGCCTGCTCGCCCGGCCCGATGGCGCGCGTCCTCGCGTCCGGCGACAACACCGACATCGCCTGGGGCACCACGACGCTGCAGCTCACCGGCGTGCCGACGGGCGGCACCGTCTGGGCGCTCGACACGCTGACGGCGGGCTTCTCGACCCTCGCCACCTGCCCCGGTGGCGCGGGTGCGGCCGCGATCAACGTCGACGCCGCGCGGGCCGGCGCCGTGCCGATCGCGCCCGGGTCGTGGTTCATCTACCAGACCACCGGCGCCGCGACCGCCGGCTGCGCGAGCTTCCCGGGCGCCATCAACCCGACCACCCTCACCTACGGCGCGGCGAACACCCGGGCGTGGACCATGTCGCCCACCACGCTCACCCTGACGAACATGACCGCGGGGCTCTACCTCGTCGTGGGACCGCAGGTGAGCACGTCCTGCACGTCGACGACCGTGTACCCCAACACGGCAACCTGGACCAGCTCGGGCGCCGGCGCGGCAGGTAGCCCGTTGCAGGCGTCGGTGAGCGTGCCCAGGCCGTCGACGGGTACGACGACGTACTACGCGTACCAGTGGACGAAGAGCGGCACCCCCAAGTGCACTGCCGCCGGCACCTTCGTCGTCGGGCCGGGGTCCAGCACCTTGACGAAGACCGCTGCGGCCGGCTCGGTGGGTCCGTGATGGCGCGCCTGCGACGTTCCCGCGGGACGCGCGACCAGGGCACGTCGCTCGTCGAGATGCTCGTGACGATGGCGCTGCTGACCATCGTCATCGCGGCGACGATCACCTTCATCATCGGCTTCACCCGGACCAACGCGAAGAACGTCAGCCTGCAGGATCAGGTGGACACCGGGCGCTCGGCGTCCCAGATGATGACCAAGACGCTGCGCACCGCCGTGATGCCCAGCCAGCTGACGGCCAGCTGCACCGCCTGCACCGAGGACGCGTTCGTCCTGGGGCAGGACTACGCGGTGCAGTTCTACGCCAACATCAACAACCCTGGGAACACCGTCGGCCCGAGCCGGGTCACCTACACCGTCGCGACATCGGGGCCGAACGCCGGCGACCTGGTGGAGAAGGTGCAGCAGCCCGACTCGAACGTCCCCACGGCGACCGGCTACGCGTACTGCGCTGCCGAACAGGCGGGCGCCTCGGCCGCCTGCAAAGGACGACTCGCCACCCGCATCCTGGCGAAGGGTGTGCAGTTCACCACGAGCACGCCGCTCTTCCAGTACTACGACGCCAACGGGACGCGACTCGTACCGCCGACCGGCGGCGGGCTGACGGTCGCCGACCTCGGGAAGGTGCTCCAGGTGGAGCTCACCGTGAAGGTGCAGGCACAGAGCGCGTCGCGGATGAACGCGACCACGTACATCCAGCGCATCACGCTCCCCAATGCGCAGGCCGTGCTGCGGCAGAGCGAGGAGACGACGCCATGAGCGGTACGCCACGATGGTCCGGGGTGCTGCGCCGGCTGGGCGCCCGACGCGACGACGAGGGCAACGCCCTCGTGCTGGTGCTCGGCTCGATGATGGTGCTCGCGATGTTGTCGCTCTCGGCGCTCGCGTTCACGGTCGCCAGCACCAAGTTCGCGCGGTACGACCAGGACGTCACCTCGGCGATGTCGGCGGCCCAGTCGGGCGTCGAGGACTTCATCTCCCGGATGAACCGCAACGACAGCTACTACGCGACGGTCGACTGCACGAACCTCGCGCTCAAGGGTCCGATGAGCACCGCCAACACGTGCGGCTGGACGACGACGACCGCCACCGGTTGGCTGCCCGTCGACCCGGGCCGCACCGCCGCCACCGACCCCTACTTCCACTACTCGCTGGACACGAGCAAGGCCGTCACCGAGGGCAGCGTCACCGTGACGGTCACCGGCCGGGCCCACGGCGAGTACCGCACGGTGCAGTCCGCCGTCGGCAAGGGCGGCTCGACCGACTACGTCTACTACACCGACTTCGAGTCCGCCGACCCGGCCAACGTGCAGGCGTACACCGCGTCCGAGATCGCCGCGATGAACACCACGGAGAAGAACGCCTGCGGCATCAACGGCTACGACAACGCGCTGTACTGGTACGAGGGCCGCAGCAGCCAGAGCTGCTCGGAGATCCAGTTCGCGTCGGGCGACACGCTGGCTGGAGCCGTGTTCACGAACGATGCCGTGCTCGCCAACGGCCCGACGTTCACCAAGACGTTCTCGACGGCGAACCCGACCTGTGCCAACGCCACCGCGGTGCAGAGCACCTGGAAGTACTGCCTGCGCCAGACCGGCGGCACCTGGAGCACGGCGAACTTCAGCAACCTCCAGCCCCAGTACAAGTCGGCGCTCTACCTGGGCGACACGTCGGGCCAGTTCGCCACGTACCCCGGGTGCCACTACTTCGGGTCGACCCGCATCCTGTTCAACGCCGACGGCACCATGACGGTGTGGAACAAGGTGGCCAACAACGGGAACGTCGCGCCGATCGCCACCGCGCCGCCGGCCGGCTCGGCCCCTGCGTGCGGCACGATCCTCGCCCTCGACTCCGTCGGCGGGGCGACGGTCCCGGTGCCGGACAACATGGTGGTCTACGCGGCGTCGAACAACGCGGGGACCACCTTCGCCCAGTGCGACAAGGACCAGCTCGGCGGCCCGAGCGGGGCCACGCTGCCCGTCGGGACCTTCACCAAGGCGCTCGTCCCCTCCAGCGGCGCCACGTACACCTACGACCTGACCATGGCGGAGACGACGAAGTACTGCCAGCAGGGCAACCTCTACGCCGAGGGCGTCGTCAAGGGCCGGGTGACGCTCGCGGCGGCGCAGTCGATCGTCATGGTGGGCGACGTGGTGCTTGCGGGCGGGCTCAACGGCGCGGACATCCTCGGCCTCGTGGCGACCAACTCGGTCGAGGCGTTCCACCCGTGGCTGGGCACGATCTCCGCGTACAAGCCGAGCACGACCTGGAAGTGGAACACCGGCTCGCCCAACGAGGACGCCCCCGGCGCCGTGAGCGGTTGGCCCCGGCAGTTCGCGGACCCGTCGGGTGGTACGTCCGTCACAGGTCTGCAGATCATGGGCTCGATCCAGACCCTGCAGCACTCGTTCTACGTGCAGCAGTACAAGCGCGGCTCGAGTCTGGGCCTGCTCCAGGTCAACGGGTCGATCGCGCAGCGCTGGCGTGGCATCGTCGGCACCGGCTCGGGCTCGTCATCCTCCACCGGCTACCTGAAGAACTACGTCTACGACACGCGTCTGCAGTACGCGGCGCCGCCGTACTTCCCGCGCTGGGTGAACGCCGAGTGGACGCAGCGGTACTTCGGGGAGATCTCGACGCCGGCCAACCTGCGCACGTGACGGGTCTGCTGATCGGCTTCGGCGGCCTGCTCGGGCTGGTCGTCGGGTCCTTCCTCAACGTCGTCGTGTGGCGGGTGCCGCGCGGGGAGTCGGTGGTGAGCCCGCCGAGCGCGTGCCCCCGCTGCGGACACGCGATCCGTGCGCGCGACAACGTCCCCGTGCTGTCCTGGCTGGTCCTGCGCGGCCGCTGCCGCGACTGCGGTGAACCGATCTCCCGCCGGTACCCCGCGGTCGAGCTCGCCACCGGCGTCCTCTTCGCCCTGACCGCATGGTGGGCCGGACCGACGTGGGCGCTGCCCGCGCTGGCGTACCTCGTCGCCGCATCGGTCGCCCTCGCGCTGATCGACCTGGACGTGCACCGTCTGCCGGACGTCATCGTGCTGCCGTCCTACCCGGTCGCGCTGGCCCTGCTTGCCCTCGCCAGCGCGAATCCGGGTGGGCCGAGCGCCTGGCCCGCCCTGCTGCGGGCGCTGATCGGCGCCGCGGCGATGCTCGTCGTCTACGGCGCGGCCCACCTGGTGTATCCCCGCGGGATGGGCCGCGGGGACGTCAAGCTCGCGGGCCTGCTCGGCCTCTACCTCGCGTGGTTCGGCTGGGCACAGCTCGCCGTCGGCTGGTTCGCGGGCTTCCTGCTCGGTGGGATCTTCTCTGTCGTGCTGCTCGCGACGCGGCGGGCCGGCCCCCGCTCCGGCATCCCGTACGGACCGTGGATGCTGCTCGGCGCCGGCGTCGGGCTGGTCGCGGGCCAGGTCGTCGGCGACTGGTACCTGGAGTTCCTCTGACCGGTCCGTCCGTTCCGGGCGATTGTGCGTCGCAGCCCTCAAGTCGGCGGACGGACCACCCGATAGCACGTCAGTACCACCAGCCGGAGGAAGGACCTTCGTGGCCACGTCACGCGTCATCGGGCTCGACATCGGCTCGTCCGGGGTCCGGGCAGCGGAGCTCGAGTTCGGAAGCGGAGGTCCCTCCGGCAAGAACCCTCCGACCCTGCTGCGGTTCGGCCAGGTGCCGCTGCCGCCGGGAGCCGTCCGCGACGGCGAGGTGGCGCAACCCGCGACGGTCTCGACCGCCCTGCGGCAGCTGTGGAGCCAGGCCAAGTTCGTCTCGAAGGACGTCATCATCGGCGTGGGCAACCAGCGGGTGATCGTGCGGGACGTCGACCTGCCGTGGATGCCCCTGGCGCAGATCCGTGAGACGTTGCCGTTCCAGGTGAACGACCTGCTGCCGATGTCGACCGATGACGCCCTGCTCGACTTCTACGCGATCGAGGAGGTGACCGGGCCGCAGGGGCGCATGCTCCGCGGCATGCTGGTCGCCGCCCAGCGGGACACCGTGTCGGCCAACGTGATGGCGGTCGAGGGCGCGGGCCTGACCCCCCGGATGGTGGACCTCAACGGCTTCGCACTGGCGCGGGCGCTCACCCGCGGCGAGTTCGCACGTTCCACCGTGGCGCTCGTCGACATCGGCGCCAGCATCACCACGGTCGTCGTCGCCGCGCAGGGGATCCCCAGGCTCGTGCGCTCCTTGCCCGTCGGCGGTCACAACGTCACGGCCGCGATCGCCAGTGCACTGCGGATCGCCCCGGCCGACGCCGAGACCATCAAGCGGGAGATCGGCATCGGCTATGCGGTGCCCCCGGAGCGGCAGGACGCCGCCGAGGCGACGACGACGGTGCTCCGGAGCCTCGTCGAGTCCATCCGCAACACCTTCGTGTACTACTCCGGCAACCACCCCGGAGGCGGCATCGACGTCGTCGTCCTCACCGGCGGCGGATCGCACCTGCCCGGCCTCGGTCAGTACCTGTCCAGCGCCAGCCGGCTCCCCGTGACGCTGGGTGATCCGCTCGCGGGCCTCCGCACCGGCAAGTTCGCCGGCAGCGAGGCGCTGCACGGCGCGGAGTCGCTCATCGCGCTCCCCATCGGGCTGGCCTTCGGGGTGGCGGCATGAGCGCCCTCGCCGAGCGGACGAAGCAGAAGAGCGGGCCTGCCCAGTTCCAGGCCGTCGGGTTGCCCCAGGTCAACCTGCTGCCACCCGAGGTGCGGGCCGCCCGCGGGCTGCGCGCGATGAAGCGATGGCTCGTGCTGACGCTGCTGCTGGTGGCGGTCGCGCTGGTCGCCGCCTTCGGGTTCTCGCTCATCACCGCGGGCCTGGCGCAGGCCGATCTCGCCGAGGCGGAGTCGGACACGGCACGTCTGCAGAGCCAGGCCGCCAAGTACGCCGAGGTACCGCTGGTGCTGGGTGCGCTCTCCGACGCCCAGCTCGGTCAGCGGGTGGGGATGTCCACCGACATCGCGTGGCGGGCCCGGATCGACGCGATCGCGGCCGTCCTGCCCGCCGGGACGAGCATCTCGCAGTACTCGGTCTCGCAGACGTCACCGACGGCACCGCAGCAGAGCGGGTCCGGGTTGCTGGTACCGCCGGGCATCGGTCTGGTGTCGTTCACGCTCCGGTCGTCGACGGTGCCCGACGCCGCCGGCTGGGAGGACGCGATCAACTCGTTGCCGGGCTTCGCGGACGCGTGGGTCTCGCTGGTGTCGGTCACCGAGGACGAGAGCGGCGTGTACTACGAGGTCACGGGTCAGACCCTGGTCACGGATGCGGCGCTGTCGCACCGCTTCGACCAGGTCGGGCAGGAGGGCTGACATGGGCGCCGGAGGCAAGAAGAGCACCTGGATCGCGGGGACGGCGCTGGTCGCCGTCGTCATGATCGTTGCCGCGTGGTTCCTGGCGATCACGCCGAACATGGACCGGGCGAGCGCGACTCGGGCGGCGGCCGCCCAGACCCGGCAGGACAACGACCTGCTCCAGCTGCGGGTGGCACAGCTCGCTGCCGACTTCAAGAAGCTGGACGAGTACAAGGCCGAGCTCCAGGCGGCCCAGACGAAGATCCCGACGACGGCCGCGCTCTCCGACTACCTGCGTGAGCTGGATGCGGCAGCGGTCGCGAACGGCGTGACGATCATCACCGTGACGCCGGGCGCTCCGGTGGCCGCCACGATCGTGGCGGCAAGTGGTGGGTCCGCGGCCGGCGGCGCCGCCACCGGCGCCGGGACGACGACGGACGGCAGCACACCCGCCCCGAGCAGCACGGCCACCGACGGCACGACCACCGACGGCACGACCACTGACGGCACGACCACTGACGGCACGACCACTGACGGCACCGCCACCGCCCCCCAAGGTCCGGAGGGGTTCGTCCAGATCCCGATGCAGGTGACCGTGATCGGAACCTTCGACGGGACACAGGGCTTCCTGGACCAGATCCAGCAGGGAACGGTGCGGCTGTTCCTGGTGACCTCCCTGGCCGGAAGGTCGTTGGAGGACCAGTCGGCGAGCGCCGGCCGGCCGGCCACCGTCGCCGGTGACCAGGAGCTGACCATCACGGGCCAGATGTACGTGCTGCCGGACGCCCTCAGCCAGTCGCCCGGCACCGACGGCACCACGGACGGCGTCACCCCTGCGCCGACGCCGACCCTGCCGCCCGCCGAGCCGGGTGCCAACCCGCTCTTCCCGATCCCCGGCAGGTAGGTCGGTCGGTAGCTCCTCCCGCCGCGACGCCGCGCGTGGTCGCGATCCCGGACAGGGGCACCCATCCCACGCCGCGGTCCCGGTCGGTCCCCACCTTCGGGCGACCGACCGGGATCGCGGCGCGTCGTGGCAGGATGCGGCCATGCTGCGTTGGCTGACGTCCGGCGAGTCCCACGGCCCCGCGCTCGTCGGGATCTTCGAGGGCGTGCCCGCCGGGGTCACGGTGACCACGGCGGACGTCGCGGCGGCGCTGGCCCGGCGCCGGCTCGGTTATGGCCGGGGCGCCCGGCAGGCGTTCGAGCGTGACGAGGTGCGCCTGCTCGCCGGCGTGCGGCACGGCCTGACCCAGGGCGGCCCGGTCGCGATCGAGATCGCGAACTCCGAGTGGCCCAAGTGGGTGGACGTGATGGCCGCCGACCCGGTGGCCGACCCGGCCGTGCTCGAACGGGCGCGCAACGCCCCGCTGACCCGGCCGCGGCCCGGGCACGCGGATCTCGTCGGGATGCGCAAGTTCGGTTTCGACGACGCCCGGCCTGTCCTGGAGCGGGCCAGCGCCCGCGAGACGGCCATGCGGGTGGCGCTCGGCGCCGTCGCGGCGGCGCTGCTCGAGCAGGCCGCGGGCGTGCGGCTGGTGGCCCATGTGGTGCGGATCGGCACCGTGGCGGTGCCCGACGGGGCCGCCCTGCCCAGTCCCGACGACGTCCCGGCGCTCGACGACGACCCGGTGCGCTGCTTCGACGCGGCGACCTCCGCCGCGATGGTGGCGGAGATCGACGCCTGCCACCGGGACGGCGACACGCTCGGCGGCGTCGTCGAGGTGCTCGCCTACGGCCTGCCGTCCGGGCTCGGCACGTACACGTCGTCGGACCGCCGGTTGGACGCGCGGCTCGCCGCCGCGCTGATGGGCATCCAGGCGATCAAGGGCGTCGAGGTGGGCGACGGCTTCGCCACGGCGTCCCGCCGCGGTTCCGTCGCGCACGACGAGATCGACCGGGTGGACGGACGCCTCGTGCGCCGCACCAACCGCGCCGGCGGCGTCGAGGGCGGCATGTCCAACGGTGAGGTGCTCCGCGTGCGGGCGGCGATGAAGCCGATCTCCACCGTGCCGCGCGCCCTGGCCACCGTGGACACGGCCACCGGCGAGGCGACGACCGCCCAGCACCAGCGTTCCGACGTGTGCGCGGTGCCGCCGGCGGCGGTGGTGGCCGAGGCGATGGTCGCTCTCGTGCTGGCCGACGCGCTGCTGGAGAAGACCGGCGGCGACAGCCTGGCCGAGGTCCGACGCAACCTCGACGCGTACCGGGCGTCCATCCCCGACCTGCTCGCGTGAGCGACGACTACCCTGCACGGGTGTCCTCCACGTCCCGCCCACCCGGGCCCTGGGTGGTCCTCGTCGGGCCGCCCGGCTCCGGCAAGTCGACGGTCGCGCGCGCCCTGGCCGAGCGCTGGCGCCTGAGGGCACGCGACACCGACGCCGACATCGAGGCCCTCGCCGGCAAGCCGGTGTCGGACATCTTCGTCGACGACGGCGAGCCGGCCTTCCGCGAGCTGGAGCGGCGGGCGGTCGCCGCGGCCCTGGACGAGCACGACGGTGTGCTGGCTCTCGGCGGCGGCGCGGTGCTCGATGCCGCGACCCGCGACGCACTCGCGGCCTACCAGCGGGCCGGCGGTGCGGTGGTGTTCCTCGACGTGACGCTCGCCCATGCGGCTCCGCGCGTCGGGTTCAACCAGTCACGGCCGCTGCTGCTCGGCAACCCACGGGCCCGCTGGCAGGAGCTGATGACGCAACGACGACCGGTGTACGAGCAGGTGGCGGGCGTGACGGTGCTCACCGACGGCCTGCGCCCGGCCGAGGTGGCCGACCGGGTGGAGTCCGCCTTGTCGGCGCAGCGCGCGGCCGGGACCGGGGCGCACGGGGTCCAGCGGTGACCGGCACCCGCACGGTCACGGTGCCGGGGGAGCGGCCCTACCCGGTGGTGATCGGCCGCCATCTGCTCGACGAGCTGCCCGCTCTGCTGGGCGAGGGCGTGCGCCGCGTGCTCGTCGTGCATCCGGCGGCGCTCGCGACGACCGCGGACACGCTGCTCGACGATCTGCGCGCCCGCGGCTACGAGGCGTTCGGCGCCGAGGTCCCGGACGCCGAGGACGCGAAGACGGCCCAGGTCGCGGCGTTCTGCTGGGGCGTGCTGGGGCAGGCGGACTTCACCCGGTCCGACGCGATCGTCGGCGTGGGTGGCGGAGCGACGACCGACCTGGCCGGGTTCGTCGCGGCGACGTGGCTCCGGGGTGTCAAGGTCGTCCAGGTACCGACCACCGTCGTCGGGATGGTCGACGCGGCCCTCGGCGGCAAGACGGGCATCAACACCGCCGAGGGCAAGAACCTCGTGGGCGCCTTCCACCCCCCGGCCGGCGTGGTGTGCGACCTGGCGGCGCTCGAGTCGATGGCGCCGCACGACTTCGTCTCCGGCCTGGCCGAGGTGGTCAAGGCCGGCTTCATCGCCGACCCGGAGATCCTGCGCCTGGTCGAGGGCAACGTGGACCTGCTCACCGACCCCGTCGCGGCGGCGCGCTCCGAGGTGCTGGCCGAGCTCGTCGAACGGTCGGTGGCGGTCAAGGCCGCCGTGGTCGGCGTGGACCTGCGCGAGGCGGGCCTGCGGGAGATCCTCAACTACGGACACACCTTCGGGCACGCGATCGAGCACGTGGAGCGCTACCGCTGGCGGCACGGCGCGGCCGTCGCAGTCGGCATGGTCTACGCGGCCGAGCTGGCGCGGCTGGCCGGCCGGCTGTCCGACGACGTCGTGGACCGGCACCGCGCCGTGCTCACGGCTCTCGGCCTGCCGGTGACGTACCGGCCGGACCGGTGGGACGCCCTGCTGGCCGCGATGCGGCGGGACAAGAAGACCCGTGGAGACCTGCTGCGGTTCGTCGTCCTGGAGGACGTCGGGCGGCCGACCCGCCTGGAGGGACCGGACCCCGCCCTGCTGGTGTCCGCCTACGCCGAGGTCAGCGCGGCATCTCCGGGCTCGCCGACCGCCGTCCACCTCTAGCGGCATCACCCGTCCGGCTCAAGGTTCGCCGCGCCGACGCCGATGCCCTGACGTCCCGAGTGCACCTGGAGGTACGGGCGTGGCTCCCAGCTCGGCCCGCCAGGGTGCCGGCAGCGCGGCTGGTTCGCCGACCCCCGCCGACGGGACGACCTCACGGCTGGCCCTCTGGTGGCGCACCGAGACGCGTCGTCTGGACCGGGAGCACCCCGCCCTCGCGCGACGACTGCGCGCCGTCGGTGCCCGGCCCGAGGCGGTGCTGGTCCCCGTCGCGGCGCTGGTGGCGGGCGCCTTCGGCGCCGTGGTGCCGGAGGGCGACGCCGGCTGGTTTCGAGCCGCCGGGCAGCAGATGCTCGGCGCCGGCTTCCTCGACGTGTTCGCCGCCTCCGGCCTGCAGATCGGTCCGCTCTACCTGCTGGTGCTCGGGGTCCTCGCGCGCGTCGCGCAGGTGCTCGGCCAACCGACGGTACAGCTCGCGGTGCTGGCCGGCGTGCAGGGGGCTGGGCTGGTGTGGTTCGGCCAGTGGACGGGCCGACGAACGGCACGTCACCTCGCCGTGCCCGACCTGCCGGTGCGGTGGGCGGTGGGACTCGTGCTCGCCCTGGGCGGGTTCGTGGCCGAGGGGATCGGCAACGGTCACCCCGAGGAGCTGCTGGTCGGCCTGCTGCTGGTGCACGTCGCGCTCGACGCCGCGTCCGGACGCCACTCGCGCGCCGGCCTGCTGCTCGGTCTGGCGGCCGCCGTCAAGCAGTGGGCCGTGATCGGCGGCGGCATCCTGCTGCTGACCCCGGTCGTGGCGGCGGCTGCGCCCGCACAGGGTCTGGACGGCCGCGCGCGTCGGGCGGCCGCGCTCCGTGGGGCCGTGCGCGGCGGGCTGGTCGCCGTCGCTGTGACGATCGTCGCCTACGGGCCGTTCCTGATCTTCGGCCACACCGCGACCTTCGAGTTCGCCTGGGGGTTCTCCGGGGGGACGACCCTGCTCGGTCGGATCGGTGCGCTGACCGGGGCCTCGGACTGGACCCTGCGCGCCGTGCAGGGCGGCGCATCGGCCCTGGTCGGCGCGTGGTTCGCCTGGCGTTCGCCACGGTCGCCGCTGGTGCCGGTCGCCGCAGCCATCGCGATGCGGCTGCTGCTCGACCCGCTCCGGCTGACGTACTACTCCGGGCCGCTGGTGGTCGTGCTGGTCATCGCCGCGTGGACGTCCCGCGACGCGGTCGTCGGCCGGTACCGGCTGGCGCTGACCGCGGCGACCCCGCTCATCGTGGTGCTGCCCTACCTGCTGCCCCGCAGCGTGCTCGACGTCACCGGAACGACGGTGCTGCTCGCGGTGCTTGCGGCACTCGAATGGTCGACCCGGCGCCATCGGCGACCGGTCGTCGCTCCCGCCCCCACGGACGCGCCGGCCGCCTGACCGGTGCCTGTCACCCGCAGGCGGTGATCCGGTACACGGAAGCGGTTCCGCCCGAGTCGACGAGCTCCACCCCGTCGGCCGGCGCAGCGGTCACCTTGATCATGCCGTCCACCGAGTTCCAGGGCTCCGGGTCGACGTACAGGTAGCCGATACCGAGGTGCTCCAGGGCCACGCACAGCGCCGCGTCGTGCCCGAGCGTGGCGAGGTGCTCCTCGATGTAGGTCATGTCGGGGTCGGCCCGCACGATCTCGCTGGGCGGCTGCACGGCCTGCCCGAAGCGGTCCCGCAGGTTGAACGTGCCGGCGAAGGGGGAGCCCAGCACCGCGACGTCGTGGTCGAGCTCGGTGTCCAGCCTGCGGGCGAGGGCCAGCTCGTCGTCGTCGGCCAGCACGCCGTGATCGGCGTCGGCCTGGTACGTGTAGCGGGTGAGATCGGCCACCCCTACGGCCGCGACGAGTGCCGGGGCGAGCACGAGTCCGGTCATCGCGGCGGTCGCGACCCACGCCGGGCGATGCTCGCGCACCGCGAGCCGGCGGAGCGCCCGCGTGCTGGAGTCGAACGCCAGTGCTGCGGGCGGCACCGCCATCGCACCGATCGCCGCCGCGAATCGTGACGGTTCGCCGTACCAGAGGCGGTCCAGGTCGGTGAGGAAGGGGATGGCCGAGGTGGTGAGCAGGTAGAGCACGCAGATCGCGACGAACCCGGCCCACTGCCACCACGCCTGCCGCAGCCGTCGTCCCAGGACGACGCCGGCGAAGGCCGCGAGCATGACGACGAAGCCCGCCGACCAGCCGTAGTACCGCCCGTTGCCCGACAGGAGGTGCATCGCCGCGTCCGCGGGGGAGAGCGGCGCGTCCGGGATCCAGGTCGTCACCGCCCGGTACTCGCTGGTGGTGGTGAGCGCGACCAGTCCCGCCGCCGCGGCACCGACGACGACCATCGCGGTGAGCACGCGCCGAGGGCGACCGGGCCGGTCGGCAACGACCCAGGTCACGGCCAGACGTACCAGCGCCGGCGCCAGGATCACGCCGGCGGTGAACCCGACGTTCGGGTGCGTGAGGACCACCCCGGCGGCGGCGAGCAAGGTCACGGGTACCGCCACCGGCCGGGCCTTGACGGCGTGGACCGCGAGAGCGAGCGCCGCCGGGAGGAAGGCCATCGCCGTGGCGTTCGCCGTCTGACCGGCGATCCACAGCGCCATCGTCATGGGAAGGACCACGCCCGCGGACCCGAGGATCGGCGCGAGCACCCACGTCCGCGGCCTCGAGGGGAGCGTCACCTGGCAGAGGAAGGCCAGCCCGATCGTCCAGGCGACCATCGCCGGGAGGACCGTGATCACGTTCGAGACCACCGTGGGGTCCGGCAGCTGCGGCACCAGGGCGGCGGTGTCGTGCCAGCCCGCCCCGTAGAACGTGCCCGCATCCCCGTGGACCCGAGCCGCTGCCGTCAGGTGCAGGCTCGAGGCCAGGCCGGTCTCGCGAATCCTCGCGACCGCCGCCAGGTGGAACGTCGTGTCGTGGGCGGTGAGGTATCGATCCGGGCGCCCCATGCCGATCGCGAACGGCACCAGCTGGGCGGCGACGCCGGCGACGACCGCCCACCGCAGGCGCACCCGCCAGCGCGCGGGGACCGACAGCGTGTCCGGCGGTCGGGGCTCCGACCCTGACCGCGACCGGGACCAGAGCCACCCGACGCCGCAGGCGACGGAGGTGACCACCGCGGCGGTGGCGGCGTTCCACGGCACCCGCGCCGGCTCGGCGGCGATCGCGGCCAGGGCGAACAGCCCCGTCGTGACGAGTGGAGCGACAGCCAGGGCCCCCAGCCGGCCGCCGCGCCAGCGCCAGGTCCGCAGCACGGCGTAGCCCGGCCCCCAGAAGATGGCGACGGTGGCGACGGCCGTCGCAGCTGCCGCCCACCACCTCACGCCCGCATCTCCCTTCGACGACCGTCCCGCACCCCGACGGTCCGTGCGTCCCGCGGCCGATCCTGCCTCATCCCCATCGGTGCGAATCCGGGTCGACTTGACTGCGCAGCGCTCCGCCGTCCGATCACCGCTACCCTGGCGCGCGTGACCAGCGTCCTCGTCCTCAACGGTCCGAACCTCGGCCGGCTCGGAGCCAGGGAGCCGGAGGTCTACGGCAGCGCGGACCTCGCGGCGCTCGTCGCGGCGGTCGACGGCTGGGCTCGCGAGCTCGGGCTCCAGGCGGAGGTCCGGCAGACCGACGACGAGGCCGAGCTGGTGGGCTGGCTGCACGAGGCCGTCGACTCCGGCCGGGCGGTGGTGCTCAATCCCGCGGCGTTCACCCACTACTCCTACGCGTTGCGCGACGCGGCGGCGCAGGTCACCGACGCCGGCCTGGTGCTCGTCGAGGTGCACCTGTCGAACCCGCTGGCCCGTGAGCGGTTCCGGCACGAGTCGGTGATCGGTCCCGTCGCCACGGGCACGGTTGCGGGCTTCGGGTTCGACTCCTACCGGCTCGCGCTGGACGCGATCGCGACGGCCCGCTGATCCACGCGCTCAAGGCCACGGCGCCTGGAGCCGATGGACCGTCGTGATGCCCGACGCGCCGGTCGACCCGACCCAGGCACCCGGCGTCTCGACCGGTTCGTGGCTCGCGCGCGAGCTGGACCGGCTCTCGCCGCGGCGCCGTTCCGCGCTCCAGTGGTGGCTGGAGCATCCGGAAGCGCTGCTCGTGCCGGTGTCGGCCATCGTCTTCGGCGCCTTCGTGGTGATCTACGGGGACGGTGACGCGCCTGCGTTCCGCGCGTCCGGGGTCGATCTGTGGACCGGGGCCGGCCTCGACGTGTTCGCCAACCAGTGGCTCCAGGTCGGCCCGGTCTACCTGGCACTGCTCGGACTCGCCACCCTGGCGGTCGAGCCCTGGGCGGGGGTCGTCCTCACGGGCGTGCTGCTGGGCGCCCTGCAGGGTGCAGTCCTCGTCTGGTGGGCGATGCGGCTCGCCCGGCGCACCGCACGCCGTACCGGAGCCGATCCGGTGCCGGCGGCCTGGGCCATCGGGCTCGTGCTCGCGGTAGGTGAGTGTGTGCAGATCGCGCTCGAGTGGGGTCACCCGGAGGAGATCGCGGTCGCCCTGCTGCTCGCCGAAGCCGCGCTGCTCCAGGTGAGTGGGCGGCCGGTGCGCGGTGGTGCGCTGCTGGGCCTCGCCGGCGCCACCAAGCTGTGGGCCGTCATCGGTGCCCCGGTCGCCCTCCTCGGACGCCGGCCGAGGACGATTGCGGTGTGCGCTGCGGCTGCCCTCGGAGTCGTCGCCGTCGCGTACCTTCCGTTCCTCCTGCATGGTCAGGTGCGCACCTTCGAGCATGTGTGGAACTTCGACGACCAGACGATCCTCGGCTGGTGGGGGTTCCGCACCGGATGGTCCGAGTGGTCGTTGCGGGCCGTCCAGGCCGGGGCTGCGGTGCTGGTCGGCGCGGCGGTCGCGTGGCGCCGCCCCCTCGTCCCCGAGCTCACCGTGCTGGGCGCGGTGGTCGCCCGAGTGCTGCTCGACCCCTTCCGTCTCCAGTACTACCTGAGCCCCGCGCTCGTGCTCATCGTGCTGTGGGCCTGGACGTCCACGACGCCCGGCGCGCGGCGCTGGCGTCTACCCGTCGCGGTCCTGGCCGTGGTCGTCGTGCAGGCCCGCGCGGTGCTCCCGCCCGATGCGACCTGGTGGTTCGGATGCGCCATGGTGCTCGCCGGCCTGGTGCTGGCGCTGATCTCCGAACGTCCGGCGCAGGGTCCTGCGGCGCGCGACCTCAGGAGCAGTCGAGCTCGGTGATCCCGTTCTCGGTGGCCCAGAGCGTCCGGTCCGCGGTCGTCGAGCGCGCTTCGAGGCAGACCGACTCGGCGGACGCGCTGACGATCCAGACGTCCACGGTCTCCGGCAGCTGGCCGACGTACGGCGACACCGCGTCGACGTCCGCCGAGTAGCCGCCCCGTTCGGCCCGGACCGACTCCTCAGCGATCAGCACCTCCTGGAGCGCCGACCTCAGCTCGGTGTCGACCCCCTTGTTCCGCTGGTTGAGGAACACCGGGATCGCGATCGAGGCGAGGATCCCCAGCACCACCCAGGTGCCGAACACGGCGCCGATCACGATGGCGACCGTCGCGCCGGCAGAACGGCCACGCACGGGTGGCGGGGGCGCGCCGACGGCGACCCACTGCCGACCGTCCCACCACCAGCGGCCGTCCGGACCGGGCTGCGGAACGGGAGGACCCGGCGGGTACGACATGGTTCTCCGATCTGCGCGACGGTTCGAATGGCCATCGGCGCCCGGCTCGCCCGACTTGAGACGGGTCCGCGGGGCGCCCGGTTGATGACGCGCGACGACCGAAAGTGGCCTGATCAGCACCTCTGGATCGAATCGAACCTTGTTCGGGAGTGAACAAGGCGATAGGCTTGTCGGATGTTCGTTCTGACCGTGGACCAGAAGGACTCCCGGCGGGTGGGGGACCGGGTGCCCGACGTGCTGGCCGCGCTGGTGGACCGCCAGGGCCTGGTGCTGCCCTTCGAACGAACCGTCGGCGACGAGGTGCAGGGCGTCCTGGCCGACGCGCCCGCGGTGGTGGACCTCGTCCTGGACCTGCTGCGACGGGGTGGCTGGAGCGTCGGCATCGGGACGGGGGCGGTGGACCTTCCGCTTCCTGCCTCGGCAAGGGCGGCCTCGGGGGCCGCGTTCGTGCTGGCCCGGGAGGCGGTGGAGGCGGCCAAGAGTCGCGCCCGGTCGGTGCCGTTGGCCGTGCGCGGAGCCTCGCCGACCGCCGCTGCCGACGCCGAGGCCGTGCTGACTCTCGTCGCCGCCATCGCCGCCCGTCGCAGCACGGCCGGCTGGGCGGCGATCGACACGCTGCGCAGCGTCGACGCGGAGGCCACACGCGTCCTGGGGGGCGCCCCACTCGTCGGTCCGGACGGTCCACGGGCGGCAGCCGTCGTCGGCGTGGCGCGCCAGCAGGAGGTGGCCCGTCGGCTCGGCGTGAGCCAGCAGGCCGTGAGCCAGCGGCTGCGCGCCGCCCTCTGGGCGGACGAGGTTGCCGCGCGGCCCGCTGCGGCGCGGCAGTTGACGGCAGCAGCCGGCTGACGGCAGGGTCGCCACGTGTCCCCGATCCTCACCGTGCTGATCGTCCTCGGCGCCCTGCTGCTGTCCGCTGCGGGGGGCTGGGCCGTCACCCGCCTGGTGCTGCACCTCGCGTCCCGCTCGTCGGACGCCGGACGCGCGCACCCGGCCACCGGGCCGGACGGTGCCGTGCTGCTCCGCGCGCCGTTGCAGGCCAGCGACGGCCCCGAGGGTGCGGGCGCACGGGCCGTGCTGCGCGGCGGGACCTGGATCGGCATCCTGGAGCGGCTGGCCACCACCGCAGCCCTGCTCACCGGCCAGGCGGGGATGGTCGCCGTCGTCGTCGCCGTCAAGGGGCTCGGCCGCTACCCCGAGCTGCGCGAGAACCCCGGCGCGTCCGAGCGGTTCGTCATCGGCTCGCTCGCATCGCTGCTGTGGTCGGCCGCCGTCGGCCTGGCCGGACGATGGTTGCTCGGCCTGTGACGAAGAGGGCCCGCCACCGCGCGGATCACGCTCACGGTAGGATGGCCGACGGCCTTGCGGCCCGCCGCGCTGCTCCCGGGAGCCTGCGCCGGCCGCCGTGCACCCCACCGTGACTGGAGAACGACGAACCGTGGCGACCACCAACGACCTCAAGAACGGCCTCGTGCTGCGCATCGACGGCCAGCTGTGGACCGTCGTGGAGTTCCAGCACGTCAAGCCCGGCAAGGGCGGCGCGTTCGTGCGCACCAAGCTGAAGAGCGTGCTGTCCGGCAAGGTCATCGACCGCACGTTCAACGCGGGCCTGAAGGTGGAGACCGCGACCGTCGACAAGCGCGAGATGCAGTACCTGTACAAGGACGGCGACGACTTCGTCTTCATGGACACGGACAGCTACGAGCAGATGCACGTGCCGGACGCGACCGTCGGGGACGCGGCGCACTTCCTCCTGGAGAACCAGACCGCACTCGTCGCGACCAACGAGGGGCTGCCGCTCTACATCGAGCTGCCGCCCTCGGTGGTGCTCATGCTCACCTACACCGAGCCCGGTCTGCAGGGCGACCGCTCGTCGGCCGGCACCAAGCCCGCCACCCTCGAGACCGGCTACGAGATCCAGGTGCCGCTGTTCCTCGAGTCCAACACGAAGGTCAAGGTGGACACGCGCGACGGCAGCTACCTGGGCCGCGTGAACGACTGAGGTGACCGCCCGCAACAAGGCCCGGCGACGCGCGCTCGACGTGCTGTTCGAGGCGGACCAGCGCGACCTCGACCCGTTGGCCGTGCTCGCCCGCCGGATCGCGGAGCCCGGCCCGCAGTCCCCGGTGCCGCAGTACGCGGCCGATGTCGTCGAGGGCGTCGTCGCGCACAGCGAGCGCATCGACGAGCTGCTGACCACGCACTCGCACGGCTGGAGCATCGAGCGGATGCCGGCGGTCGACCGTGCGCTGCTGCGGATCGGCATCTGGGAGGTGCTCTACAACGACGACGTGCCCGACGCGGTGGCCGTCACGGAGGCCGTGGACCTGGCGGGCAGCCTGTCCACCGACGACTCCCCGGACTTCGTCAACGGGCTGCTCGGCAGGATCGTCGAGCTGAAGCCCACGATCCTCGCCTGATCGGTGGCGTGCCGCACGAGCCCCCGGCGCCAGGCGCTAGGGTGAGTGCCCGACAGACAGACACCTTTAAGACCCGTCCCGAGAGGCGGGGAAGGAGTCGTGGACGATGAGTCCTGACAGTGCCGTGCCCCACGCCGACATCCCCGGTGCCGAGGTCCTCGGACCGGCGGAGATCGCGCGGGCCCTGACCCGCGTGGCGCACGAGATCCTCGAACGCAACAAGGGCGCCGACGGCGTCGTGCTGCTCGGCATCCCCACACGGGGGCTGCCGCTGGCGCACCGGCTCGCCGCCCGGCTGGCCGAGGTGGAGGCCGGCGTGGACGCCGATGCGATCACCGGCAGCCTCGACGTGACGATGCACCGCGACGACCTGGCACTCCAGCCCACCAGGGTCATCGGCAGCACCGAGCTACCGCCCGGCGGCATCGACGGGCGGGTGGTCGTCCTGGTGGACGACGTGCTCTACTCCGGCCGGACGATCCGCGCCGCGCTGGACGCGATGAGCGACCTGGGCCGGCCACGCGCCGTCCAGCTCGCCGTGCTCGTCGACCGGGGTCACCGCGAGCTGCCGATCCGCGCGGACTTCGTCGGCAAGAACCTGCCGACGGCGAGCACCGAGCGGGTCCGGGTGCTGCTGTCGGAGACCGACGGACGCGACGCCGTGCTCATCGAAGGACCGACGGGGGAGGGACGATGAGGCACCTGCTGTCGGCCGCCGACCTGTCGCGCGACGAGGCGGTGCAGATCCTCGACACCGCGGCGCAGATGGCCGCCACCCAGTCGCGCGAGATCAAGAAGCTGCCCACCCTGCGCGGGCGCACGGTGATCAACCTCTTCTTCGAGGACTCGACGCGCACGCGAATCTCGTTCGAGACCGCGGCCAAGCGGCTGTCCGCCGACGTGATCAACTTCTCCGCCAAGGGATCGAGCGTGTCCAAGGGCGAGTCGCTCAAGGACACCGCGCTGACGCTGGCGGCGATGGGCGCGGACGCCGTGGTGATCCGGCACCAGTCGTCGGGGGCCCCGCACACGCTCGCCCACGCCGGGTGGACCGGCTGCGCGGTGGTCAACGCCGGCGACGGCACGCACCAGCACCCCACGCAGGCGCTGCTCGACGCGTACACGCTGCGCCGGCACCTGGCCGGCCCGGGGGACGTCGCCGGACGCGACCTCGCCGGACTGCACGTGGCCATCGTCGGCGACGTGCTGCACAGCCGGGTGGCGCGCTCCAACGTGCAGCTGCTGACGACGCTCGGCGCCCGCGTGACGCTCGTCGCGCCCCCGACGCTGGTGCCCGTGGGCGTGCACACCTGGCCGTGCGAGGTCTCCTACCACCTGGACGACGTGCTCGCCGGTGGCCCCGACGCGGTGATGATGCTGCGCGTGCAGCGCGAGCGGATGGCCGGCGGGGGCGGCGGATTCTTCCCGAGCCCGCTGGAGTACACGCGCGGCTACGGGCTGGACGCACGCCGGGTCGCCACGTTGCCCGAGCATGCGATCGTCATGCATCCGGGCCCGATGAACCGCGGTCTGGAGATCTCGGCCGACGCCGCGGACGGTCCCCGCGCGGTGATCGTCGAGCAGGTGGCCAACGGGGTCGCCGTGCGGATGGCGGTGCTCTACCTGCTGCTGGCCGGCGGCGGCGCGACCCGCCCCACGAGCCCCGACGACGAGACGAGGATCCCCGCATGAGCGTGCGCTACCTGCTGCGCGGCGCTGCGCCGCTGGGCGACGAGCCGACCGACGTGCTGCTGGCCGACGGTGTGGTGTCCGCGCTCGGCGCGGACGCAGCCCAGGCTGCCGACGACGAGGACGTCGTGGTGCTGGACGCCACCGGCCTGGTGCTGCTGCCCGGCCTGGTCGACCTGCACACCCACCTGCGCGAGCCGGGGCGGGAGGACGCCGAGACCGTGCGCTCCGGCACCCGGGCGGCCGCGCTGGGCGGGTACACGGCCGTGCACGCGATGGCGAACACCTCACCGGTCGCCGACACCGCGGGCGTCGTCGAGCAGGTGTGGCGGCTCGGCCGGGACGCGGGCTGGGTCGACGTGCACCCGGTCGGCGCGGTCACGGTCGGACTGGCGGGGGAGCGGCTCGCCGAGCTGGCGGCGATGGCCGACTCGGCTGCGCGCGTGCGGGTGTTCTCCGACGACGGGAAGTGCGTGGACGACCCGGTGGTGATGCGCCGCGCCCTCGAATACGTCAAGGCGTTCGACGGGGTGGTCGCCCAGCACGCCCAGGAGCCGAGGCTGACCGAGAACGCCCAGATGCACGAGGGCGTCGTCTCGGCCGAGCTGGGGCTGGCCGGCTGGCCGGCGGTGGCCGAGGAGGCGATCATCGCGCGGGACTGCCTGCTGGCCGAGCACGTCGGATCACGGCTGCACGTGCTGCACGTGTCCACGGCGGGTTCGGTCGAGATCGTGCGGTGGGCCAAGTCGCGGGGCATCGACGTCACCGCCGAGGCGACCCCGCACCACCTGGGGCTGACCGACGACGAGGCGCGCGGCTACGACCCGCTGTTCAAGGTCAACCCGCCGCTGCGGACGGCCGCGGACGTCGAGGCGCTGCGCGCGGGCCTGGCCGACGGCACCATCGACACGGTCGGCACCGACCACGCGCCGCACTCGCGCGAGGACAAGGACTGCGAGTGGGCCGCCGCCGCCTTCGGCATGACGGGCCTGGAGACCGCCCTCTCGGTGGTGCAGGCCACGATGGTCGACACCGGCCGGATGACCTGGGCCGACGTGGCACGCGTG
>Ga0302291_10000081_pt1 | contig 22091 bp, 11 predicted proteins | sample III_Fen_N1_4_FD_194548 | JGI IMG/M metagenome (GOLD analysis project Ga0302291, IMG submission 194548) | Peat permafrost microbial communities from Stordalen Mire near Abisko, Sweden - III_Fen_N1_4 | ecosystem: Environmental > Terrestrial > Soil > Wetlands > Permafrost | place: Sweden: Abisko... | reverse complement strand
CGGGGCGCTGATTGCGCTGTACGAGCACAAGGTCTTCGTGCAGGGCGCGGTCTGGGATGTGAACAGCTTCGACCAGTGGGGTGTCGAGCTCGGCAAGCAGCTTGCCGCGCAGATCGCGCCCGAATTGCTGCCCGGCGCCGCCGCCGGCCAGCACGACAGCTCGACCGCCGGGCTCATCGCCCGCGCCCGCGCCGCCGCCTGAGCGGGCCACGCCGGTGCATGAAGCGGCGCGCGTCCGAATGCGGGTTCGCGCGCCCGTCATGTAACCCCGCGCGACGCGATTACACCGGTCGCGTGCACTAGTTCACGCGGAAAAGCGTCGGCTGACGGTCAGAGTTCGCGGCTTTCACTCTGTGCGAGTCCGCCTTTGCTCAATGCCGCGCCTGTCGACGCGATTGCAGCTGCCGACATCATTTCAGGGCTTGTCCGAGACCCGCCGTGGCCGGCCAGGCTCGACGCCCGCCCGATCACGCAAGACGATCTGCCCTTCCTTGAGTCGCTGTTCGCGGACATCCGCAGCAAGGAAGTGGCGAGCACTGGCTGGCCGATCGAGCGCCAGCACAGCTTTCTTGCCGAACAGTTCGATTTCCAGCACCGCTACTACACGGCGCATTTCACGACCGCAGCCTTCCTGCTGCTGAGTCGCGCCGGTCGCCCGGTCGGGCGGCTGTACGTGCAAGCCAGCGGCGGCGTGCTCTCGCTGATCGACATCAGCCTCGTCGCCGAAGTGCGCGGTCAGGGCCTTGGCGGCGCGCTGCTTGCGCGGCTTTGCGCGCTGGCCGACGCCAACGGCATGCGGGTAAGCCTTGCCGTCGAGCCGGACAACCCGGCGCGCCGTCTCTACGAGCGCCACGGCTTCGTCGTCGCCGATGCCTCCGGCTTCTACCTGCGCATGCTGCGGCCCGCCCGCGCGCTGGAGGCTGCATGAGCATCCCCGGCGCTGCCGCGCTCCGCGCCCTGATCGATCAGCCCTTCACCTTTGCCGCACCCGGCATCGCCGCGTTCTCCGCGCGCCTTGCAAGCGTTGCGGACGGCGTGCCGATGGACGCCGACTACGTCTGCTACCGCGCCCGCTTCGTCCTCGAAGGCGGTCCTGCGGCCCAGGCGAGCTATTCCGTGACCGCGCCCGACGGCGCGGTCTGGCAACTGCTTTTGACGCCGGTGCGACCCGGCGCCGATGGACGGCCCGTGCTTGAGGCCGTGTTTCACACCCTCGCATCGCACACCACATCAGGAGACAGGAAATGAGTGATCCCTTTCTGGGCGAAATCCGCATGGCCGCCTTCAACTTCGCGCCGGTGGGCTGGGCCTTCTGCGACGGTTCGCCGATGCAACTGGCCCAGAACCAGGCGCTGTATGCGCTGCTCGGCGTGCAGTTCGGTGGCGATGGCCAACACATTTTCAACCTGCCCGACCTGCGCAGCCGCAGTCCGATCGGCGCCATCTGCCCGGGCGAAACTGCCCCGTCCAGCGTGACCCCGTTCCCGATGGCGGCCAAGGGCGGCACCGAGAGCTACACGCTCCAGCCCGCCAACGTGCCCCTGCCGACGCACACGCATGCCGCCACGGGCGTGGTGCTGACCGGGGCCGGCAGCATCGGCACGCCGTCAAACGCAACGCTGATCGCCGGGGCCACCGACGCCAGCGCTGGCGTGACCTACGCCAACTTCGGGGCCACCAACGGCAAGACCGTGCCGCTTGCGAGCAGCTTCATCACGATCTCGCCGGCTCCGGGCTACACGCCGCCGTCACCCGCCGTGATCCCGACCCGTTCGCCCTATCTGGCGGTGAATTTCATCATCGCGCTCCAGGGCATCTACCCGACGCGCCCGTAAGCGCCGCACGGGCTGCGGCGCCTTTTCGCCACAGCCCGACCGTCTTCCCTTTCGATCGATCGCCACCGCCGGGCACCGGGGTGGCAAGGCGCCCAAGCGGCACAGGAGCAACACATGGCTAGCTGGTTCGGCAAGCGCGCGCGGACAGGTCTCAACACAACCCGGGGCGCCGGCGACAAGGCCGCAGCCGCAAGTGATGCGCTTCAGGCGTCCGACGCCCCCGCCGCGCCCGACCGCGCGACGTCGCGCCGGCCGCTGATGCTCGCGCTCGAACCACGCATGATGTTCGACGCCTCGGTTGCCATCGTGGCCGACGCCGCGGTCGACGCGACGCATGCCGCCGCCAGCGCCACGCCCGACGCGACCGCGCACGCCGACGACAGCCACATCGCCGACGCGAAGCCCACCGACGTCGCCAGCCAGACCGACCACCCGGCCGATGCCGCGCCCGCAACCAGCGCCGCCGTCACCTCGACCGCGACGCTGATCAGCCACGCGCCCGATGGCTTGCTGCTCGGCCAGTCGGGCGCCGGTGCCGCCGTGGTCGTCATCGACGCCTCGGTGAGCAACGCCGACGCGCTCGTCGCTGCGCTGCCCACCGGCACCGAGGTCATCCGCCTGAACGCCAACAGCAACGGCCTCGACCAGCTCGCCGACGCACTCGCCGGCCACAGCAATCTCGGCTCGATCCAGATCGTGTCGGAAGGCTCGTCGGGTGCGCTGCGGCTGGGCAATGGGCTGGTCGACCAGACCGCGCTCGACGCCCATGCCACCAGCCTTGCGCGCATCGGCGCCGCGCTGGCCAGCGACGGCGACATCCTGCTGTACGGCTGCAAGGCCGCCGACGGCAGCACCGGCCGTGCCTTCGTCGACGACTTCGCGCGCCTCACCGGCGCCGACGTGGCCGCGTCCATCGACTGGACCGGCGCCGCCAGCCTCGACGGGAACTGGACGCTCGAATACGCCAGCGGCGACATCAACCACGGCCAGCTGCTCGACGCGGCCAGCGCCGCCAGCTATGACCATCTGCTCACCACGCTCGTGGCCGGCGACATCGCGGTAATCGGCTGGGGTGCCGCCAACGGCACCTTCCACCAAGGCAACATCACCATCGCCGCGCTGGTGGACGTGGCCGCCGGCACCACGATCAAGCTCACCGACATCGGCTGGATGACCGGCAGCGTGAGCGGAGCGGCGGCCGGCTTCCCGTCCAACCTCAATTCCTCCGAAGGCCGCATCACCTGGACCCTGGGCAGCACGCTCCAGGCCGGCGACATCGTCCGCATCACCATCTACGACGGGTACACCGGGACCTCCGGCGGCAGCGTCGCCAACGCCGGCACCACCGTCATCTACAACGTGACCGACGGCACGACGATTTCCGGCAGCGAGTACTCGCGCAGCGGCTGGGCCGGCACGGGCGCCTCGTCCAGCGTGTTCCGCAGCATCGGCGACAGCGTGCTCATCTATCAGGGCGCCGACACCAGCCCCACCTTCGTCTTCGGCGTGAACGTCTCGGAGATCGATCCGACGATCTTTCCGGGCGCCAACTACCTCTCGACCGACGGCAGCGGCTGGAATCCCGATGCCAACCCCAACCCCGCCGGCCTCGCCGTCGAGAACATGTCGGCGCTGCCCACCACCGGCGTCGGCACCACGCAGGGTCTGGTCAACGGCATCAGCGCGGTCGGCTTCCCGCTCGGCACCTACGGCGCCACGCCCTACAACAACAACAACTTCCAGTACACCGGCCCGACGACGACAGCCAGCCGCGACACCTGGCTCGCACGGTTCGGCAACAAGACCAACTGGACCGGCGTCGATACCGGCGGTGGCACCAGCATCGGCAATGTGGCGGCGACCAACAGCTTTGCGTCCACCACCGGCACCGTCGTGCCACTGCTTTCCGGCAACAGCGCGCCGTCGCTCACGCTCGACAGCGGCAGCGCCAGCTACACCGAGAACGCCAGCGCCACGGTGGTAAGCAGCGGCGCCACCGCGAGCGACGCCGACGCCAACTGGAACGGCGGCAGCGTGGCGCTGACGCTCAGCGCCAACGGCAGCAGCGCCGACGTGCTGGGCATCGGCACGAGCGGCGGCATCACCGTGGCAGGCACGACGGTGAGCTACGGCGGCACCGCCATCGGCACGCTGAGCGCGGCCGCCGGATCGCTCAGCGGCAGCACGGTCGGCAGCAGCGCGGCGGCGTCGCTGCTGGTCACGCTCAATGGCAGCGCCAGCAATGCGGCGGTCGAGGCGCTGGTGCGCGCCTTCACCTTTGCCAACAGCTCGGAGGCGCCGTCCACCGCCACGCGCACCGTCTCGGTGGTGGTGACGGACGCGGCCAACGCCCAGAGCACCGGCACGCGCAGCATCGCCGTGACGGCGGTGAACGACGCGCCGGTAGCGAGCCTGCCGGCGAGCATCGCGGCCTATGAAGACACCGCCACCGCGATCGCCCCCATCATTTTTTCCGATGCGGATGCCGGCAGCGGCAACGTGACCGCCACCTTCGGCGTGGGCAGCGGCACGCTCACGGCCAGCTCGGGCAGCGGCGTCACGGTGACCGGCAGCGGCACCGGCAGCCTTGCGCTCGGCGGCACGGTCAGCGCCATCAACAGCTTCATCAGCGGCAGCGGCCTGCTCTTCCAGGGCGCGACCAACGCCACGGCCGACGTGACGCTCACCGCCAGCATCGACGATGGCGGCAACAGCGGCAGCGGCGGATCGCGGACCGACAGCAGAACCACCACGATCCAGATCACGGCCCTGAACGACCGGCCGGTGATGGGCAGCGGCGGCACGCATCTGCTGGGCAGCGGCACGACGAGCGACGCGGCGATCGGCCCGATCACCGTCGCCAGCGTGCTGAGCAGCGGCAGCATCACCGACGTGGACGGACCGACGCTGGGCATTGTCATCACCACGTCGAGCGGTGCCGGCACCTGGCAGTACAGCCTCGACGGCAGCAGCTGGACCAACCTCGGCACGGTGTCGTCCACGCAAGCGCTATTGCTCGGGCCGACGGCGTCGCTGCGCTATGTGCCGGCCACCGGCACGGCCGAGACGGCAAGCCTGAACCTGCAAGGCTGGGACGGTTCGGCGGGCACAAATGGCACGCGGACGAACCTGGGGACGTATTCGTCAGGGGCCAATAGTCCGTTCACGACCGGAGGCTATCTGGCCACGGCAAGCGTCACCGAGCCGAATGTGGCGCCGGTGCTGACGCCGATGGCGCCGACCTTCACCGGCATTGGCGAGGACGACAGCAGCAATTCCGGCAATACGGTGGCGAGCATCGTCGGCAGCAGCATCACCGACAGCAACAGCAGCCCGGTGGAAGGCATTGCGCTCACCGGCCTGAGCAGCGGCAACGGAACCTGGCAGTACAGCGTCAACGGCGGCAGCAGCTGGGGCGCCGTGGGCAGCGTGAGCGCCAGCAGCGCGCTGCTGCTGCGCGCCACCGACAAGCTGCGCTTCGTGCCCGACGGCATCAACGCCGACAGCGCCGGCGTGACCTACCGCGCCTGGGACCAGACCGGCGCGACCGCCGGCCAGCAGGGCACGAAGGCTGATGCGAGCACGACCGGTGGCACGACGGCGTTCTCGTCGGCCAGCGACACGGCCAGCATCGCCGTCAGCGCCGTCAACGACGCGCCGACGCTGACCACCGCCAGCTTCGACATGACCGGCACCGACGCGAACACGACCTCGGCCGCCGTGTCGGTCGCCGACCTGATCGCCAGCGCAGGCCAGGGCGATGTGGACTCGGGCGCGCTGTCGGGCATTGCGGTGACGGGCCTCGTCGGCAACGGCAGCTGGCAGTTCAGCACCGACGGCAGCACCTGGACCGCGCTCGGCAGCGTCAGCGCCTCCAGCGCCGCGCTGCTCACGTCGACCACGCAGCTGCGCTACACGCCCGACGGCACGCATGGCGAGACCGCATCGATCAGCTTCTCGGCCTGGGACCGGACGACCGGCAGCGCCAGCAGCACCGGCGCGGTCGGCAGCGGCAACACCACGACCAACGGCGGCACGACGGCGTTCTCGTCCGCAACCAGCATCGCCAGCCTCGCCGTGACCACCGCGGCCGAGGCGAACGATGCACCGACCTTCTGGGCAACCGCAGGCTCGGGGATGGAGATTCTTCCGGTCGGCTCCGGAATAGACATTGCCTACAGCACCGTCGTCCAGCCCGACGGCAAGATTCTCCTTGCGGGCTACAGCCAAAACAGCGGCAACACCGACTTCAGCGTCGTCCGCCTCAACACCGACGGCAGCCTCGACACCAGCTTCAGCGGCGATGGCAAGGCCCTGATCCCGGTGGGCACCGGCGCCGACTACGGCTACAGCGTCGCCCTCCAGGCCGACGGCAAGATCATCGTCGCGGGCACCAGCGTCAACAGTGGTGCCAACGACTTCAGCGTCGTCCGCCTCAACGCCGACGGCAGTCTCGACACCAGCTTCAGCGGCGACGGCAAGCTCCTGATCCCGGTGGGCAGCGGCAACGACTATGGCTATAGCGTCGCCATCCAGGCCGACGGCAAGATCCTCATTGCGGGCTTCAGCGCCGTGGGCAACGGTAACGATTTCAGCATCGTCCGCCTCAACGCCGACGGCAGCCTCGACACCAGCTTCAGCGGCGACGGCAAGGCCATCATTCCGGCCAGCGCCAGCAGCGACAACGGCTACAGCGTCGCCCTCCAGGCCGACGGCAAGATCCTCATTGCGGGCAGTGGCAGCAACGGCGGCGCCGATGTCTGCGTTGTGCGCCTCAACGCCGACGGCAGCCTCGACACCAGCTTCGGCGGCGATGGCACGGTCCTGATCCCCGTGGGCAGCAGCAACGACTACGGCTACAGCGTCGCCGTCCAGGCCGACGGCAAGATCGTCGTCGCGGGCTATAGCGTCAACAGCGGTGCCACCGACTTCAGCGTCATTCGACTCAACGCCGACGGCAGTCTCGACACCGGCTTCAGCGGCGACGGCAAGACCATGATCCCGGTGGGCAGCGGCAACGACCTCGCCTACAGCGTCGCCGTCCAGGCCGACGGCAAGATCCTTGTCGCGGGCTATAGCGTCAACGGCAGCAACAACGACTTCAGCGTCATTCGCCTCAACGCCGACGGCAGCCTCGACACCGGCTTCAGCGGCGATGGCAAGGCGCTGATCCCGGTGGGCAGCGGCGACGACATCAGCCGCGGCATCACCGTCCAGTCCGACGGCAAGATCCTCATCGCGGGCTATAGCTACATCGGCAGCGACACCGACTTCAGCGTCGTCCGCCTCAACGCCGATGGCAGCCTCGACACCGGCTTCAACGGCAGCACGGTCAACACCCTCGACGGCGCGCCGAGCTACACCGAGAACGGCGCGGCCGTCGTCCTCGATGCGAACGTGCAGGTCTTCGACACCGAGCTCTCGGGCGCAAACAACTTCAGCGGCGCGACGCTCACGCTCGCGCGCCACGGCGGCGCCAATGGCGACGATGCGTTCTCGGCCACCGGCACGCTCGGCGCGCTGACCGAGGGCGCCGCGCTTGTCGTCGGCGGCACGACGATCGGCACGGTCACCTCCAACTCCGGCGGCACGCTGGTGCTCAGCTTCAACGCCGGCGCCACGCAGGCGCGGGTGAACTCGGCGATGCAGCAGATCGGCTACGCCAACAGCGCCGATGCGCCGCCGGCCTTGGCGCAGATCGACTGGACGTTCTCGGACGGCAACAGCGGCGCCCAGGGTTCGGGCGGCGCGCTGGCTGCCACGGGCAGCACGACGGTCAGCATCACGGCGGTCAACGACGCGCCCACCATCAGCGCGCCGACGAGCTTCACCGTGACCGAGGACGTGGCCGGCACGATCGCCGGCATCAGCTTCGGCGATGTCGATGCCGGCAGCGCCACCATGACCGCCACGCTCGGCGTGAGCAGCGGCACGCTGGCGGCCGACACCGGCAGCGGCGTGACCGTGTCGGGCAGCGGCAGCGCATCGCTCACGCTCGTCGGCAGCGTCGGCGCGATCGACAGCTTCATCGCCGCCAATGGCGTGAGCTTCACGACCGCCGCCAATGCGACCGGCGACGTGACGCTCGCGGTTGCCATCAACGATGGCGGCAATACCGGCGGTGCCGCGCTTGGCGCGACCGCAAGCAGCGTCATCCACGTCACGGCGGTCAACGACGCGCCGACGCTCGCATCCACCACGCTCACGCTCGCCGCGACCGACGAGGACACGCCCTCCACGCCCGTCACCGTCGCCAGCCTGCTGGCGAGCGCCGGCTGGGCCGATGTGGACAGCGGCGCCGTCGGCGGCATTGCGCTCACCGGCGCAAGCGGCAATGGCATCTGGCAATACAGCGCCGACGGCAGCAGCTGGCGCGACATCGCCAGCGCCAGCACCGGTGCCGCCGTACTGCTCGATGCCACCACGCAACTGCGCTACCTGCCCGACGCCATCTCCGGCGAGACCGCCACGCTCGGTTTCCGCGCCTGGGATCGCAGCAGCGGCACGGCCAGCACCAACGCGGTCGTCAGCGTCGCCAACGCCACGATCACCGGCGGCAGCAGCGCCTTCTCCAGCGCCGAAACCCGCGCCAGCCTCGTCGTCGCCGAGGTAAACCACGCGCCGGTGCTCGGCGCCAGCGCCGGCAGCGCGGCCTTCGTCGAGACCGGCGGCGCCGTGGTCGTCGATGCCGGAATCGCGCTCGACGATGCCAATCCCGCTGCCCCGGCCATTGTCTCGGCGACGGTCGGCATCGGCGCCGGCTTCACGGCCGGCAGCGATGTGCTCGGCTTCGTCAACGACGGCGCCACGATGGGCGACATCGCCGCGCACTACGACGCCACCACCGGCGTGCTCGCGCTCGGCTCGGCCGGCGGCGCCACGCTGGCCGAATGGCAGGCCGCGCTGCGCGGCGTCAGCTTCGACAACGGCTCGGCCTTGCCGGCAACGGCCACGCGCGCCATCAGCTTCGTCGTCACCGATGCGCTCGGCGCGTCGAGCAACGCCGCCACGCGCAGCCTGACCGTGACCGGCGTCGATCAGCCAGCGCGCTTCGTCGCGCTCGATGCGGCGCCGGTCACCACCGAGAACGGCGCCGCCGTCGTGCTCGACGCCGACGCGCGCATCGCCGATCCGGAATCGGCCGAGGCCGACGATTACGCTGGCGCGCAGCTGGTGCTGGTCAATCACGCCGGCGCCAATGCCGACGATCGCTACAGCGCCAGCGGCAGCCTCGGCGCGCTGACCGAGGGCGCCGCGCTCACCGTCGATGGCGTCAGCGTCGGCACGGTCACGCGCAATTCCGGCGGCGTGCTCATGCTCGACTTTGCAATCGGCGGCACGGCCACGCAGGCGCGCGTCAACGCGGTGCTGAGCCAGATCGCCTACGCCAACGCGGCCGACGCGCCGCCTGCCAGCGCGCGCATCGACTGGCAGTTCACGCCCGCCGACAGCAGCGCCGACGCCATCGCCAGCGGCAGCACCACGGTCGGCATCACGCCGGCCAACGACGCGCCGACGCTTGCCAGCACCACGCTTGCGCTCGGCACCACCAACGAAGACACGGCGAGCACGCCGGTCAGCGTCGCCAGCCTGCTCGCCAGCGCCGGCGTTGCCGATGCCGATGGCGCCACCACCGGCCACGGCATCGCCATCACCTCGGCCGGCGGCAACGGCGGCTGGGAATACTCGACCGACGGCGCCGCCTGGTTCGCGCTCGGCAGCGTCGCGTCCGACGCCGCGCTGCTGCTTGGCCCCGACGCGCAACTGCGCTATGTGCCCGACGGCATCGCCGGCGAAACCGCGCGCCTCGGCTTCGCCGCCTGGGATGCGAGCGCCGGCAGCGCCACCGTCGGCGCCAGCCGCAGCGTGCTGGCCGCCGACACGCGCGGCGGCAGCACGTCGCTGTCGGCCGCGCTCGCGACCGCCACGCTCGCCGTCACCGACGTCAACGACGCGCCGACCATCGTCGCGCCGGCGCTTTTCAGCGCGGCGGAAGACGGCAGCGTCGCGCTCACCGGCATCGTCTTCAGCGATGTCGATGCGCGCGCCGGCACGGTCACGGCCAGCTTTGGCGTGAGCGCCGGCAGCCTCGTCGCCAGTTCCGGCACGGGCGTCGTCGTCGGCGGCGACGCCCGCGCGCTGACGCTGGCCGGCACGCTCGACGCGGTCAACGCCTTCATCGCGGCCGGCTCGCTGCGCTACGTCGGCGTCGCCGACGGCAATGGCCGCGTGCCACTGAGCGTGGCGATCGACGACGGCGGCCACACCGGCGCCGTGCCCGATCCCGCTCCCGGCCCGACCACCGCGCCCGGCATCGCGATCGAGATCGCACCGGTCAACGACGCGCCGACGCTCGACGCGCCCGCCGCCGCGCAGGTCGGCGAAGGGCTCGCCGTCATCTTCGGCAGCGCCACCGGCAACGCGATCGCGCTCGGCGACATCGACGCCGGCAGCGCGCCGCTGCGCCTGACGCTCGGCGCCGATCACGGCAGCCTTGCGCTTGCCGGCAGCAGCGGCATCCGCGTCATCAGCGGCGGCAACGGCGCCGCGACGCTCGTCGTCGAAGGCAGCGCGGCCGATCTCGCCGCCGCGCTCGACGGCCTGCGCTTCACGCCGACGGCCGGCTATCACGGCGCCGCGACCATCAACCTGACTGTCGACGATCTCGGCAACAGCGGCAGCGGCAGCGGCGGCGCGCTCGTGGCGACCGACGCGATCGCCGTCACCGTCAACGCCGCGCCGCGCGTGGCCGATGTCGTCCGCGTCGGCGGTGCCACCGGCTACAAGGCCGGCGACACCGTGCTGCTGCGCGTCGATTTCGACATGGCGGTGCTGCTCGACAGCAGCGCCGGCGCGCCGACGCTGACCCTCGCCCTCGACGGCGGCACGCGCGAGGCCAGCTTCGTCAGCGCCGACGGCCGCTCGCTGACCTTCGCCTACGTCGTGCAGGCCGGCGACGCCACGAGCGACCTCCAGCTCGCCAGCGGCGCCGCGCTCGCGCTGCACGGCGCCACGCTGCGCAATGCCGGCGGCAGCGCGGCGGTGCTCGACCTGCCCGCGCTCGCCGGCGGCGGCGCGCTGCTCGTCGATGGCGTCGCGCCGCGCGCGCTACGCATCGTCAACGCCATCGCCTGGCCGACGAATGCCGACAGCCTCGATTTCACCGTCACCTTCAGCGAGCCGGTCAGCGGCGTCGATGCCGGCGACTTCGCCGTGCGCGGCACCGGCAGCGCGACCGGCCGCGTCACCGCCGTGACCGCGATCGACGCGCAGACCTGGCGCGTCACCGTGGCCTCGTCCGGCGACGGCACGATCGCACTCGCGCTCGACCTGGCCGGCAGCGGCGCCGGCACCGGCATCGCCGATGCGGTCGGCAATCCGCTGGCGCGCGGGCTTGCCGGCGTGCCGATCAGCGTCGATCACAGCCTGCCGACGGTCGAGGAAATTGCGCTGGTCAGCACCGCCGCCCCCGACGCGACGACGCTGAGCTACCGGCTGCGCTTCAGCGAGCCGGTCGTCGGGCTCGACGCCGGCCTGCTTGCGCTGACCACCACCGGCTCGGCGGCGGGCCGGATCAGCGAACTTACGCGCGTTGATGCGCGCACCTGGATCGTCACGATCGACGCGCTGGCCGGCAACGGCACTGTGGCGCTGACGGTGCCGGCCGGCGACGGCAGCATCACCGACACGGTCGGCAATGCGCTCGCGACGACGGCCACCGGTCCGGCATTTGCGCATGCCGAGGCGCCGACGATGGCGCCCGCGCCCGCCCCCACGCCGGCACCGGCACCGGCGGCAGATGCCGCGCCGGCGCCCGCGCCAGAGGTGGCGCCGGATACCGGCACGCCCGCCGGCGAATCGGGCGTGCAGACCGGCAGAGCGCGCACATCGATGGCGCCCGCCCGCGCGGGCTCGGTGAACGCCGGCGCGGAGCCCTTCGCCCCGGTCGCCGCCAATGCCGCGCCGGTCGCCACGCCGGTCCGCGCGCCGGCCGACGGCGCCGCCGTGTCGGTCGTGTCCTATCTGCCGAGGGCGATGGACAGCCGCCCGACGGTCGAGCACCGCCAGCTCGTCATTCCCGGGCAGGAGATGAAGTTCGGGCTGCCGCCGGGCACGTTCTCGGTGCGCGACGCCAACAGCCACATCACGTACTCGGCCCGCCTCGTCAACGGCAAGCCCTGGCCGGCCTGGCTCCGCTTCGACGAGCGCGACGCCAAGTTCAGCGGCACCGCGCCGAAGGACGGCGTCAGCCAGCTCGTCATCGAGGTGCGGATGACCGACGAGCGCGGCAGCAGCGTCGTGACCGAACTCACGCTCAATTTCGCGCCGCCGCCGCCCGCGCGCACCGCCTTCAGCAACCAGCTCGATGGTCACGGCGACGCCGCCTTTGCCCGCGAACTCGCGGCGCTGCTCGGCGGCGCCTGGTTTGACGCCTGACCCGACGCCGGACACCGCCGCCCCCGCAACCCAGAACCAGAACCCACAAGAGATCGCAGGCTCATGAACCTCACGTCGCAATCCATCGACCCGGCGCGCGCCGCCGGCCCGCGCCACTCCGCCGCGCCGCGCGGCCTGAATCGGCTGCCGCTGGCGCTGGCCATCGCCGGCACCGTGCTGCTCGGCGCCGGCTGCGCCGTCACGCCGAAGCCACTCGCGGCCGACGCGCTGGCCAGCGCCGCCAGCACCGAACGCGAGGCGCTGATCGCCGGGCAGGAAGCGCCGGCCGCGCCGGTCACGCTCGAAGAAGCCCTCGCGCGCACGCTCAAGTACAACCTCGACTACCGCGTCAAGCTGATGGAAGAGGCGCTCGGCCAGCGCCAGCTCGACCTGTCGAACATCGACCTGCTGCCGCGCGTCGTGGCCGGCGCGGGCTATGGCGCGCGCAGCAACGACATGGCGTCGTCGTCGGTCGATGCGGTGACCGGCCGGCAATCGCTGGTGCCGTCCTACTCGTCGGAGCGCACGCGCTATTCGGCCGACCTCGGCCTGAGCTGGAACGTGCTCGACTTCGGCGTCAGCTACTACGCCGCGCAGCAGCAGGCCGATCGCGCGCTGATTCTTCAGGAGCGGCGCCGTCGCGTCGCGCACCAGCTGGTGCAGCAGGTGCGCCAGCAATGGTGGCTGGCGCTCGGCGCGCAACGGCTCGAAGCGCCGATCGAGGCGCTGCTGGCGAAGGCCAATGCCGCGCTGGCCGACTCGCGCACGATCGAGCAGGAGCAGCTGCGCACGCCGCTCGAAAGCCTCGGCTTCCAGCGCCAGCTGCTCGATTCGATCCGCCAGCTCACGCTGGTCCGCAACACGCTGGTGCAGGCCAAGCCGCGCCTTGCCGCGCTGATGAACGTCACGCCCGGACGCGGCTTCGACGTGGCGCCGCCGGCGGCGCTGACCGTCCCGACGCTCGGCATCGATCTGGCGCAGGCCGAGCAGCTCGCGCTGACGGGCCGGCCGGAGCTGGTCGAGGCGCGCTACAACGAGCGCATCGGTGTCGCCGAAACCCGCAAGGCGATGGCGAAACTGCTGCCCGGGCTGGAGCTGAGCATCGGCAACCATTACGACAGCAACCGCTATCTGGTGAACCAGGGCTGGGCCGATGCCGGCCTGCGCGTGAGCTGGAACCTGCTCAACCTGTTCAACGCCGGCACCATCCGCGGCGCGGCCAATGCGCAACTGGAAATCGCGCGCGAGCAGAAGCTGGCGCTCGGCATGGCGGTGCTGACGCAGGTGAACGTGGCCTGGATCGATTACGAAGGCCGGCGCCGCCAGTACGAGCTGGAAAGCGATGTCGCCAATGTCGAGCAGCGCATCCTGGCGCAGAACAACATGGCGGTGGAGGCGAATGCGCAGTCGCGGCTGCAAGCGATCAGCGCCGGCGCAAGCGCGGTGCTGTCGCAGCTGCGGCTCTACCAGAGCTATGGCGATCTGCAGAACGCCTACGGCCAGATCGGCGCCTCGCTCGGCCTCGACCCGCTGCCGACCGAGGCCGCCGGGCTTGATCTGCCGGCGCTGACGCAGGCCTTCGCCGGCGCCGAGGCGCGCTGGCAAAGCCGGCTCGTCGGCACGGGCGCGCAGTGATGGCGGCGTTCCGGCGCGCGGTGCTGGCGCGGGTGTGCCGCGCGGTGACGACGGCCGGCGTCGCGCGCGGGCTGGCGCTTGCCGCGCCAGTGGTCGGGCTTGCCGGCGCGCTCGTGTTTGCGCCCGCCGCCCGCGCCGCCGATGCCCCGGTGGCGGACAACCGCATCCGCACCCAGCTGATGTCGCCGAACGCGGTGACGGTGTCGAGCGAGCTGGCGGCGCGCATCGCGACGCTGCCGGTGCCCGAGGGCGGCGCGTTCAAGCGCGGCCAGACGCTGGTCAGCTTCGAGTGCGGCACCCAGCGCGCCCAGCTTGCGAAGGCCGAGGCGGCGCTCGATTCGGCGCGCCAGCTGGTCAAGGTGAACACGCGGCTGACCGAGCTGAACGCAGTCAGCAAGCTCGACATGGAGCAGTCGGAAGCGCGCGCGCGCGAAGCCCAGGCCGAGGTCGGCTTCATGCAGACGGTGCTCGGCAAGTGCAGCGTCGCGGCGCCGTTTGCGGGCCGTGTCGCGAAGCGTTCGGCGGCGGCGTTCCAGGTGATGGCGCCGGGCGCGCCGATCCTCGACATCGTCGAGACCGGGCAGCTCGAACTGCGGCTGATCGTGCCGTCGAAGTGGCTGGCCTGGCTCAAGCCGGGCACGAAATTCAGCATCGACATCGACGAACTGGGCCGGAGCTTTCCGGCGCACGTGGCGCGGCTCGGCGCGCAGATCGATCCGGTCAGCCAGTCGGTGGCGCTGACCGGCGTCGTCGATGGCGACGGCGCGGCGCTGCTGCCCGGCATGAGCGGCTGGGCGAGCTTCCCGAAGTGATCGCGCCGATGGACGCCGCCGAACGCGCGCGCCAGCTCGCGACCCTCGTGCTGCTGATGCGCCGCGCGCGCGAGGCCGACGGCGAGGACGCGCTCGGCTTCGTGCTCGTCAACGAGACGCTGCGGCTGCTGCCGTTCCGGCAGGCGGCGCTGTGGCGCGACGGCGCGATCGGCGCGCTCGGCCGGGTCACGGCGCTGTCGGGGCTGGCCGAGACCGATCCGACCGCGCCGTATGTGCAATGGCTTGCGGCGCTGTTCCGCGTGCTGCCGGGCGCGGCGGGCGCCGGCAACGCAGACGGCGCCGGCAATGCGGCGGCTGGCGCATCGGCGCCCTCGCCCGCCAGCGCTGCAAACCCTCCCATCGCCCGCGCCCTCACCGCCGCAGATCTCCCGCCCGACCTCGGCGCCGACTGGCCGCACTGGCTGCCCGCGCACGCGCTCTGGCTGCGGCTCGATCCGGCCAACGGCCACGGCCGGGGCGCGCTGCTGCTCGCGCGCGACGCGCCGTGGACCGACGCCGACATCGGCCTCGGCGCCGAATTCGCCGCCGCCGCCGCGCACGCGCAAGCCGCCTGGGCGCCCCGGCGCGGCTGGCGCGAACTGGCCGGCGACTGGCTCAAGGCCGGCCGACGCCGCGTCTGGCTGCTGATCGCGCTGGCGCTGCTCGCCTGCGTGCCGGTGCGGCTCACCGTGCTCGCGCGCGGCGAGGTCGTGCCGCAGGACGCCTTCCTCGTGCGCGCGCCGCTCAATGGCGTGATCGACCGCATCGATGTGCTGCCGAATCAGGCCGTGGAAGCCGGCGCGGCGCTGTTCAGCCTCGACGCGACCGCGCTCGCCGGCCAGCACGCGCTGGCATCGAAGGCGCGCGAAACCGCCGAGGAAACCTGGCGCCAGAGCGCGCAGCGCGCCGTCACCGACGACCGCGGCAAGCTCGACATGACGCTCGACCGCGCCCGGCTCGACGAGCGCGCCATCGAGGCCGACACCAGCGCGCGCCAGCTCGACCGGCTGCGCGTCAGCGCCGCGCGCGCCGGCGTGGTCGTGTTCTCCGATCGCGATGACTGGCTCGGCCGCGCCGTCGCCGTCGGCGAGAAGGTGATGACGCTGGCCGACCCCGCGCGCGTCGAGCTGACCGCCTGGCTGCCGGCGTCGGAATCGATCCGCATCGGCCCCGGCACGCGCGTCACGCTCTATCCCAACGCCGCGCCGGCCGAGTCCTACGACGCCACGATCACGCGCGTCGCCTATCGCGCCGAAGCCGGCGAGGACGGCATCCTCGCGTTCCGCCTGCAAGCCAGCTTTGACGCCGACGGCGCGCCGCCGCGCATCGGCCAGATCGGCACCGCGCGCGTCCATGGCGACTGGATGCCGCTGGCCTGGTACGCGCTGCGCCGCCCGCTGACGAGCGCGCGGCAATGGCTCGGGCTGTGAGCGGCGCCGCGTTGCCGCCGCTGCGCGACGACCTCAGCCTTCATCCCGGCCCGCGCCAGCCCGACGGCTCCCCGTCCTGGACGCTGCACGACCCGGCCGCGAACCGCTTCTACCAGCTCGGCTGGGCCGCGTTCGAGATCGTCTCGCGCTGGCGGCTGGGCGATGCGGCCGCGATCGTCGCCGCCATCCGCGCCCGCACCACGCTCGACCTTGCCGCCAACGACATCGACGCCGTCGCCAGTTTCCTCGCGCGCCACGGCCTGCTGCGCGCCTTCACGCCCGAGCACACCGACCGCCTCGCCCGCATCGCCCGCGCGCGCAAGCCCGGCAAGGCCATGTGGCTGCTCAAGCACTACCTGTTCATCCGCGTGCCGCTGCTGCGCCCCGAGCCGTTGCTGCGCCGGCTCGCGCCCGCGTTCGCGCTCGCCTGCAGCACGCGCTTCGCGGCGGCGGTCGCGCTCGCGGCGCTGATCGCGCTCTTCCTCGTCGCCCAGCGCTGGGATGCGTTCACGCACACTTTCGCCGCCTATGCCGGATTGCCGGGACTGGTCGGCATCGGCGCGGCGCTCGGCTTTGCCAAGGTGCTGCACGAGTTCGGCCACGCGCTCACCGCGCGCCGCTTCGGCTGCCGCGTGCCGACGATGGGCGTCGCCTTCCTCGTCATGCTGCCGGTGCTCTACACCGACACCAGCGACGCCTGGAAACTGCCCGCGCGGCGCCAGCGGCTCGCGATCGGCGCCGCCGGCATGGCGGCCGAACTCGTGCTCGCCGTGCTCGCGACGCTGCTCTGGAGCGTCCTGCCCGACGGCCCGCTGCGTGCCGGCGCCTTCCTGCTCGCGACCACCACCTGGCTCGCCACGCTGGCCATCAACGCCTGCCCCTTCATGCGCTTCGACGGCTACTTCCTGCTGTCCGATTTCCTCGATCTGCCCAATCTGCACGAGCGCTCGTTCGCGCTCGGCCGCGTCTGGCTGCGGCGCGCGCTGTTCGGTGTCGACGACGCGGCGCCGGAACATTTCGCGCCGACGCGGCGCCGCTTTCTCGTCGGCTTCGCGCTGGCCACCTGGCTCTATCGCGGCCTGCTGTTCCTGTCGATTGCGCTGCTCGTCTATCACCTGTTCTTCAAGGCGCTCGGGCTGCTGATGCTTGCGGTTGAGCTGGGCTGGTTCCTGGCGCGCCCGCTGTGGTCGGAGCTGGCCGTGTGGTGGGCGCGCCGCGCCGAGCTGCGCTGGAACCGCGCCACGCGGCGCACGGCGGTCGCGCTCGCGCTGCTGGCCGCCGCGCTGCTGCTGCCGTGGCAGCGCAACGTGAACGCGCCGGCGCTGCTCGGCGCGCACGAGACGCAGGGCGTGTACGCGCCCGCGCCGGCCGAAGTCGTCGCGGTCAGCGCGCGGGACGGCGACTGGGTCGCGGCCGGCCAGCGCCTCGCGCGGCTGCGTTCGCCTGAACTCGACGCCGAACTCGCCCGCGCCCGCGTGCGCGAAGCCGCGCTGCGCTGGCAGGTCGAGCAGCAACCCTTCGACGCGCGCCTGCTGGCCGGCGGCGAAGCGCTGCACAAGCAATGGGAGGCCGCGCGCGAACAGCTCGACGGCCTCGGCCGGCTCGCGGCCCAGCTCGACGTGACCGCGCCGCTCGCCGGCCGCATCGTCGATGCTAGCGAGGCGCTGCGGCCGGGCACGGCCATCGCATCCGGCGAGCGCCTGCTCGACATCACCGCGCCCGGCGCGCGCCGCGGCGAAGCCTTCGTCAATGAAGCGGCGCTGGCGCGGCTGGCGCCCGGCGCCGAGGTCGTGTTCATCGCCGACCGCGCCGAAGCGCCGGCCGTGCATTGCCGGCTTGGCGCGATCGACCGGTTCCGGCTCGCCGCGCTCGACGCGCCGGCGCTCGCATCAAGCTTCGGCGGCCCGATTCCAACCCAGCGCACGCGCGACGCCCTCGTGCCGACGGAGCCGCTGTTCCGCCTGCGCTTCGACGGCTGCGACGACGCCTCGCTGCCGTTGCGCGAAGCCAGCGGCACGGCGCGCGTCGCGGGCGAAAGCCGCAGCGTGGTCGGCGGCTGGTGGCGGGCGTTGTGGGCGGCGGTGCAGCGCGAGGCGGCGCTGTAACCCGGCCTCGCGCCAATAAAAAAGCCCGGCCATCACTGACCGGGCTTTCCCGTTCCAGCGCACGGCGAACCGTGCCCGAAGCGCCTTGCGGCTTAACGCTCGACCGTCAGCGCAATGCCCATCCCGCCGCCGATACACAGGCTGGCAATGCCCTTCTTCGCATCGCGACGCTTCATCTCATGCAGCAGCGACACCAGGATGCGGCAGCCCGACGCACCGATCGGATGGCCGATCGCAATCGCGCCGCCGTTCACGTTCACCTTGCTCAGATCCCAGCCCATCTCGTTGTGCACGGCGCAGGCCTGGGCAGCGAAGGCTTCGTTGATTTCCAGCAAATCGAGGTCGGCGGGGCTCCAGCCGGCGCGCGCGAGCGCCTTGCGGCTGGCCGGCACCGGGCCCATGCCCATGATGGCCGGATCGAGGCCGGCGCTGGCGTAGCTGGCGATGCGCGCGAGCACCGGCAGGTTCAGCTCGGCAGCCTTCTTCGCCGTCATCACCATCACGGCGGCTGCGCCGTCGTTGATGCCCGAGGCGTTGCCGGCCGTGACCGTGCCCGCCTTGTCGAAGGCCGGACGCAGCCCGGCGAGCGCTTCGGCATTGCTCTTGCGGTTCAGGAATTCGTCGTTCGCGAAGACGATCGGATCGCCCTTGCGCTGCGGAATGCTGACCGGAATGATTTCATCGGCGAAGCGGCCGGCGTCCTGCGCCGCAGCGGCCTTCTGCTGCGAGGCCAGCGCCAGCGCGTCCTGCTGTTCGCGCGTGATGCCGTACTGCTTGGCCACGTTCTCGGCCGTGATGCCCATGTGGTACTTGTTGTACACATCCCACAGGCCGTCGTTGATCATGGTGTCGACCATCTTCCAGTCGCCCATGCGCATGCCGTCGCGCGAGTTCGGCAGCACGTGCGGGCTGGCGCTCATGTTCTCCTGGCCGCCAGCGATGATGATTTCGCTGTCGCCGTCACGGATGGCCTGCACGGCCAGCGCAACCGCCTTCAGGCCCGAGCCGCAGACCTTGTTGATCGTGAAGCCGGGCACGCCCTGGGGCAGGCCGGCGTTGATGATGGCCTGACGCGCCGGGTTCTGGCCGACGCCGGCGGTCAGCACCTGGCCGAGGATGACTTCGCTGATCTGCTCGCCGGCGACGCCGGTCTTTTCCAGCAGGCCACGGATGACGATCGCGCCCAGCTCTGCGGCCGGGATCTTGGCGAGCGAGCCGCCGAATTTGCCCACGGCGGTGCGTGCGGCGGCGACGATGACGATGTCGGTCATGCTGTTCTCCTAAGCTCTCTTCAAGATGATTTCAGTGCGGCGCGCGCCCGAAGGGGAAGGCGGCGGCAGCTTTCTGAGATTTCAGTTTGCCGCTTTGGCAAGTCACTTGCCCCGCAACACCGCAACTGCCGGCAAGGTTCCGTCGGCGGCGCTGCGGTGCAGCGCGCTAGCATCGCGCGAGTCGGGCGGCGGGTCGATTCGGGTTGGCGCCAAGGTCGCCGGCATTTGCAACACCAATCCGGCCACGATTCCGCCACCATTCGCAGCCGTATGGTTGCATACCATTCGCCGCCTCCATGCCAGCCACGCCTCTCGTCAGCATTCGCCACCTCAGCAAGAGCTACCGGCGCGGCGCCCAGACCGTCCCGGTGCTCGACGACATCAATCTCGACATCGCGGCCGGCGACTTCATCGCGCTGATGGGGCCGAGCGGATCGGGCAAGAGCACGCTGCTCAACCTCATCGCCGGCATCGACAAGCCCGACAGCGGCGAGCTGATCGTCGATGGCATCGACATCACTGCGCTCGGCGAAAGCGAGCTTGCCGACTGGCGCGCGCGCAACGTCGGCTTCATCTTCCAGTTCTACAACCTGATGCCGGTGCTCGACGCGATGGAGAACGTCGAGCTGCCGCTGCTGCTCACCCGCCTGAGCCGCGCCGAGCGCCGCGAGCGCTGCGAGACCGCGCTTGCACTCGTCGGCCTCGGCGACCGCGCCCGGCACTACCCGAACGAGCTGTCCGGCGGCCAGCAACAGCGCGTTGCAATTGCGCGCGCCGTCGTCACCGACCCCACGCTGCTCATCTGCGACGAACCCACCGGAGACCTCGACCGCCAGTCCGCCGCCGACGTGCTGAAGATGCTCACCGAGCTCAACGCCCAGCTCGGCAAGACCATCATCATGGTCACGCACGACCCGCGCGCCGGCGACGCCGCGCGCAGCACCACCTTCCTCGACAAGGGCCGGCTGTCGAACGACAACCCGTTCGCGGCCCATCACTGAGCCGAGCCGGAGCGCGCCGTGTTCTATCTCCGCCTTGTGCTGCGCAACGTGTTCCGCGCGCGGCTGCGTTCGGGCCTGACCATCCTCGGCCTCGTCATCGCCATCCTCGCGTTCGGGCTGCTGCAAACCGTCGTGCGCAGCTGGTATGCGGGCGTCGACATGTCGAGCGCGGCGCGGCTGTTCACGCGCAATTCCATCAGCCTCACCTTCTCGATGCCGCTGTATTACCGCGAGCGCATCGCGGCGGTGCCGGGCGTGAAGACGGTCGGCGTGTCGAACTGGTTTGGCGGCATCTGGCGCGAGCCGCAGAACTTCTTCGCCCAGTTCGCGACCGACATTCCCACCGTGCTGCACCAGTACCCGGAATTCATCGTCGATCCGGTGCAGTACGCCGACCTGCTGCGCGACCGGCAAGGCGCCGCGATCGGCCGCGAACTCGCCAATCTCTACGGCTTCAAGCTCGGCGACCGCATCACGCTGCAAGGCACGATCTACCCCGGCAACTGGGACTTCAACGTGCGCGCCATCTACGACGGCCGCGACGACACCGTCGTGACGCGACAGATGTACTTCCACTACGACTACCTCAACGAAGCGCTCAAGAAGACGGCGCCGGTGCGCGCCAATCAGGCCGGCGTGTTCATCGTCGAGATTGCCGATCCGGCCAACGGCGCCGAGATCGCGAAGGCTATCGACGACGGCTTCGCCAGCTCGCTCGCCGAGACGCTGACCGAGACCGAAAAGGCATTCACGCTCGGCTTCATCGCGATGGTGGAGACCATCGTCATCGCGATCCGCGGCGTCAGCTATGTGGTGATCCTGATCATCATGGCCGTGGCCGCGAACACCATGGCGATGACCGCGCGCGAGCGCATCGCCGAGTACGCGACGCTGAAGGCGCTCGGCTTCGGGCCGGGCACCGTCGCCACGTTGGTGATGGCCGAGGCGCTGCTGCTGGCCGCGCTCGGCGCCGGCATCGCGATGGGGCTGCTCGGGCCGGTCGCGCACGTCTTTCATGCCGCGACGATCAAGGTGTTCGCGAAGTTTCCGGTCGTGCCCGAGACCTATGCGATGCAGGCCGCTTGCGGACTGGTGGTCGGCGTCGTGGCCGGCGCGCTGCCGGCCTGGCATTCGGCGCGGGTGAAGATCGTCGATGGACTCAGGCGCATCGGCTGAATTGCATTACCAATACGGTGGCATCACGAAATACTTCTGCACCGCCGCCGTATACCATTTCCTTTTCACCGGATATTCGTCATAGACCGTGAAACGCCGGATTGCGCCATATTGATCGCGCAATTCGCCGAAGCGGCTGACAATGTCGGTCGGGCAGGCAATTTCATCATTGACGCGGAACATGTAGCGGCTGTTGACCACGTCGCCACGCATATAGCCCTGGTCGATGACGATGGCGCGCTTGTCGAAGCACATCATGAATTGACCGTAGCGCGATGACATCGGCTGCACCGGTTCTATCACGCCGATGATGCCGCCCGATTCGAGAAAGCGGCCGCGATCGGCAATCAGATAATCAACATGCTGATTGCGCACGAATTCAGCGCCGG
>Ga0302291_10000079_pt1 | contig 22177 bp, 18 predicted proteins | sample III_Fen_N1_4_FD_194548 | JGI IMG/M metagenome (GOLD analysis project Ga0302291, IMG submission 194548) | Peat permafrost microbial communities from Stordalen Mire near Abisko, Sweden - III_Fen_N1_4 | ecosystem: Environmental > Terrestrial > Soil > Wetlands > Permafrost | place: Sweden: Abisko... | reverse complement strand
AGCCGCGTCGCGCAAGGGCGTGCATCAGCGCGCGGGCGTAGTGGCTGCGCGACGAGCCTTCGAGCCCGTGGAACATCACGACCCAGGGCCGGCCCGGTTCGCCGTCGAGGAAATCGACATCGATGAAATCGCCGTCGGGCTGGCCGTCCACTTCGGTGTCCCAGCGCTCGCGCCGGTAATGCACCGGCGGGCAGCGCGCGATCAGCGCCGGAAGAATGGTCTGCGCGTGGCCGGCTGCCGCGCCGAGCATCAGCCAGGCCGGCGCGCGGTAGGCGGACGAAAGCGCGGCGCGCGGCGCGGTCAATGCAGCATCTGGGGCCGATGCGCGGGCATCGGCACATCGCTGCCCGGCTCATCGTTCGGGCTGCCGTGATGCAGCACGAGGCGCCAGCCGCTCGGCGTCTTGAAGTAGATGTTGGTCGCGAACACCCGCAGCGGCGCACCGGTGCGCGGATGGCGCAGCGGCAGTTCCTCGACGATGGAATGCACCGCAACCATCATGTTCTGCTGGGTGTGGCGGCGCACCGGCCGGATCGTCAGCGCGCCTTGCGACAGGATTTCGGCATAGCTGTTGCGAATGGCCTCGATGCCGACGAGCCGGGGCCCGTTGGGATGGATGCAGACGACATCGTCCTCGTCGGACCAGCAGGCCATGGCGGCGGCGGCGTCGCCGCGTTCGAGTGCGTCGTACCAGGTCTGTTCGACGGCTTCGGGCGTGGAAAAAAGGGCGGGGTGGAAGTCTTCGTCCATGGTCGGGGAGGCGTCAGGCCCGGCGTCCGTCCGCGCCCTGGCCGGGCGACGGTGAGGGCAGGGCCCGGGTTGCGCCCAGAAGGCGGGCAGCGAGCTTGTCGTGGACCAGTTCGGGCGTGAGGTCGCGCATGCAGCGGAAATGACCGAGCGGGCATTCGCGCGCGAAGCAGGGGCTGCATTCGATCGGAATGCGCGCGATGTCGGCAAGCGTGCTGTGCGGTGGCGTGTGGCGCGGATCGGTCGAGCCGTAGAGCGCGATCACCGGCGTGTCGAGCGCGGCGGCCATGTGCATCAGGCCGGAATCGTTGCTGACGACGGCCTGCAGGCTGCGCATCAGCGCAATGACTTCTTTCAGGCTGGTCGAGCCGCAGAGGTTGACGACCTCGGTGTGCGCAAGCGATGCGATTTCGGCGGCGACTTCGCGGTCTTTCGGCGAGCCGAGGCAGACGATGCCGGCGCCCGGATGCTCGGCGGCAATCAGGTCGGCGAGCCGCGCGAAATGCTCGACCGGCCAGCGCTTGGCCGGACCATATTCGGCGCCGGGGCAGAAGCCGATCAGCGGTCGTGCCGCGTGCCGGTCGATGAACTTGGCCTTGGCGATCGCGACCAGCGCCGGATCGATCGCGAGGCGCGGACGGTCGCTGCCGAACCAGTCGAACTTGCGCTCGAAGCCGCCGGCCAGCGCCGCGTAGGTCTCGATCATCGGCGGGCGATGACCATCGTTGCCCTTGAGCGGATTCGACCAGCGCCGGTTCAGCAGGCCAAACCGGCCTTCGCCGGTGTAGCCGCTGCGCACCGGAATGCGCGCGAGCCAGGGAATGAGCGCCGATTTCCAGCTGTTGGGCAGCACCCAGGCATGCGTGAAGGCGCCGTGCGCATCGCCGGCGCGCAGGGCCCGTGCGGCGGCAAGCCGGTCGCGCCATTGCAGCGCGCCATGCGCAAAGCTTGTGACCTGAACCCGGTCGACCTCGTTCATGCACTCGAACACCGCCGCCAGATGGCGCGGCGCGAGCACTTCGATGCGCGCGCGCAGATGCTGGAGCCGCAGTCGCCGGATCAGCGGCTGGGCCATGATCGCGTCGCCGATCCAGTTCGGGGCGACGACGAGGATGCGCATCTCGGTGTCCACGCGCGGCGGCTTGCGGGTCAGTGCCCGTGAACCTTTTCGCCGGCCTTGAGGCGATAAACCGTGCCGCAGTACGGGCACATCGCTTCGCCGGTGTGAGTCACGTCGAGAAACACGCGCGGATGGTGGTTCCAGATCGGCATGTTCGGGTTCGGGCAGAACGCCGGCAGTTCCTTGGCCGTCAGCTCGACCGACGGGAGGGCGGAGGTGGTTTGGATGTCGCTCATCTCGAAGACCTTGGGGGAATCAGACTTTGGCAAGCCAGTCGGCGTACTTGGGATTGCGGCCGTTGACCACGTCGAAGAACGCGGCCTGGAGCTTGGTGGTGATCGGGCCGCGCGTGCCGGCGCCGACCGGGCGGCCGTCGAGTTCGCGGATCGGCGTGACTTCGGCGGCGGTACCGGTGAAGAAGGCTTCGTCGCCGATGTAGAACTCGTCGCGCGTGATGCGGCGCTCGACCACCTTGATGCCGTGTTCCGCTGCCAGCTTGAAGATTGCGTTGCGGGTGATGCCGTCGAGCGCGCCGCCGGCCAGATCGGGCGTGTGCAGCTCGCCGTCCTTCACCAGAAACACGTTCTCGCCCGAACCCTGGCAAACGAAGCCGTGCGGATCGAGCAGCATCGCTTCCTCGTAGCCATCGTTCGTCGCTTCCTGATTGGCGAGGATGGAGATGCTGTAGTTGCCGACCGCCTTGGCCTTGCACATCGTCACATTCGGATGATGGTGAGTGAACGACGAGGTCTTCACGCGGATACCGCGCTCCATGCCTTCGGCGCCGAGATACGCGCCCCAGGGCCAGGCCGCAATCGCAATGTGGATCGAATTGCCACGCGCTGCGACGCCGAGCTTTTCCGAGCCGACCCAGACGATCGGGCGGATGTAGCAGCTTTCGAGCTTGTTCTCGCGCACCACCGCGAGGGTCGCGTCGGCCACCACCTGCTGGTCGAACGGGATGGTCATCTGGAAGATGCGCGCGCTGTTGAACAGGCGTTGCGTGTGTTCCTTCAGACGGAAGACTGCGGTGCTGCCATCGGCCTGCGCGTAGGCGCGAACGCCTTCGAATACGCCCAGTCCGTAGTGCAGGGTGTGGGTCAGGACGTGGATCTTGGCGTCGCGCCAATCGACCATCTGTCCGTCCATCCAGATCAGCCCGTCACGGTCGGCCATGGACACCATTCGAATGCTCCTGCTTGAGGTTGTCGCCAGCGCACATTTGCGGCGGCGGAAAGACTTCGATTCTAGCGAAGCCCATGCCGCGCCCGCGCGATCCGGATAATGAGCCGGCGTCGCGCGTGCGACGCGCATGGAAAGGGTGCGATGAAGTTCTGGTCAAGCGAAGCCGCGGCGGCGCAGTTCGGGCGCGGTTTCGCCGATTTGATGCCGGCCGCCGCCGGCGTGGCGGCCTGGGGCCTGGTTACGGGCGTGGCGATGATGCAGTCGGGCCTCGGCATGCTGCCGGCCGTCGTCATGACGCTGCTGGTCTACGCCGGATCGGCCCAGCTTGCGGCGTTGCCGCTGATTGCGAGCGGATCGCCGGTATCGCTGGTGGTGCTGACGGCGCTGGTGGTGAACCTTCGCTTCGTCATCTACGCGCTGGCGCTGCGGCGCGACATGGAGGGGCTGAACCTCGCGCGGCGGCTCTGGTACGGCTATCTGATTGGCGACATCGGCTTCGTCATCTACATGACGCGGCGCGAACGCGACGGCGAATTCGCGCATCGGCACGAGTACTACCTTGGCGGCGCGGCCTGCAACTGGCTGTTCTGGCAGGTCGGCAGCCTGATGGGCATCGTCGCGGCGAACTGGGTGCCGCTCGACTGGGGACTGGAACTCGCCGGCACGCTGGCGCTGCTCGGCTTGCTGGTGCCGATGTGCGCGCAGCGGCCGGTCCTCGCCGGATCGCTCGGCGCGGCGGCGGTGGCGATTGCCGCGCACGGCCTGCCGATGCGGCTCGGGCTGGTCGCCGGGACGATTGCCGGCGTCGTCATCGCGATGGCGGTCGGCGCCAACTTCAATCGCGGGACGCGCGCGTGAACTTCGCCGGCGCCGGCGCCACCAATCCTCTTTCTTTCGCTATTACCAATGCCCGAATTCGATCTCTGGCTTTCCATCATCGGCCTGACCTTCGCGACGATTGCGGCGCGCGCCGGGATGCTCGTGTTCCGGCGGATGTCGCCCGGCGCGACGGTCGAGCGCGCGCTGCGTTACGCGCCGGCCTGCGCGCTGGCGGCCATCGTCGGGCCGGAACTGGTGTTCTCGCACGGCGCGGTCGAGCCCGATCATCTGAAGCTGTGGGCCGGCGCGGCCGCGACGCTGTGCTTCGTGCTCACGCGCAACCTGTTCGCGACGCTCGCGGCCGGCATGGCGATGTTCACCGCGCTGCGGCTGTGGCTGACGTGATGCGCGTCGCTCGCCTCGCAGCGCCGCGCCGATGCGCCGGCCCGTCCTTCCCGCCACGCGCAATCGCGCCGTGGCCGAATCCCTTTCCCCGGAGCCGCTCATGAGCGCTGTCGAGCGCGCCCGCGCGATTCTCAAATCGGTCTTCGGCTACGGCCAGTTCCGTGGCCAGCAGGAAGCCATCGTCACGCACGCGATCGATGGCGGCGACGCGCTGGTGCTGATGCCGACCGGCGGCGGAAAGTCGCTGTGCTTCCAGATCCCGGCGCTGGCGCGCGATGGCGTCGCGGTCGTCGTCTCGCCGCTGATTGCGCTGATGCAGGACCAGGTCGCGGCGCTGCGCGAAGCCGGCGTGTCGGCCGCCTTCCTCAACTCCAGCCTCGACGCGGCCGAGGCGCGCAACGTCGAACGCGACGCGCGCAGCGGCAAGCTCAAGCTGCTCTACATGGCGCCCGAGCGCGTCATGACGGAGCGCGGCACCAATCTGCTCGACGCGATCGTCGACGGCCCGGGCATCTCGCTGTTCGCGATCGACGAGGCGCATTGCGTCTCGCAATGGGGCCACGATTTCCGGCCGGAATACCTGCAGCTGTCGCTGATCGGCGAGCGCTATCCGCATGTGCCGCGCCTGGCGCTCACCGCCACCGCCGACGAGCTGACGCGCGCCGAAATCATCACGCGGCTCGGGCTGGAGAACGCGGAAGTCTTCATCTCCAGCTTCGACCGCGCCAACATCCGCTACCGCATCGCCGACAAGCTCGACGCCCGCGCCCAGCTGCTCGATTTCATCCGCAGCGAGCATCCGGGCGATGCCGGCATCGTCTATTGCCTGTCGCGCGCCAAGGTCGAGGACACCGCCGCCTTCCTCGTCGACAAGGGCATCAACGCGCGGCCGTACCACGCCGGGCTCGACGGCGGCACCCGCGCCCGCAACCAGAGCGAGTTCATCCGCGAGGAAGGCATCGTGATGGTCGCGACCATCGCCTTCGGCATGGGCATCGACAAGCCCGACGTGCGCTTCGTCGCCCACCTCGACTTGCCGAAGAGCATCGAGGGCTATTACCAGGAGACCGGCCGCGCCGGCCGCGATGGCGATCCGGCCGACGCCTTCATGGTCTACGGCCTGCAAGACGTCGTGCAGCAGCGCCGCATGCTCGACGAATCGGAAGCGTCGGAGGAATACAAGCGCGTCTCGGGCGCCAAGCTCGACGCGGTGCTCGGCCTGTGCGAGACGACCGATTGCCGCCGCGCCCGGCTGCTCGACTACTTCGGCGAGACCTATCTCGGCGCGGTCGCCGGCAACTGCGGCAATTGCGACAACTGCCTCGCGCCGCCCGAGATGTGGGACGGCACCGAGGCGGCGCAGAAAATCCTCTCGTGCATCTTCCGCGCCGAGAAAGCCAGCGGTCACGCCTACGGCGCGCAGCACATCATCGACGTGCTGCGCGGCAAGCACACGCAGAAGATCGAGCGCACCGGCCACGACAAGATCAGCACCTACGGCATCGGCGCCGAGATCGACGACAACGGCTGGCGCGCGGTGCTGCGACAACTGGTGATGAGCCGGCTGGTCGAGGTCGATCACGTGAACTACGGCGTGCTGCGGCTGGCGCCGAGTGCGCGCGCGGTGCTCAAGGGCGAGCAGCGCGTGATGCTGCGCAAGCTGCGCGACAAGGCGGCGGCGCGCAAGACGCGGTCGTCGGGCACGAGCGCGGCGGCGGTTGACCTGGCGCCGGCCGATCAGCCTTTGTTCGAGGCGCTGCGGAGCTGGCGCGCCGGCATTGCACGCGAACGCAGCCTGCCGGCGTACACCGTGTTCCACGACGCCACGCTGCGCGAGATCGCGACGCGCCGGCCGGCCTCGCTCGACGCGCTCGGCGGCATCAGCGGCGTCGGCGCGCGCAAGCTCGAAGCCTATGGCGACGGGATTCTGGCCGTCGTGGCCGAGCAGGGCGACTGAGCGCCGCCGCGCCTATTCCGCGCTGGCCTGCCCGCTGATCCACGCGCGGCGGATGGCGCGGCCGCATTGCATCGACCGGGCGTAGGGCGTGTCCGCCGCATCGCCGCCGCTGCCACGCACGCTGACCCGGGCGACGATGCCGTACCAGCGCCGCCCGGCGTCGATCCACGGATAGAAGCCGAACGCGCCGGGGCTGCTAAACGTGCCGTCGCCGTGCGCATCGTCCTCGACCCAGTGGCCCAACGAGTAGCGCGGCGTCTCGATCGACGGGAAGGGACTGCGCAAGGCATCGCCGGGGCAGACGCGCGCATTGGTACAGACCGCATGGCCGCCGAGCTGGTCGCCGAGCGCGAGGCTGCCGTCGAGCAGCTTGCGCAGGAAGCCGGCGTAGACGCGCGGCGTGGTGTGGATGCCGCCGGCGAGCTGCGGCTGGCTGTAGCTGAAATCGGCCGGCGCGACGGCCAGCCCGAGCCCGTCGGCGATGCGCCGCGCGAGTGCGGCGTTGTCGGCGTCGCCGAGGCCCATCACGCGATCGGCGTGAATCTGCATGTGGCCGCCGCCGTAGGAAAACTTGCCGCGCGCCGCCGGATCGAGGCTGGCGTTGCCGTCGCGCTCGGCGCAGGCGTGGACCGTGTCGCCGCGCCGGCAATTGGTAAAGCCGGTGTAGCCGCTGCGGAAGCTGAGGTGGGTGATGTCGGCGTCGGTCAGGCGGCCGGCGCGCTGCTGCACGACCCATGCGGCGTAGACGAGTTTCGACGCCGAGGCGATTGCCATGCCGCTGTCGGCGCCGAACGCAAAGCCGCGCGCGCCCGAGACGAGCGTCTGCTCGCGGTCGCCGATCTCCCAGTAGAACGGCCGGATCGCGGCGCAGGCGGCGGCGCCATCGGCCGTGGCTTGCGCGGCCTGACGGCGCTGCGCGAGTTCCTGCGCGGAAGCCGGCGCGATGGCGGCCACAGCTGCAACGAGCGCAAGCGCGGCTGCACGTGGTCGCGGCTGGCCCATCACTTGCGTTTGAACGTGTCGTGGCAGCTGACGCAGGCGTGGTCGAGCGCCTTGTAGGCGAGCGCGACCTGTTCCTTGTTGCCGCTGGCGGCAGCGGCCGAGATCTGCTCGGTCGCATCGAACAGCGCCTTCTTGCGCTCGGCGAACTTCTCCGGCTCGGACCAGACCTCGGCCTTGGCCTTGCTCGGCGCGTACAGCGTGTCGGCCTCGAAGTAGGCCCAGGGCGCGTCGCGCTGGCTCATGAGCTGATCGGCCAGGCGCTTGAATTCGGTCGGGTCGTAACGGTTGGCGCGCAGCATCAGACCCATCGGCTCCGAGGTTTTCAGCAGCTCGCGGAACGCGGCCTGACGATGCGTCACCGGCTGGCCGGCGCGGGTTTCGGGCGGGTCGCCGCAGGCCGACAGCAACGGAAGAAGGCAGATCGGCAGGGCGAGTTTCTTGAGCATCGGGGCGGACATCACAGTGCGAAGGAGCGACGCGGCGGTCGCGGACCGGCGCCGGCAATGACCGCCGACGCGCGCCGCAATTCTGCGCGATGCCGGCTTTCGCCCGCCGCGCGGCCGGCGCCGACCTGATAGCGGTCATGCAGCCGCGACGCAAAGAAAGCCGCGCGTAAGCGACGCAGAATGCTGCGGTGCATGGTTAACATGCGCCGCCCGACGCAGCTTGCCGGGCGACACAGTGCAGGTTCCCGTTTTCATGACCGTTCCCGATTCCACCGTTTCCGCTTCCCCGATCGCGCGCCTCGGCGCCGCGCTCGGGCTCGATCGCGCCGCGCTGGCGCATGCGTTGCGGCTCTGGCTGGCCGCGTGGCTGGCCTTCGGCATGGCGGCACTGCTGCACATCCCCAACCCTTACTGGGCCGCGATGCCGATCTGGGTTGTGGCGCAACCGTCGCGCGGGCTGCTGTTCGAGCGCGGCGTGTTCCGCGTCATCGGCACGCTGGTCGGCGCGGCGCTCGGCACGCTGATCCTGGCGCTTGACGGCGGGCCGTGGATGGCGTTCGCGCTGCTCGGCGTGGTGGTGGCCGCCAGCGCCACGGCCGTGCACACGCTGCGCGGCATCCAGGCCTATGGCGCGATGCTGACCGGCATGACCGCTGCCGTCGTCGTGCTGCCGTCGGTGCTCGACCCGACGGTGACGCTCGCGATCGCGTTCTCGCGCGTCGAATGCACGCTGATTGGCGTCGTGGTGGTCACCGTCGTGACCGGACTGTTCACGCCGCCGGCGCGACGCGGCGCGTTCTACCGCCGGGTGCGCGCGCTTTGCGGCGACGCGGTCGATTGCGTCGCGCGGGCGGTCGGCGGTGCGGCTGACGCCGACGCCGATGCCGCCGAGCGCCGCGTGCTGGCCGAGATCGGCGCGGTCGATGCGGCCGCGCGGCTCGTGGCCGCCGGATCGCCCCAGGGTTACCGGCGGCTGCGCTATGTCGATGGCCTGATCGCCGGCGCGCTTGCAACGCTGGCCGCCGCCCGCGCGCTCGGCGATCGGCGCCGTCGCGGCGAAACGCCGCCGGCCGGTTTGCTGCCGGCGCTCACCACGATCGCCGAGCGCCTGCGCGCCGAGCAGCGGCCAGCCGCGCCGACGCCGCCCGGCTTGCCATCGCAGGCCCTGCCGGGCCTGGGCGCCAGCGCCGGACTCGCCGCGCCCGCCAGCAATCCCGCAGTCGATGGCGTCGCAGTCGATGGCGCATTCGGCCATCCGGCTGCCGCCAGCCTCGCCACGACCGCCGACCCGCTGCTGCGCCGCCTCGGCGACGCGCTCGACCAGCTCGCCGCCGCCGAGGACGCGCTGTTCGCCGCCGCCGACGAAGCCGATGCGCGCGCCTTCGGGCCGCGCACCGCGCGCATCGAACCGCATCGCGACTGGGCCCAGGGCCGGCGCGGCGGCCTGCTCGCCGGCGGCGCAACCTTCGTCGCGGCCGGCGCCGCCTTCGTCTCGGGCCTGCCGGCCGGCGAACTGGTGGCGCTCGGCGTCTGCATCTTCTCGATGGTGCTCGGCTCGCTGCCCGACCCGAAGCGCGTTGCGCCGCTGATGCTGGCCGGCGTGATCGCGGGCGTCTGCATCGCCACCGGCTACCGCTTCCTGATCCAGCCGGCGCTCGCCACGACGCTGGCGTTGCTGCTGTCGATCAGCCCCTTCCTGTTGTTCGGCGCGCTTGCGCGGGCCAGCCGCCGCTTCGCGCTGCCCGCGATCGACGCCAACATGTGCTTCCTGCTCGCCAGCCAGGCCGGCATGCCCGCCGCCGCCGCGCCGCAGATTCTGGCCGGCTCGGGCGCGCTGGTGATTGCCGCCGCCGTGGTCTGCGCCGTCTTCCTGCTGCTGCCAAGCCGCGCGCGCCACGACGCCGACGCCATCGCGCGCGCCCTCGGCCGCGATCTGCAACGCCTGCTCGGCAACGGGCGCTGGACCGGCTTCGGCGACTGGCATCCGCGCGCCGCGCGTCAGGTGCTGCGGCTCACGCTGCATCTCGCGCGCAGCGGCGAAAACGCCAGCGCCAGCGCTGCCGTCACCGGCGACGCGGGCGCCGCAATCGACCCGAACAGCGCCGGTGCCATGCTCGGCGCGCTCAACCTCGGCCACGCCATCGTCGGGCTGCGCGAGCTTGCGGCCCAGGCCGATCTCGATCCGGTGGCGCGCCAGCAGGCGGCGCGCGCGCTGTCCGAATTGCGGCTGCTGGCGAGCGAGCCGGCCGCCGTCGTGACGCGGCTAGGCGCGCTGGCCGAAAGCTACCGGCTTACCGCCGCCACGCCCGTCCTGCTCGACGCGGCGCACAGCCTGTCGGCCTGCGCCGCGCTCATCGCGCCGCTGACCGCATCGAAGGCGGTTCAGCCCTCGACCTGACCCGGCCCGACCAGCGCGAACATCGCGCCCTGCGGATCGAGGCCATGCGCAATCCAGCTGCCGCCCGGCACCTGATGCGGGCCGTTGACGATCTGGCCGCCATGCGCGGTCACGCGGCCGATCGCCGCATTGATCTCCTCGACGCTGATGTAGTAGGCCCAGAACGGCATCGGCAGCATCGGCATCCTGTTCATCATCCCGCCGACCGCCGACTCGCCGCCGGTCTTGAACAGCTGATAGATGCCCATCTGCCCCATGTCGACCGCCTCGCCCTTGGTCCAGCCGAAGATGTCGGCGTAGAACGCGAACGCGCTGTCGCGGTCGGTCGCCTGCAACTCGTTCCAGCCGATCGTGCCCGGCGTGCCCATCGGCGGCGGCGCGGGCATTTCGTCCGACGCGGCCTTGAACAGCACGAAAGCCGCCCCCTGCGGATCGGCCACGACGGCGAAGCGGCCGACGCCGGGAATGTCGGCCGGCGCGCGGTGCTGCTTGCCGCCGGCATCCTTGATGCGCATCGCGCAGGCATCGACATCGTCGACGCCGATGTAGCCGATCCAGCCCGGCCGGGCACCGTTGGCGCGCGCGTCGATCGGCAGCTCCATCAGCCCGCCGATCGGCGTCTCGCCGACCGACAGGATCGTGTACGGCACCTCGGACATGCCGGAGTCCTGTGCCTTCCAGCCGATGACCGCCGTGTAGAAGGCCGTGGCCGCAACGGGGTCGGTGGTCATGAGTTCGTGCCAGACGAATGTGCTGTGCGTGGACATCTTTCACCTCCGGATCAATGGGTTGGCGGCGGTTCCGCCGGTCTCGATGATGAGCACATTCCGCTGACAGTCGCTACCCGGCAGACATACGAAAACGCTCGGCCGCGCGCGTGCCGCCGATGCAGCCGACAGCCCGGCGCGGTCGCGACCGACACGCCACCCCGCGCGAAGCTGACGCAGGCGCGCCCATCCCGGCCCGAGACTGGTTGCGCGCCATGCGTTGCCCCGGTTCCGGGCCGACGACGGGCGCCAACCCGAGGAAAAATCCATGAAGACGCCACGCGGCACCACCGGCACGATCGTTGAAAAGACCGGCAGTTTCGCCAGCCGCCATCCGGCGCTCCTGCTCGGCACCGCAGCCGCGGCGCTGTCGGCGGTCTGGGTCGCCCAGCGCGCCCGCAAGGCCGAGCGCGACAACCCGGCCGAGGGCAAGTTCATTGAGGTCGATGGCGTGAAGCTGCATTACAGGGAGCGCGGACGCGGCCCGGCGGTCGTGCTGCTGCACGGCAACGCCGTCTCGCTGCAAGACTTTGTCGGCAGCGGCGTGTTCGACAAGCTCGCCGCGCGCTGCCGCGTCATCGCCTTCGACAGCCCGGGCTTCGGCCACAGCGAGCGCCCGCGCGACCGGCTCTGGACCGCATCCGCGCAGGCCGAACTGCTGCACAAGGCCTTCGCGCTGCTCGACATCGAGAAGCCGGTCGTGGTCGGCCATTCGTGGGGCACGCTGATTGCGCTCGGCCTCGCGCTCGACCATCAGCCCGATCTGCGCGGGCTGGTGCTGATCAGCGGCTACTACTACCCGACGCTGCGCTTCGATGCGCCGCTTGCCGTGCCGGTCGCGCTGCCCATCGTCGGCGATGTCATGCGCTACACCGTCACGCCGCTGGCCATGCGCGCGACGCTGAACGGCGCCATCAAGACCATGTTCGCGCCGCGCCCCGTGCCGCGCGACTACTTCGATCCGGTCTCGCGCGAGCTGATGCTGCGCCCGTCGCAACTGCGCGCCGTGGCCGAAGACGCGGCCTTCATGGTGCCGGCGGCGTCGAGCTTCCACGAGCGCTATGGCGAGTTGCAGCTGCCGGTGACGATCCTGGCCGGTGGCGAAGACAAGGTGATCGACCCGCAGGCGAACTCATGCGCCTTGCATCGCGACCTGCCGCACAGCGATCTGAAAGTCTTCCCCGGGGTCGGCCACATGCTGCATTACGCCGAGCCGGATGACGTGGTGGCCGCCGTCGAGCGCATGGTTTTCCCGGCATCGGTTGCGCCGCTCGACCAGACGCCGGTCGACCGGCTGCGCGCGGTCAGCGGCAGTTGACGCCGCGCGCCCCCGGGAAAGCCACGAGCATTGGTCACATTCATGGCATTGCGGCCGGCCGATGACCGGCCGAGACTTCCCCGTTGATGTCGGCCCGCTCCGGGACGATCGAACGGAGCAGGTCCATGGGCGAGCGCGTTCTGGTCATCGACGATGACGAAGTGATCCGGCTGGTACTGGGCGCCTGCCTCGAACATCTCGGCCACGAGGTCGAGACCGCCGCCAACGGCATCGCCGGCCTCGACGCGGTCGAGCGCAATCCGCCGGCGCTGGTGCTGTGCGACCTGTACATGCCCGGCATCGACGGCTTCGGCGTGCTCGGCCGGCTTGGTGCCGATCATCCCGAGCTGCCGGTCGTCGTGGTCTCGGGCGTCGGCGACATCGGCGATGCGGTGCGCGCGCTGCGCCACGGCGCCTGGGATTACGTCACCAAGCCGCTGCCCGATCCGGGCGTGCTTGCGCATGTGATCGACGGCGCGCTCGAACGCGCCCGGCTGCGGGTCGAGAACCGGCTCTATCGCGAGCATCTTGAAGATGCAAACAGAAAGCTGGAATCGAGCCTGCGCGCGCTGGAGGATGACGAGAACGCCGGCCGGCGCATCCAGTTCGCGCTGCTGCCGCAGGAGCGGCTGGTGATCGACGGCTACGAATGCTCGTGGCACCTGCTGACCTCGGCGATTTTGAGCGGCGACTTCGTCGACTACTTCAAGATCGACGCGCGCCACTTCGGCTTCTACATCGCTGATGTCTCGGGCCACGGCGTGTCGTCGGCCTTCATCACCGTGCTGCTCAAGAGCCAGATGGCGCGCTTTGTCGAGCGCCACCGGCTTTATGGCGACGACACGATCCTCGACCCGGCGCGCGTGCTCGCGGCGCTGAACCGCGAAGTCCTCGCCGGCCGCTACGGCAAGTACCTGACGATGTTCTACGGCGTCGTCGATGCCGAAGCCGACGAGCTGGTCTATGCCAACGGCGGCCAGTTTCCGTTTCCGCTCGCCTGGGACGGCGCGACCGTGCATTCGATCGGCGGCCGCAGCTCGCCGGTCGGCCTGTTCCGCGACCGCAGCTGGCACAACCAGACGCTGCCGCTCACGCCGGTGTTCGCGCTGTCGATGTTCTCCGACGGCATTCTCGACACGCTGCCGCAGTCGGGGCTCGCGGCCAAGCACGACTGCCTGCGCGCCTGCGCCAGCCATGCCGATGTCGATGCGCACGGCATGGCCAGCGCGCTGCAACTCGACGCCGGCCACGCGCCGCCCGACGACGTGAGCATTCTTTCGCTCCGGAAACTGGTGACGACATGACCGATGCCAGCATCACGACCGCCATCGATGGCGACACCTGCGTGATCCGCTTCGACGGCGACATCCGCCACACGCTCGCGCACGGCTTCGACCGCTTCCTCGACCGCATGTTCGACGCCGGCGCGGTCGAGCGCGTCATCGTCGATCTGACCGGCACGACGAACATCGACAGCACGATGCTCGGACTGATGGCGCGGCTCGCGTCCGACCTGCGCGACCGTCATGGTCGCCGGCCGCTGCTGTTCTCGCCGAACGCCGACATCAACGAGCTGCTCGACAGCCTCTGCCTCGATGAATGCTTCGTGCGCTGCGACGAGCTGCCGAGCATCGGCCCCGGCAGCGTGCTGCCCGAAGGCATCGCCAGCGACGAGGAGCACGCACGCCTCATCCTCGACGCGCACCGCTTGCTGGCGCGCATGAACGAGGGCAATCGCGCGCTGTTTGAAAGCGTGATCGACGCGCTGGAGCGCGAGCTGCCGCAGCGCTGAACCGCGCGCCCGGCGTCAGATGAGAACGTCGGCGCGCAGCGTGAGTTGCTTGCCGGCGCTCGTCCACACGGTGAACGGGACGAACAGCCCGCGCGCCAGCGTGCCGTCGATGCCGTCCCGCGCGCAGGCGATCGCGAACGGCGTGTCGCTGCCGTCCTCGAACACGATCTCGACGCAGCCGGCCGGATCGTCTTCGCTCGGCTCGATGGTGACGCCGCTGGCAATGCGCATCTCGTCGAGCGCGGCTTCGAGCACTCGCGGCAGCAGCAGCCGCAGCACGCCGGGTCGGCACGACAGATGGCAACCGCCACGCGCCGCTTGCGCGCTATGCCAGAAGCTGGTCGAGGCGATCTCGCGGCCGTTGTCGATGATGTCGAAGCACTCGGGCATTCTGGCTCCGCAGGGGGGAATGCCGTGTCGGCAGGTAAGCGGTTTTCGGCAGCGGCGCGCAAAACGGTAGTCGGCTCATGGCAGCGCAAACACCATGATTGCCGACGTGCCCGTGCCGCCGAAGAAGCCCGACACCGTGCCCGAGGTCGTCGCGACGTACTGCTTGCCCTTGAGCGCATAGCTGATCACGCCGCCGCCGATCGAGCCGCCGGTGTTGAACTCGTACAGCGTCCGGCCGCTGGCCGCGTCGATCGCCAGGAAGTTGTTGTTCAGGTCGCCGGTGAACAGCACGCCGCCCGCCGTCGCGGTGACGGCCGCGACCAGCGGCGTCGGCCACTGGCGCTTCCAGCGCACTTTCCCGGTCGTCGCATCGACCGACTGGAGCCAGCCCTTCGCCTGCTCGCGCGGATCAGGCGCAACCGCGCCGCCGTAGTAGTGCGAGTTGGCCGTGAACGCCGGCGCCGAATCGTTGCGCGTGAACTTGCCGCACCAGTCGATCGTCGCGACGTAGAGCGCATGCGTGATCGGGCTGTAGGCCGGCCCGTTCCATTCCATGCCGCCGAGCAGGCCGGGGCAGGAATGCGCGCCTTCGGGCGTCGGCGACACATCGAAACCCGTGCGGTCGGTGATCGGGATTTCGTAGAGCTGGTCGTGGCTGTCGCGATCGAGCACGCGCAGCAGCCCGTCCTTGCCGCTGACGGCGACGAAGTTGCGCGTCTTGCCGCCCACGCTGGCGCTGAACAGCGGGCTGGTCTGGCTCAGGTCGCGGTCGTGCTCGTCGGCCGGGCCGAACTGGTGGTACCAGATCAGCTTGCCGGTCTTCACGTCGAGCGCGACGGCCGAGTTCGTGTACAGGTTCGAGCCCGGTCGCGCGTCGCGGAAGAAGTCGGGCGCCGGATTGCCGACCGGCACCCAGAGCACGCCCTTGGCGGCGTCGAAGGCCAGCGGCGTCCACAGGCTGCCGCCGCCGTGCTGGCGCGCCGCCGCGCTCGGCCAGGTGTCGGCGCCGGGTTCGCCGTCTTCGGGGATGACGTTGAAGCGCCAGATCGGCTCGCCGGTCTTGAGGCTGAACGCGCCGAGCCAGTTCTTCGCGCCCCAGTCGGCGCCGGCCGGCCCGTAGATGACCATGTCTTCGTAGATCAGCGGCGGCATGCTCAGGTACTGGCTCGTCTTCGCGTCGGCGATCTTGCGGCTCCAGATCACCGAGCCGTCGGCCATGTTCAGCGCAATGAGATAGCCGTCGGGCGTGCCGCGCACCAGCCGGCCATCCTTGATCGCGACGCCGCGGTTCGACTTCGACAGCGCCGCGTCCTTCATCTCCCACTTCTGCGTCCAGCGCTCGCGGCAGGTCGCGGCGTCGATGGCGACGGTGGCTTCGTCGATCGTGAAATAGATCGTGCCGTCATAGACCAGCGGATTGGTCTGGGTCGAGCCGGCGGTGTTCGAGCGATAGATGCAGCTCGCGCGCAGCCTTGACGCATTGGCCGGCGTGATTTCCTTCAGATCGACATAGCGCTGGCCCGTCCAGTCCTTGCTCGCGTAGAGCCAGTTGGCCTTGTCGGCGGCGGCGTTCATCAACTGCGCCTGCGTCGGGCCGCCGCTGATCGGCGTCGGCGCCCTGGGCGCGGCGGCTTGCGCGGGCGCGCCGGCCAGCGTCTCGAGATAGGCGACGACATCGGCGCGCGCGGTCGCGTCAGCCACCGCGACCTGCATTGCCGTGCCCGGCAGCTTGGTCGTCGACGACGCGATGAACGATTCGATCTCCGCCTCGCTCCAGGTCAGGCCGGAATGCGCCATCGCATCGGAATACTTGAAGTTGCCAAGGCTGCCGGCGCGGCGCCCGACCACGCCCGCGAGCGACGGCCCGAAGCCGTTCTGGCCCGGCACGACGGTGTGGCAGGACGAGCACTGGTTCTGGAACACCTGCTTGCCGGCGTCGGCATTGCCGTCGGCGCGGGCGGCGCCAGCCATGGCGAGCAGGCCGAGCGCGGCGGCGGCGAAGGCCACGCGGCGCGGCGCCGGCGGTGATGAAAGCGGAGCGGGAGATCGGGTCACGGTTTCGGTTCCTGAAATCATCGCCGGGCCGGCGAGGGAGGAGCGGCCGGCGAATCGGTTTCGGGTTTCGGCGCCCGGCGCGCGGCCTGCCGGTAGAAACCTCGACGCCGCCATTCGGCAATTGCGCGCAATGCGGCAATTGATTTGAAGGTCAGCGCGAGCCGAGTGTTCGCCGCGGCGCCGGATAAATTCCGCCGGCGTATTCAACTCTTACGCGGGATGAATTCGAGCGGCTGACGCCCGCCGATGGCGCCCGCCGTGGCGCTCCGCCTCGGGGCGATCGCCCCCGCATCTCTCCCGGCCGGGAGAGCCGGCGGACGCCCGCTTGCGGGATGGCCGCGCATCCCGTCGGCAGCAGCATGGGCATCGAGCCGGTGCCCGCCGCCGCCATCGCATCCCGCACGCCAAGGAGATCACCATGCCGACCGCATCCCCCGTTCCGGGCAAGACCCTGCTCGACCCGAAGGACCACGTGCTGGTCATGATCGATTTCCAGTCGCAGATGGCCTTCGCCACGAAGTCGATCGACGCGATCACGCTGCGCAACAACGCCGCGCTCATCGCCAGCGCCGCCGATGAATTCCGCGTCCCGACCATTCTCACGACCGTGGCCGAGAAGAGCTTTTCCGGCCCGATGTTCGACGAGATCAGCGCCGTGTTTCCCGAGGCCAGCGTCATCGACCGCACCTCGATGAACACCTGGGAAGACCCGCGCATCGCCGAGCGCGTCAACAGTCTCGGCAAGAGCCGCATCGTGCTGTCGGGGCTGTGGACCTCGGTCTGCATCGTCGGGCCGGCGCTGTCGGCGCTCGATCAGGGCTTCGAGGTTTACGTCATCGCCGACGCTTGCGGCGATGTCTCCGACGAGGCGCACGAGCGCGCAATGCAGCGCATGGTCCAGGCCGGCGCGCGGCCCATGACCTCGCTGCAATACCTGCTCGAACTGCAACGCGACTGGGCGCGTGCCGATACCTATGCCCAGACCACCGCCATCGGCCGCAAGCTTGGCGGCAGTTACGGCCTCGGCATCACCTACGCCAAGACGATGTTCGGCGGATCGGAGGGCCATTGAGCGCACGCGGAGCCAACCCCATGAATGCACCCGTCATCGACAGCGTGTTCTTCAACGGCCACATCACCACGCTCGACCACGACCAGCCGGCGGTCGAGGCGATCACGGTCGGCGGCGGCCGGATCATCGCGACCGGCGGCAACGGCCAGATGCTCGGGCAGGCCGGCGCCGATGCGCTGCGCGTCGATCTCGGCCGGCGTCGCGTGATTCCGGGCCTGAACGACAGCCACACCCACCTGATCCGCGCCGGCCTCAACTACAACCTTGAGCTGCGCTGGGACGGCATCACCAGCCTCGCCGATGCGATGGCGATGCTGGTCGAGCAGGTGGCGCGCACGCCGGCGCCGCAATGGGTGCGCGTGGTCGGCGGCTTCACCGAGCACCAGTTCCGCGAAAAACGGCTGCCGACGCTGGCCGAGATCAACGCCGTCGCGCCGGACACGCCGGTGTTCATCCTGCATCTCTACGACCGGGCGCTGCTCAATGCGGCGGCGCTGCGCGCGGTCGGCTACACCAAGGACACGCCCGAACCGCCCGGCGGCCACATCGAGCGCGACAGTCGCGGCGAGCCGACCGGCCTGCTGCTCGCGAAGCCGAACGCCGCCATCCTCTACGCCACGCTCGCCAAGGGCCCGAGGCTCGATCCCGAACAGCAGCTCAACTCGACGCGGCTCTATCTGCGCGAGCTGAACCGGCTCGGCATCACCTCGGTCATCGATGCCGGCGGCGGCTTCCAGAACTATCCCGACGACTACGCCGTCATCCGCCAGCTCGCCGATGCGGGCGAGCTGACCGTGCGCGTCGCCTACAACCTGTTCACGCAGCGCCCGAAGCACGAGAAGGAAGACTTCGTCTACTGGGCGCGCCAGGTGAAGCCGGGCGACGGCGACGACTTTTTCCGCCACAACGGCGCCGGCGAGATGCTGGTGTTCTCGGCCGCCGACTTCGAGGACTTCCGCGAGCCGCGCCCCGAGCTGCCGGCGTCGATGGAAGACGAGCTGCTCGATGTCGTGCGCGTGCTCGCCGCCAACCGCTGGCCGTTCCGCATCCACGCCACTTACGACGAATCGATCAGCCGCATGCTCGACGTGTTCGAGCGTGTCGATCGCGAGATTCCCTTCGCCGGCATGCACTGGTTCATCGACCACGCCGAGACCATCGGCGAACGCAATATCGATCGCATCCGCGCGCTCGGCGGCGGCATCGCGATCCAGCACCGCATGGCCTATCAGGGCGAGTACTTTTCCGAGCGCTACGGCATGGCGGCGGCGCAGAACTCGCCGCCGGTGAAGGCGATGCTCGCGGCCGGTGTGCCGGTCGGCATGGGCACCGATGCGACCCGCGTCGCGAGCTACAACCCCTGGGTCGGGCTGCACTGGCTGGTGTCGGGCCGCACCGTCGGCGGCACGCGCATCTGGCCCGATGCAAGCTGTCTCGACCGTCTCACCGCGCTCGACCTCTACACGCGCGGCAGCGCCTGGTTCTCGAACGAGCACGATGCAAAAGGCGCGATCAAGCCGGGCCAGCTCGCCGACTTCTGCGCGCTGTCGGCCGACTATTTCAGCGTCGCCGAGAGCGCCATCGGCGGCATCGAGGCGGACCTGACCGTGGTCGGCGGCCGCATCGTGCATGGCAACGGCAGCTTCGCGCCGCTCGCGCCACCGGCACCGCCGCCCAGCCCCGACTGGTCGCCGGTCGGGCATTACACGCGCTTGCGGCCGATCGGCGCCGGCTGGGTCGGGCTCAAGCGCGGCGTGGCGGAGTCGCGCGGCGCCGGTGCCTGCTGTGCCGCGCCCTGCGGCGTGCATGGCCATCGGCACCTGTTTGCCGCCAGCGCCGCGCCGCCGGTGCGCGATGCCGGCGCGTTCTGGGGCGTGTTCGGCTGTGCCTGCGCGTTCTGACCGGAAGGCTGCGCCGTTGGTCGGCGCAGCCTCTCTCTCTGTCCACATGCCTTCATGAATCGCGGATTGCGGCCGATGAACGGCTTCAGGGACCGGATTTGCCGTGCGCCATCGAAGCCCGGCGTCCGCCTCGAACACTGAACAGGCATGCCGCGATGTTTGCGTTACTTCAGAGCACCGAGCTGGGTCCGGTCGTCTTGATCGTCGGCGTCATGGTGCTGGTGTCGGCAGTCGTGTGCGCCACGGTATTCATGCTGTATCTGGGCCGGACGCGGTTCAGGCAGCGCATCGGGCGCGACCTTGCGGCAAGCCGCGCCACGCTTGAGGACGCCGCGCGCCGCAGTGTCGAAAGCGATGCCTGGCATCAGGCGATTGTCGAGGCGGCGCCGGTCGGGCTGCTGGTGGTCGATCGCGAGCGGCGCATCGTCAGCGCCAACGCGACCGCGCTGGCCCAGTTCGGCTATGCGCGTGAAGCGCTCGTGGGCCTGACGGTCGAAGCGCTGGTGCCCGAAAACCGCCGCGCCGGCCACGAGCAGAAGGTGGCGGGCATGTTCGCCCAGCAGAACAAGCGCCGCCTCGGTGCCACCGGCGGCATTCATGCGCGCCGCGCCGACGGCAGCCTCTTCCCGGCCGACATCCGGCTCAACCCATTGCCGCGCATCGAGGGCCAGAGCCAGCAGATTGCGGTCTCGGTCATCGACCTGACCGAGCGCCAGCAGTTCGAGTCGCGCTTCCAGGCGGTCTACGACAACGCGCGCGACGGCATCTGCTTCGTCGACCAGGAATTTCGCGTGACCCATGCCAACGCCACGCTGCGCGAGCTGCTCGGGCTGGGCGACGCCAGCGGCAGCTTCAACCTGTTCGACGCCTTTCCGGGGGTGCAGCCGGACGGCCGGCTCAGCCGCGATGCCGCCATGGAAAACCATGCGCGGGTGCTGGCCGAAGGCGGCGCCGATTTCGACTGGACCTTCCGGCACGCGAGCGGCGAGCCCCGGCCGTGCCGCGTCAGCATCGTGCGGCTGACCTTCGGCAGCGGCATCACCGTGTTCGCGACCATGCACGACCTGCGCTGCGCCAAGGCCGCCGAGCAGGCGCTGCTCGAAGCCAAGACGCGCGCCGAGGAGGCGGCGGCGGCGAAGTCGCGCTTCCTCGCGAACATGAGCCACGAGTTCCGCACGCCGATGAACGCCATCATCGGATTCGCCGATCTGGCGCTGCGCTCCGACCTGTCGCGGCAGCAGCGCGAGTACATCAAGAACGTGCATGGCGCCGGCGCCTCGCTGCTGCGGATCGTCGACGACATCCTCGATTTCTCGAAGATGGAGGCCGGTCGGCTCGACCTCGAACACCTCCGCTTCGATCTCGACGAGGTCATGGCCAAGCTCTCGCTGCTGACCAGCCATTCGGCGAGCCAGAAGGGGCTCGAATACCTGTTCGACCTGCCGGCCGACCTGCCGCGGCGCTGGGTCGGCGACGCGGCGCGGCTGACCCAGGTGCTGGTGAATCTGGTCAGCAACGCGATCAAGTTCACGAACGTCGGCGAGGTCCGGATTGCCTGCCGCGTCGACGCCGCCGATGCCAGCCTGCTGCGCTTCTCGGTCAGCGATACCGGCGTCGGCATCGAGCCGGGACAGATGGCGCGGCTGTTCGACGCCTTCACCCTCGGCGACGCGTCGGAGTCGCGCAGCTTTGGCGGCACCGGTCTCGGCCTGTCGATCGCGCGCCAGCTGGTGGGGCTGATGGGCGGCGACATCGCGGTGCAAAGCCGGCCGGGCGTCGGCAGCAACTTCGAGTTCACCGTGCGGCTTGAGTCCGCCGGCAGCAACCATCCGCTGAGCGGATTCGGGCGCGGCTACGTGAAGAACGCGCGCGTGCTGGCGGTGGACGACAACGAGAACTCGCGCCGCCTGCTGGTGCGCACGCTGCGCGAAGTCGGCTGCCGCGTCGATGCGGCAAACGACGGGCGCCAGGCGCTGGCGCTGGCCTATGCCGCCGACCAGGCCGGCGATCCGTATGCGCTGGTCGTGTCCGACTGGGTCATGCCGACGATGAACGGCGTTGAACTGACGCGGGCGCTGCACAACTTCGGCGACCCGACGCGCCAGCCGCGCGTGGTGCTGCTGACCGGCCACGGCCCCGACGAGATCGCGGCCGACGCGACCGAGGCCGGCGTGGCGGCGGTGCTGTCGAAGCCGGTCGACGCGCGCCTGCTGCAACGGCTGGTCGCCGATCTCGCGGTCGAAAGCATTACCGAGGCGAGCCAGCTTGCCGACGAGCGCTCCTGGCTCGACCGGCTGGCCGGCCACCGCGTGATGCTGGTCGAGGACAACGAGCTGAACCGGCAGATCGCGGTCGCGCTGCTCGAATCGGTCGGCATGACCATCGATGTCGCCGAGAACGGCTGGCTCGCGCTCGACCAGCTGCTCACCGCGCCGCCCGCGACCTACTCGGCGGTGCTGATGGACATCCAGATGCCGGTGATGGACGGCCTCATGGCGTCGCGGATGATCCGCGCCCAGCCTTGCCACGACGAGCTGCCGATCATTGCGCTGACGGCGCACGCGCAGCCCGGCGCGCGCGAGCAGTCGTTGCGCGCCGGCATGAATGCCCATCTCGGCAAGCCGATCGATTCGCGCCAGCTGTTCCGCACGCTGGCGATCTGCATCGAGGCCGGGCAGGGCGCCGCGCCGCGCCCGGCCGCCACTGACGGCCGCGCGGCCGAGGCGGCGGCGAACGTCGCCGCGCCCGGCGCCACCGGCGCGCTGCCGATGGAGGCGGCGCTGCACGACCGGCTGATGCACCG
>Ga0302291_10000073_pt1 | contig 22540 bp, 1 predicted proteins | sample III_Fen_N1_4_FD_194548 | JGI IMG/M metagenome (GOLD analysis project Ga0302291, IMG submission 194548) | Peat permafrost microbial communities from Stordalen Mire near Abisko, Sweden - III_Fen_N1_4 | ecosystem: Environmental > Terrestrial > Soil > Wetlands > Permafrost | place: Sweden: Abisko... | reverse complement strand
AATTTCAGTTCCACCGATTGGCTCGGGAGAGCCATCAAGATACAAGGCGGTCTGGCCGCCGGCAGGGCGCCCGGCCTGCCGCCGCCAACACAGGCCCGCGCTGGCCATCTGGTGCTGCGCCCCGGAGAGACGGCGCTGACGGCGCTGACGCCGCTGACGCCGCTGTCCGGGCCATCGCCATCGTCGGCGGCCTTGATCGGAGCAACTCGACGCTGCAACCCCCCCTCCCATGGTCCTCCGACTGGTGCCGTTTGGGCTCCTATGGGCCATGCGTGATCGGCGCGCTATCCGGACACTGCGAGCCTTCCCAGTCCCTTTTCCGTTGACCTTGCAAGAGGCCATGAAGGCATGGGGATTTGAAGAACCGAGTGCCGACCATGTACTGCCATCCCACACGAGCGAACCCTGTCCGCCTGCTCTGCAGGCTGGGCCTGCCTGTGCTGCTGATCATCAGCAGCTGGCTGGGCCTGGCGGTCCGTGCGGCTTCGGCGCAGACGTTCGACGCATTTTCTGCCCTGAGATCCGAACGCGAGGTGAGTGCACTGCCCGGCGACCCGGTGGCCGATCTCTGCGTGGATACCGATACGGCCGCCGCGCTGGAGAACCCGCTGGCCCTGGGCGACGCCATCAAGATGGCTTTGTGCCGCAACCCGCGTGCGCGACAGGCCTGGCACGAGATGGCCGCGCAGGCGGCGCTGGTTGGAGCGAGCAAGAGCGCCTTTCTGCCGAGCTTCTCTGCGGGCCTGAGCAAGAGCTACGACGTGCTGCGCAATGTGGGCAGCACAGCCAGCAGCAACGAGCCCAAGCAGATCAACGGCGCGAGCTTCACGCTGAGCTGGTTGCTGCTGGACTTCGGCGCCCGAGCGGCCAACGTCGAGCAGGCCCAGCAGAACCTGGCTGCGGCACTGGCCGCACGTGACGGCCTGCTGCAGCAGCTCTTCGCCGCCGCCGCCCAGGCCTGGTACGAAGCCGCTGCCGCGCAGGCCTCGGTGCTGGCGGCGACGCAGGCCGAGGCCACCGCGCGCGAAAGCGCAGTGGCTGCCGAATTCAAATCGCAACGCGGCGCCGCCACCGTGGTGGATGCCTTGCAGGCGCGCACCGCGTTTTCGCAAGCCACACTGGCCCGGGTGCGCGCCGAGGGCCAGGCCCGCAGCGCGATGGGTGCCCTGGCTCACACCATCGGCATCGACGTGCGCAGCCCGCTGAAGCTGGCGGGCGACGCGGCGCTCGATCCCGCCTCGACCCTGGATGCCGTGCCGGTCGACGCCTTCCTGCAGAACCTCGATCAACTCATCGAGCAAGCCCAGACCACGCATCCCAGCCTGCTCGCCGCCCGCGCGCAGGTGGCCGCAGCCGAAGCCCGGCTCGTCGCCACCCATGCCGAAGGCTTTCCCACGATCAACCTCACGCACAGCAACTTCATGAACGGCCGGCCCGGCACCACGCTGCCGACCTCGAAGACCCACGAGCACATCACCGCCATCACCTTGAGCTTTCCGATCTTCGAGGGTCTGTCGCGCACTTACCGCATGCACGAGCAGCGCGCGCAGATCGAGGCACGCCGCGCCGAGCTGGCCGGCCAGCAGTCGCAGGTCGCCTTCGAGATCTGGCGCAGCTTTGAAGCACTGCAGGTGGAGAGCGCCAGCCTGAAGGCGTCGGCCGACCTGATGCGCAGCGCCAGCGAATCGCTGCAGGCTGCGCAGGCGCGCTACCAGGCGGGCGCGGCCGACACCCTCGAATTGCTCAATGCGCAGAAGGACGAGGCGAATGCCCGTCAGGAGCGCATCCAGGCCTTGGCGAGCTGGCGCCTGTCGCGCCTGCGCCTGTTGGCGGGCTTAGGCCGGCTCGGGTTCTGGGCGCTGGGCGCCTGAACGAGCCAACGAACAAACACACGGAATCACAGAGAGCAGATCATGGCGAAGAAGTCGAAGCAGCAGGCGAGCAAGCAGACGAACGAGCGGGCGGGCAGCAAGATCAGGGCCTGGGCCGATCGCCTGAGTGGCAAGTCCGGTCAGCCTGCCGCGGCGGTCGAGCGCCGCAAGCCTGTCGTCGAAACGCTGGAGCAGCGTCTGCTGCTGTCCGCCACGCCGCTGCCCCAGCCGAGCTTCAACACCACCCTGTCGTATGCCGCGCTGCCCGGCAGCGGCGCGCTGGATGCAACGCTGGAAATCGTCAGCAGCGGCCCGCAGCTGACCCTGCAGCTGCGCAGCGGCAACCAGATCCTGGCCTCCGAGGCGCTCGACGAGAACCTGCGCGTCTCCTTCACCGGATCGGCTTTCAATGACCATCTGACGATCAAGCTCGACGGCAACACCTCGCCGTTCGCGATCAAGGTCGAATTCGACGGTGGCACCGACGTGCCCGGCGTCAGCGACGACCAGCTGACCCTGGACGGCAGCGATGCGGCGGGCCTGTTCATCACCAGCACCGACGATGTGCAGATCAAGGGCGCGCTGGAGGTGGCCGGTGACTTCGATGTGCAGTCCGCCGAACGCATCGACGTTCTTGAAGGCGCCAGCATCCATGCCACCAACGACATCCGCCTGGCGGCGGTGAACGAGGCCAAGGCGGGCGTGCTCGGCACCGACATCCATGCCGTGGCTGATGCGCAGGTGAACCTGCTCGGCGCCGCGCTGACAGGTCGCAATATCGCCATTGACGCCGAGGCTGCGGTCACGCTGGACAGCAAGGACAGCGAATTGTTCGGCAAGCAGCTCAAGCTCGGCGCGGTCGATGCCAAGGCCCATGCCGCGATTGCACTGAGCGGCGCCAACACCCTCAGCGCCAGCGGCACGCTGGCCATCGACGCTTCATCCAAGGTCGACAGCAAGCTCGCCAGTGCCCCGGACGACAGCAGCCAGAACACCGCCAAGGACGCGGCCCTGGCCATCACCCACATCGACAGCAGCGCCGCCGTGCGGGTGGCCGGCAGCTCCGCGCTGACGGCCACCGGCGCCCTGAGCCTGGCTGCGCACAACGCGGTGACGGCCAAGACCACGGCCGACGGCGGCGCGGGCGCAGCTGCGGGCGATGCCAAGGGTGGCGTGCTGGCCGCCAGCTATATCGTGGGCGACACCCGCACCGAGCTGGCCGACAGCGCCTCGCTCAGCGGCAGCTCGATCAGCCTGACGGCCGACTCGACGCGCAGTGCCGAAGTCGTCGCCAAGGCCACCCAGGGCGGCGCAACGAAGTCGGCGGACGGCGGCAACGAGAGCGAGAAGAAGCTCGCCGAGCAGGGCGCGAAGACCAGCGACGGCTCGCTGCAGTTCGCGGCCGCCGTCGCGGTCGGCTCGATCAGCGGGCAGTCGCAGGTGCTGCTGGGCAGCAGCGGCGCGCTGAGCGCGACCGATACGATTGCCATCAACGCCGGCATGGCTCTGACAGGCCCAGAGAGCGGGCTGACGACGCTGGCCGATGGCTCGAACAAGCAAGCCAGCGGCACCGGTGTCGGCGTCGCGGCGGCGATCAACAGCGCGAATGTCGGCAGCCAGGTGCTGATCAGCGCTGCCGGCGGCAGCTTCACGGCCGCAGGCGGCGTCAGCGCCACGGCCACGACCAGCAGCGCGCACTTTGGTGCGCAGGCCACCTCGGGCGCGGGCGGCAGCGGCGCCCAAGGCCTCGGCGTTGCCGGTTCGCTGGCGATCAATGTCGGGCAGTTGAAGGCCGAGGCGCTGATCGCCTCGGGTGCGAGCATTACCATCAGCGAAGGCACGACGCTGACGCTGAAGGCCCAGACCCAATCGTCCGACACCGCCAGGGCCAACGCTCACACGACGGCCGGCGGCGCTGCCGATGGCGCCGGTGCTGCGGTGGCGATCAACGTGGTGGACACAAGTGCGCGCGCCGCCGTCCAGGCCGGTGCGAGTGTCTCGGGTGCCTCGGGTGCAGGCAGCCTGAAGCTGGATGCGCAATCGAACAACAGCATCGCTACCGAAGCCAAGGGTGGCGCCGAAGGCGGCACCGCCCTCACGCCGGTGGCCGCGCTGACGCTGGCCCACCACGATACGCTGGCCGAACTGCGCGGCGACGACGCGGCGCTGGCGCTGAAGGATCTGAGCCTGAATGCCAGGCATGAAGGCCAGGCCGACACGACGGCCGAAGGTGCGGCCACGGGCGGCAGCTCGGGCCTCGGCATGGCCTTCGCCTCCGGCATCGTGGTCGACCAGACCCGTGCGGTGATGGATCGTTCACTGCTGCTGGGCGGCGCGCTGGACCTGAGCGCGTCCGGCAAGCAGACAAGCAACAGCACGGCCAAGTCCAGCGTGAAGGGTGGCAAGGCGGCGGACAAGGCGGCCGAGGGCGATGTGGACAAGCAAAAGGCTGCACAGCGCACGGCCGGCGATGAGCTGGCTGCCGCCAAGGGCGCACGCACCAGCGCCGACGCGGGCGCTGCCCCCAAGGCCGCGACGCCCACCGGCGACGGCGATGCCGCCGGCCAGGACAGCAGCGCGCTGAGCACGGCCGGCGCGCTGGCGCTCAATATCGCCAGCAGCCACGTGGACGCCGGCATCGCCGGCGGGCGTGAGGTCACAGCCGCAGGCGCCGTGACGATCAAGGCGCTGGCCGAGTCTCACAGCGCCGCGGTGGCCGATGGCAGCGCGACAGTGACCGGCAGCAACGACGGCGTCGGTGTCGCGGTGGCGCTGAATGCCGGCTCCGCCGAAAGCCGTGCCTATGTGGCCGGCACAGTGACGAGCAAGGGCCTGAGCCTGAGCGCCGGCACCGCGGACGATGCGAAGAACACGAGCAAGGCCCAGGCCACCGCCGGTGCGGGCGGCGGCAAGCTCGGCGCTGCCGGCGCGCTGGCCATCAACGCGGGCACGAGCGACACCAGCGCCAGCCTGGACAACGCCGCCAAGCTCACGCTCATTGGCGAAGGCGAGCTGAGCCTCAAGGCGCAAAGCAGCAGCGAGCACACGGCCGAGGCCAAGCCCAGGGAAGTCTCGGGCAAGAAGACCGGCGTGGGCGCCGCCGTGGCCTTCAATCTGGCGGACGAGAACACCAGCGCACGCATCGCTGGTGCAGCGCAGGTGCAGGGCGCGGCCAAGGTCGATGTGACAGCCGAGTCCAAGAACAAGATCAGCACGACGGCCGAAGCGGGCGCTTCCGGCAGCACCGCCTTCACGCCCAGCATCGCAGTGACGCTGGCGACGCTGGACACCAGCGCCGAGGTGTCCGGTGGCGGAACCTTGGCCACCACCGGCGCGCTGTCCATCAGCGCCAAGCACAGCGGCGATGCGACGACCACGGCGAGCGGCAAGGCCGATGGCGCGGGCACCGAGGGCGACACGGCCGTGGGCGTCGCGCTCGCGGTAAGCGTCGTCAGCGACAGCACCAAGGCCGCCCTGGATCGCCACGCCACGGTTGGCGGCAAGGCGGACATCGCCGCCAGCAGCCAGCAGAGCAGCACCAGCACGGCCAACGCCAGCGCCAAGGGCGGCAAGCCCAAGGATGCCAAGACGGACGAGAAGGGCGCCGACAAGCAAAAGGACGCCGCGCTCGCCGCCGCCGACCAGGCCGCCAAGGAGGCCGGCCAGCAGGGCAAGAGCAGCGAGGCCGACGCCCCCAAGGCCGAGGCGCCTGACAAGGACGGCAAGGGCGAGGGCAGCTCGTCCGTCAGCGCCGCCGGAGCAATCGCGCTCAATATCGCTGACAGCCGCACCGAGGCCTCTCTGGGTGGCGAGCTGACAGCCGGCGAGGGCGTGGGCGTGAAGGCGTTGTCGGACATCGACGGCAAGGCGGTGGCCGATGCATCCGCCACCGTTGCCGCTGAGGCGGCGGCCGGCCAGGACAGCAACTGGGGCCTGGGCGTGGCCGTGGCGCTGAATGTGGCCGACGTGGACACCATCGCCAGCGTGGCCGGCGTGGTCACCAGCAAGGGACTGGCCGTGAAGGCCGGCATGCTGGGTGACGATGGCAAGCACAGTTTCTCGGCCACCAGCACCTCGGGTGCGGGCGGCGGCGATGTCGGCGTGGCCGGTTCGCTGGCCGTCAACGTCGGCGGGGTGGACACCACCGCACGCCTGAACGACACGGCACGCATCAACGAGCTCGGCGACGCCGCTGTGAGCGTGGCTGCGGCCAGCAGCACAGAGAATACGGCCGAGGCCAAGCCCCAGGGTGACGGCGCATCGGGTGGCAAGACCGGCTTCGGCGCCTCCGTCGCCGTCAACGTCGTCGACGAAACGACACGCAGCGCCGCCGAAGGCCAGGCTTTCGTGCAGGGCGCGGGCGATATCGCCATCACGTCCGGCAGCAAGAGCGCCATCAGCACATCGGCCGAGAGCGGCGCCGAAGCCAAGGGCAATACGGGAGACAGCGTCACACCGGTCGTGGCCGTCACCGTGGCCAATCTCGACACGACGGCAGAGGCCACCGGCCAGGGCACGCTGGCCGGCAGCGGCGCGCTGCAGATCGACGCCCGGCACGAGGGCGATGCCAAGACCACGGCCAAGGGCAAGTCCACCGGCACCGATACCGCCGTGGGCGTCTCGGTCGCCGTGGGCCTGGTCGAGGACCGCACCCGCGCGAACTTTGATCGCGAAGCCACGCTGGGCGGCAAGGCGAATATCAACGCCAGCAGCGCGCAGGCCAGCGCCACCAGCGCCTCGGCCAGCGCCAAGGGCGGTGCCGCCAAGAAGGACACGACGGATGAGCAGGTGGTCGACAAGCAGAAGGAGGGCGCGCGCAAGGCGGCCGACAAGGTCGCTGCCGACACCGGCAAGCGTAACAGTGCCGAGTCCGGCGCCACACCCAAGGCGGCCGTGGCCGACAAGGACGGCAAGGCCGAAGGCCAGAGCGCCGTCAGCGTGGCAGGCGCTGTAGCGGTCAATATCTCCACCAGCAAGACCTCGGCCCGGGTCACCGGCAAGCTGAGCGCTGGCGATGCCGTGACGCTGCAGTCGCTGGCTGATATCGACGGCTCAGCAACAGCCGATGGCACAGCCACACTCAGCAAGCCGGCCGATGGCAAGGATGACGAGAACTGGGGCGTCGGCGTGGCCGTCGCGATCAATGTCGGCGATGTGGACAACCGCGCCACGGTCAGCGGTGAGGTCTCGGCCAAGAGCCTGGACGTGGTGGCCGGCATGGCGGCGGGCAAGGAAGACAAGCCGGGCCAGCACAGCTTTGGCGCCTCGGCCACCTCAGGCGCGGGCGGCGGCGATGTCGGCGTGGCCGGTGCGGTGGCGATCAATGTTGGCGGCGCGAAGACCGAGGCGCTGATCTCCGGCGACGCCAAGCTCACGCAGACGGGCGCGGACGGCGCAATCAAGCTCAGCGCCAAGAGTGCCAGCGACAACAAGACCGAGGCCAAGCCCAAGAGCGAAGCCGATGGCAAGAAGACCGGTATCGGTGCCTCGGCGTCGATCAACGTCGTCGATGACAGCACCCGTGCGGCGGTGCAGGACCGGGCGGCATTGAGTGCGGAGGGCGGCATCGCCATCTCGGCCGAGGCCAAGCACAGCATCAAGACCACGGCCGAGGGTGGCGCCAAGGCCACCGGCTCCGGTGGCGATGCCGTCGTGCCGGTGGCTGCGGTCACGGTCGCGCATCTGGACACGCTGGCCGAAGCCAAGGGCACGGGCGAGTTCAAGGCCGGCAAGGACCTCGCGCTGACGGCCAGGCACAGCGGCACGGCGGACACCATTGCAACGGGCAACGCCAGCGCGACGCAGAGCGCCATCGGTGCCGCCGTTGCGGTCGGCGTCGTCAGCGATACCAGTTCCGCCCTGCTCGATCGCGACGCCGAAGCAGGCGGCGCCATCAGGCTCTCGGCCACCAACACGCAGGCCAGTACCGCCACCGCCACGGCCAGCGCCAAGGGCGGGAAGCAGGACGACAAGAGCGATCCGAAGGCCGACCCCAAGGGTGTGGACCACCAGAAGGACGGCGAGCGCAAGGCGGCCGACAGCCTGGCCGCCGAGCGTGGCAAGCGCGGCAGCGAAGACGCGTCGACCCAGGGCAAGGCCGAGATCGCCAATATCGGCGACACCCAGCTCGAAAAATCCGAAGCCCTGGCCGTGGCCGGTGCGGTGGCCGTGAGCGTGGCCGACAGCGACACGCTGGCCACCACCGGCGCCGGGCGCAAGCTCAAGGCGGGCCAGGAGCTCAGCGTCAAGGCCGAGTCCGATACCGATGCCAAGGCCGTGGCCGATGGCTCGGCGGTTGTGAAGAGCGACGGCGGCGGCGACGGCGCCAGCGATGGTGTCGGCATTGCGGTCGCGATCAATGTGGCGAGCGTCAGCAACCGGGCCGGCATCGGCGCGGGCAACGAGATCGAGGCCCGGGGCCTGAGCGTTCAGGCTACAAGTGGCTCGGCAGGCGCCGCAGGCGAAGCGACGCCCGAAATGGACTTTGAGGCGCGTGCCAAGTCCGGCGCCGGCTCCGACAAGGTCGGCGTGGCCGGCTCGGTGGCGATCAATATCGCCACGTTGGACAACCTGGCCAGCGTCAGCGGCACGGCCAGGCTCACGCTCAAGGGCGGCGACCTGAACGTCACGGCGCAACTGAACACGCACAGCGAGGCGGTGGCGGAGCCCAAGGACAAGGGTGCGGATGGCGGCGCCCAGGCCGGCACGACCGGCGTCGGTGCCTCGGTCGCGCTGAACGTCATCGCCACGACCACCAGCGCACGCATCGAAGACGGCGCCGCCATCGGCGGCACGGCAGCCGATGTGACGATCGCCGCCACGGGCGAGCACAGCGTCAGCACCATCGCCAAGAATGGCGCGGCCGCCGGCAAGACCGGCAGCGGCTCGGGCACTGGCGTCGGCGCGGCGGTGGCTGTGGCCGTGGTCGGTCACACCAAGACGGCCGAGATGGGGGCGGGCGATGCGCTTGCCGCCACTGGCGCAGTGAGCATTTCGACTGAGCACAAGAGCAGCGCGCTGATGAGCTCGGATGCCGATGGCGCCGGTGGCGAGGCCGGTGTTGGCGCCAATGTGGCGGTGCAGGTGCTGCATGACCAGGTCTCGGCCAAGGCCGGCCGTTCGGTGAACGCCGGCGGCGCGATTGCGGTCACGAGCAGCGCGCAGCTGACGAGCCATGTGCAGGCGCGCGCCAGCGCCCAGGGCGCGTCCAAGGATGCCAAGCAGGCCGACAAGGAAACCGAGAACCAACTCAAGAACAACCCCAATGTCAGCGCCGAGGACAAGGACGTTCCGAAGGCGCAGGATGGCGTGGATGAGGCCAATGCCGAAGCCGGCAAGGAAAGCAGCCTGAAGGCGGCCGACGTGGGCGTGGCCGCCGTCGTCAGCGTGAGTTCGCTGAGACTCGCCAATACGGCCAGCGTGGCGGCGGGCGTGACGCTGAAATCGAGCATGGGGGACGTCAGTGTTGGCGCCTCGACCGATGCCGACGCGAGCAACCAGGCGCGCGGCTATGCCAACAACATGACGACCGAGACCAATGTCGGCGCGGCCGTCAGCGTGACGGTGGCCGAGATCAGCGGCAGCGCGCTGGTTGGCGACGACGCTAGGCTGGAGGGCAGGAACGTCTCGGTGCGGTCCGGCAATGTGACGGGCGGCAGCTCCGACTTCCGCACCACCGCAGCGGCCTCCAGCGGTGGCAAGGACGAGGGCTGGGCCGGCTCGGCCGCCGTGGCCGTGATCCATCAAAAGGTGGAGGCCCGGGTCGGCGCGAACGCCGCACTTCAGGCCAGTGAAGACCTGAGCGTGGAAGCCAGCAACCATATCGGCCAGCAGACCCTGGCCGGCGGCGGCGCGCTGGGCAGCGACAAGGGCGTCGGCGCGGCCGTCGCGGTGACGGTGCTGAACAAGGACACCTTCGCCACCGTCGGCGACCACGCGAGCCTGGACGCAGCGGGCGCCAGCGTCGTGCGCGCGGAGGCCGCGGTCAATCCGCTGCTGGCCCAGCTGGACCCCAATGGCAAGATCCCGCTGGTGCCGGACAGCAAGTACATCAGCGCCGGCGCAGCGGGCGCGAGCGCCAGTGCCGGCGATCTCTCGATCGGCGGCTCGGTCGTCGTCAATGTGTTCGACACGGTGACCGAGGCCAGCCTCGGCCAGCAGGTGAAGGTGAACCACCAGGTGGTGAATGCACCTGCCACGCAGTCGCTGAGCATCGAGGCCCAGGACCACCTCAGCATGGTCTCCGCTGCGGGCGCGATTGCCGCTGCCTTGAAGGATGGCACGGCCGTCACGGCCGGGGTCGATGTGGGCGTGTTTCATCGGCGCACGACGGCGTCAATCGGCCAGGGCTCGGATATCAATGCGCAGGGCCAGCTCAGGGTCAAGGCGACGAGCGACGAAGACATGCTCTCGGTGGCCGCCTCGGCGGGTCTGAGCACCAGCGTTGGCGTGGGCGGATCGGCCAGCGTGCTGGTGATGGACACGGTGACCCAGGCCACGACCGGCCAGGGCGCCACGCTCGATGCGGGCGCGCTGGAGGTCTTGGCCGACGGCCGGCTCAAGTCCATGCAGGTGGCGGGCCAACTGGCCTTCGGTTCGGACGCCGGCGTCGGCCTGTCGAACACCACCCTGGTCCACACCGACCGCGTTGACGCAAGCCTAGGCAAGCAGACCCGGCTCACGACGACCGGCGCCCAGGGCGTCACCGTGAGGGCCGATTCCGCCGAAGACATCAGCGCGATCGCTGCCGCCGGTGCCGGCAGCAGCACGGCCGGCGTGGCCGGCTCGGCGACGGTCAACATCCTCAGCGAGACCACGCGCGCCACGCTGGGCGACGGCTCGGTCGTCAATGCCGGTGCGGGCGGCGATGTGCTTGTCAAGGCAAACGACCTGACCGATCTGCTCGCCATTGGTGGCTCGGTCGCTCTGGGCGGCACGGCCGGCGTCGGCGCCGGTGCCAGCGTTGCCAAGCTGACCAAGACGACCGAGGCGCAGATCGGCTCCGGCGTCACGGCCCATATCAGCGGTGACATCCGTGTCGACGCCGCCTCGCAGGAAACTATCAGCTCCGTTGCCGCAGCCGGTGCGGCAGGTGGCTCGGCCGGCGTGGCCGGATCGGCCGCCGTGCTGGTGGCCGATGTGACGGTGCGCGCCTTTATCGGTGATGATCCGCTCGATCAGGCCGCCTCGCTGGGCGCAGGCGACGTGCACGCGAGCGGCAGCGTGGCCATCGGCGCGGACGACAAGCTGGACCTGACCCAGATCGCCGGCACCATCGCGCTGGGCGGCACGGCAGGCGTCGGCGCGGCCGTGGGTGTGCCGGTCATCACGAAGAAGATCGACGCCTTCGTCGGCCAGGGTGCCCAGCTCAGCGCCGACGGCAAGAGCGCCATTGATGCAGCGACCGGCGAACTGCTGCAGTCCTTCTCATCGGGCCGCGCGGATATTTCCGATGCCGCCAGGATCGAGAACGGCAAGCGCCCCAAGGCCTCCGATCTGCGTTTCGCCCCGGCCAGCACGGCCGTGGATACCAACCATGACGGCCAGGATGACCGCGGCAGCGACCCGCTCTTCAGCCAGCTTCGCGACACGACGCTGGGCACCACATCCATCCACGGCCTGGCCATCAGCGCCACCAACCGCGACAGCATCAAGAACTGGGCCCTGTCGGGCAGCGGCGCGGGCTCGGCGGCCGTCTCGGTGGCTGCCGGCGTGAATGTCATCGACACCACAGTCAGCGCACGCATTGCCGACAACGCCGTCATCAACGCCGACAGCGGTGGCGCCGATGCGGCGCAGTCGGTGCGCGTCGGTGCCAGCAACGACTTCTATCACCTGGAGGTGGGCGGCTCGCTGGGTGTCGCTGCCGGCGCGGGTATCGCGCCGGCTGTGGGTGTGAGCAGCATCTCGATGAACACGAGTGCATCGATTGGCGCGGGCGCCAGCGTCCAGGCCAGAGACGATGTGATCGTCAGCGCGCGGGCCGAGGAGAACCTGGTGATGATCAGCGCCGGTATCGGCGGTGGCGCTGCCGGCGTGGGCGGCGCGGTGACCGTGCCGGTGATCGGCAACAGCACGTCCGCCAGCATCGGCAACGGCGCCAGCGTCATGGCTGGCGGCGATGTGGGTGTGCTGGCCAATGACGACAGTCGCATGCTGGTGCTCTCGGGCGCCATCGGCGCCGGCGTGGCCGGGGTGGGCGCCTCGGTGGGCGTGATGAATCTGGGCAAGACGACGTCGGCGACCATCGGCGCGGATGCACAAGTTGACGCGGCCGGCCAGGGTGCGGGCCTGGCGGGCGTGCTCGATGGCGCGTCCAGCGGTGTGGCCCAGGCCACCCGAGGCGTGTCGCATGGCGTGGTCGTGCAGGCCACCTCGGGCGAAGACGTCAAGCACCTGGTGATTGCCGCCGGTGCCGGCGTGGTGGGTATTGCCGGCGGGGTGGCGGTGAGCCTGATCGACTCCAACACCATGGCCCTGGTCAACAGCGGCGCGCGTATCAACGCGCGCAGGCAAGCCGATGCATCGAGCGAGCAGGACGTGGTCGTGCGCGCGGCCAACACGGTGAAGACCTTCTCGTTTGCAGGCTCGCTGGCCGGTGGCGTGGTCGGCATTGCCGGCGCCGTCGATGTCGGCAGCATCAAGAACGACACCAGTGCCACCGTCAAGGCGGGGGCTCGGGTCAGGGCCAAGGACGACGTCTCGATCGGCGCGATGCAGTTGTCCGACAACCAGGGCTTCACGCTCAGTGCAGGCGGCGGGATGGTGGGCATTGCCGGGGCGGTGTCGGTCTGGTCGCTGGGCGGGCAGCTCTCGGGGGCCTACAGCAATAGTGACGGTGCCACCGACAACGCCTTCGAGAACGACAAGAACGTCCGCGTGGATCAGAGCGCCGCCGACGCGGCCGGCGCCGAGGGCGCGCGCGTGGGCGGTCTGCTGAACAGCTACGGCCAGGGCAACACGGCCGATGGCAAGACCAGTGCGAACGAGCGCCTGGCCGGCATCAACGCCGCGGCCGGCGCCAGCGTCACCAGCCGCAGCGCCAATGCGGCCGGGCTGCGGGCGATGCTCGCAGACCCGACCGTGGCTGCGGGCACGCGGGCCGTCGTTGAAGCGGGGGCGCAGGTCAGCGCCGGCAGCGATATCGCGGTGGAGGCAAGCGACCTCAGCAAGGCCGACTTCACCGTGGGCGGTGGGGCCATCGGCCTGGTCGGCGTAGGGGGGGCGGTGGGCGTCCTGAACCTGTCGCACAACGCCATCGCCTCGGTGGCCGGCAGCCTGACAGCTGGCGGCGCGGTGCGCATCGCGGGCGAGCTGCAGGAGCAGGCGGACCAACTGACCGTAGCGGCTGCCGGGGCACTGATCGGCCTGGGCGCATCGATCTCGGTGATGAACGACGCCAGCGTGGTGCAGGCCTCGCTGGCCGATGGCGGCACTGTTGGAAAGGCCGGCTCGCTGGCCATCAGCGCCGACGCCGACCAGAACCTGAAGGTTCGCACCAAGGGTGCCACCGTGGGCGCTGCAGCCGTTGGCCCGACCTTCGCCAAGATCAATATGGGCAATGCCAATGTGAGCGATGTGGCCGCCACTGTCGGAGCCAACGCGAGCATCGGGCAGAGCGGTGGCGTGGGCGATGTGGACGTGAGCGCTCATTCGAAGATCAGCGCCGATCTGGAGGTCTGGGCCCTGACCGGCGGCCTGGCCGCCGCGCAGGCCAATGCGGCGGTGGCGGATGTGCGCCCCGACGTGGTCGCCAGTATTGGCGACGGCACACGCCTGAGCAGCAGCGGCAATGTGGACGTGCTGGCCGCGACCGATCATCTGCTGCAGTCCGAGGTGCGCGCGCTGAGCATCGGTGGCGCCACCCAAGGCTATAGCCGTGCCCGCGCCACGCTGGACCCGGATGTGATTGCCAGCGTCGGTGGCACGCTGAACGTGGCGGGCCGCATCGGTATCGCGGCCGCACACAATGTGGACCCGGCCACCGGTCTGGCGCTGCGCCGCGAGGATGGCCAACTCACTGGCGCCTACGCCACGGCAGACGCGCCGGCGGTCGCCATCAACAGCAGCACCCATTCCGAAGCGATCGCCGTCGCCACGCCGGATGTGCAGGCGCTCGTCAACGCCGCTGCACAGCTGACGGCGGGTGATGCGGTGATCGTGCATGCCGATGGCGTCAACATCGCACGAGCCGAGGGCAATGGCTTCACGGCCAGCCTGGGCGGTGTGGGCTTCCTCGATGCCACGGCCACGGCCTCCGGCAGCGAGAAGGCGCTGATCGGCAGCGGCGCGCTGATCAGCGCCGGCTCGCTGGACCTGCAGGCTCAGGGCGCCGATCGCGCACTGGCCCAGGCCGAGACCACCCGGGTCAGCGGCTACTCGGGCAGCGGCTCGGATGTGACGGCCAACGTCAAGCCGACGGTGCAGGCGCAGCTGGGCACCAACGCCAGAGTTGAGACCCTCGGCAATGTGGTGCTGCGCGCCAGCAGCCTGACCGACGCCGACGCCCTGGCTCAGGGCCTGAACGTCGCGCTGGCGGGTAGCTTCGGCAAGATCGACGCCACGGCCGTCGCCACGCCCGTAGTCTCGGCCCTGGCCGGCGCGGGCAGCGAGATCAGCGCGAACCATGTGCTGCTCGAAGCACTGCACGGCTCGCCTGCCGCGCTGGCCGATGGCACGGTTTCGGCCGTCGACAGCGCCGCGAACACCATCACCACCGCCCAGCCGCACGGCCTTGCCACCGGCGACCGGGTGCAGTACGCCCCCGGCGAGGGCAACACGCCCCTGGGCGGCCTGAAGGCCGACAAGTCCTATGGCGTGATCGTCGTTGACGACAACACCGTCGTGCTGGGCAATCCCTTTGGCGCCGGCAATGTGAACGCCGGCAGCGACACGATCCGCTTCGCCAGCCCGCATGGTCTGGCCACCGGCGACTCCATGATCTATGACTACGCGGCTGGCGGCTCCGGCATCAGCGGCCTGGTCAAGGGTCAGGCCTACTTCGTCCGCGTGATCGATGCCTACACGGTCAAGCTCGGCAGCAACCTGCAGCAGGTCACGCAGGGCTTGAGTGGCTTCGCTGCGGCAGCGGCCAATGTGGCGACCGATGCCATCACGCTCAACAGCCATGGCTTTGCCGACGGCCAGGCCGTGACCTATCGGGCGCCCTATACCGCGTCCTTTGTCGGCGCATCGGTGAATGCCGATACCGACCAGATCTACCTCGCCGCACCGCTCAACGGCACGGCGCTGCAGACCGGCGACAAGGTCAGCTACACCAGCTCGGGCAGCGCACTCGGCGGTCTGGGCAATAACGGGATCTATTACGTCTGGCGGGTCGATGCCGATTCGATCAAGCTCTCACTGAGCCCGATCAAGAACGACGGCAGCGACGTCTTCATCAAGCTCACGCGCAGCGCCGCCGCAGACATGGCCACGCACACGCTGGCGCGCTTTGGCGAGAAGGGCATCGCCGGCCTGACGGACGGCCAGACCTATTACGTCAAGCGTATCGACGCCAACAGCTTCCAGCTCAGCAACGCGCCTGGGGGCACGGCCATCAACCTGACGGCGGCCAGTGTGGGCACACAGTACATCGGCGTGGAGGGGCTGGATCTCGATGCGACGACCGCTACCGGCCAGCAATGGCTGGCCAACGATCTCACCGGGTCCTTGAACGGCACGCAGCGGCTCGGCGGCGCGGGTGGCCTGGTGGGAGTCGATAACGATCTGGGCATGGACGGCATTTCGCGTGCCGTGGCCGTGGCGCCGAGCTTCGCGCTCGGCTTCGCGGGCACGGGCGCCGACGCTGTCGTCAACGAATCACCCACCGTCAGCGCCAGCCTGGGCGCGGGCGCCAAGATCGCCGCGACCGGCGATGTCTCCATCACATCGAAGAACTACGGCAATGCCGACGCCCTGGCGGGTGCGGTGGCCGGCGCGCTCGCCGGCGGCTACGGTCATTCGAGCGTGCAGATCGTGCTGGGCCAATCGTCCAGTGCCAGCGTTGGCGATAACGCGCAGATCACCGCCGGCAGCAAGATCAGCATCGCGTCCGAGAACCGCATCAGCGCGGTTGGCGCTGCCTTCGCTGGCGCGGCATCCGCCGGTGTGTCCAGCGGCGGCGCCGACGCCACGGTCCAGGCCTTGCCGACGACGACGACCCAAATTGGCGCCGGCGCGCAGCTGAGCGCCAAGGGCGACGTCGAGTTGAAGGCGCAGATGGGTGCGCAGGGCACGGCCAGCGCCGATTCCTTCGCTTACGCTGCGTTCGGCTCGGGTGGCTCCAGCAATGCCTACTGGGCCATCGGCAATGCGAGCACCGCCTTCGATGGCGCGGCCCGCGAGACCCAGGTCAATATCGGGGCCGGCGCCCTGGTCAAGAGCGAGAAGAAGCTCAGCCTGCAGGCCCTGGTGAACGACTCGCAGATCGAGGCCATGACCGAAGCCTCGGCCGCCTCGATCGGCTACTCCGATCCCGATGCCAAGTCGCGCACTTTCTTCAACTCGAACGCCCGCGTCAACGTGGCCGGTGGCGCGCAGCTCAAGGGCGTCGATGCCCTCGACGTGCTGGCTGCCCACCAGAACGCCAACCTGCATTCGCATGCCTATGCTGATGGCGGCAGCGCCGTTGGCTCGCCGGACTCGCACGCCTGGTCCATGCAGCAGCAGGCTTCGCTGGTCAACGTGGCCGATGGCGCCTCGCTGGCCAGCCGGGCCATCGATGTCGAGGCCATCGTCGCCAACAGCGCGCCGCGCACCAGTGGCGACGCTGACGGCATCTCCCTGAATCCCTTCGACCAGCCCAAGTACGAAGAGGACCAGCGCAACAGCCGCCAGCGCCACATCACCTACAACGGCGATGTGATCCTGCTCTCGGCCCCGGTGCCGCGCCTGGTCGTGGATGTCAACGGCAATATCGTTGAAGCTCAAGGCCTGACGGCACACAGCGAGGCCGGCCGCATCGTCGTCGACCGCATCGACAACCAGGGCAAGACCGGCACCGTCCGCTTCGCGACCAACGCCCAGGCTTGGGCGCCGTTCAACTTCGGCAACCGTGGCACGATCGATGGCACGCTGGGCACCCTGGTCAATCAGCACAGCTATGAGAGCGTCGAGCTGATCAACCATTCGGCCAAGGACCTGTGGGTCGGCGACATCAATCCGGTCGACACGACGGGGCACGCCAAGGTCACGATCGAGGCGGACCAGAACGATCTGGGCTTCGACATTGTCAACGAGTACAGCCCGACGGCGATCACCATCGTCAACGATGGCACGGGTACCAAGGCCAATATCGTGCTGACGGGCCAGATCGACAACCCGATCGGCAGCACGGCGCTGACGACCAAGGCCGGCAGCATCCTGGCCAGTGGCACGCAGAAGCTGCGCAGCAACAAGTTGGACCTGCAGGCCAGCGGCGATATTGGCCAAAGTAACGGGCAAGGTGACGGCCGCGTCAATGTCGAGCTGGTCGCCAGCGCCGGCCGCGACGCCGTCTTCAACGCCAAGGCGGGTGGCGCCATGACGCTGGGACTGTCGCTGCTGGATCGCGGCAATGCGAATCCGGGCCAGCTGAACGTCGGCACGCTGCAGGCCGGCGCCGGGCTCGACATTCTGCTGCGCCCGACACTCATGCAGACGGCGGTCAGTGAGGGCTTGGGCAGCTATGCAGCGGAGGTGACCGAGAAGCTGTCTGGCGGCATGGGCGATGGCACGACCGCGAGCTATATCAACCACTACAAGCCCGATGGCTCCGGCCCGGCCTTTGTTGCGCCTCTGGCCATTTTCGGCACGGGCGGCGCGGTGATCGACACGCAGGCGAGCTTCGCACTGCTGAAGGCGGGCGGCAATATCGTCGTCAAGGCCGACGCTGGCGCCAGCCGCATCGACGTGACGGCCAACACCGACCTCACCGGCTCGGGCCATGTAGACGTCAGCACGAACGGCAATATTGCGCTGACCGAGGTCACTGGCGATCTGCGCATCGGCGAGGTCCGTTCCATGGCCCATGACGTGAGGCTGACGGCTGCCGCCAGCATTGTCGATGCGCTCGGGGACGCCGCCGCCGATGTGGCGGGCGCCAACATCACGCTGATCGCCCAGGCCGGCCGGATCGGCGCCCTGCTGGACGATCTGGAGATCGACAGCGCGGGCCTCTTGAAGGCCAGTGCGGCCCAGGATGTCTTCATCACGGAGACCGCCGGTGCGCTGCAGTTGGATCAGATTGTCGCCAGCCAGGGCGATGTGCGCCTGACGACGACCGACACTGCGCTGGATGGCGAGGACATCGAGGTCGGCAGCGCAGCGCAGATCACCGCCTTGTTCGGCGCTGTGACCCTGCAGGCGGGCGACTCGATCACGCTCGCCGGCAAGCTGCAATCGGGCGGGCGCTTGACGCTGCGTGCCGATCATCGCAACGCCGACAAGGGCCGCGGGGGCAGCGTTAGCGTCGGTGCGCTGGGCCAGGTCGCGGCAAGCGAGATCCTGCTGGAGGGCGACAGCGATGACGACACGCTGGATGTCTCGGCGCTGAACATCAGGACCTTTGCCTACGGTTACGCGGGCAGCGATCGTATCGCTGGGGGCAGCGCCGACGATCAGCTCTACGGCGGCGACGGTGCCGACGAACTCAGCGGCGGCGCGGGCAATGACTTGCTGGTGGCCGGCGCCGGCCAGGGCGAGCGCTTGCGCGGCGGCGAGGGCAAGGACGTGATCTATGGTTCCGACACAGGCGCCGACTTCATTGAAGGCAATGCCGGCGACGACGAGATCTACGGCCTGGGCGGCAATGACCAAATCGATGGCGGTGCGGGCAATGACTGGATCGACGGCGGCGCCGGCGATGACATGATCTACGGCGGCCTGGGTGCCGACACCGTCTATGGCCAGCGCGGCAACGACCAGATCTTCGGCGCGGCCAAGGACGGTGCCGACGACGCCGCCGCCGACCAGCTGTTCGGCGAATCGGGTGACGACCAGATCACGGCAGGTGCGGGTGATGACCTGATCGATGGCGGCTACGGCAATGACACGATCAGCGCCGGTGCGGGCCAGGACGTGGTCTACACCGGCTACGGCCTGAACACGGTGGACGCCGGCGACGGCGACGACCAGGTTTATGGTTCGAACGATGGCGCCGATGTGATCTTGGGCGGCGCCGGCCATGACCGGCTCTACGGCTTTGGCGGCAACGACGAGATCGACGGCGGTGCGGGCGACGACGTGATTGAAGGCGGTGCGGGCGACGATCTGCTGACCGGCGGTGCGGGCTCGGATCTGCTGCTGGGAGGCGCGAACAACGACACGCTCTACGGCCACTCGGTCAGTGGCGCGGGCGATGACAACGCAGTCGACTACCTGTATGGCGACTTCGGCACTGGCGGCAACGAAGCCGGCTCCGGTCGCGACCGGCTGTACGGCCAGGGCGGCAACGACCTGCTGTTTGGCGAAGGCGGCGATGACTTCATCGACGGCATGCAGGGCTTTGCACAGGCGGAAGCCAGCGGTGGCGCGGGCAATGTGATCCAGTTCGGCGGCGCCGGCGATGACAGCGGCTTCGCTGCACCCACAGCCACCGCAGCCCCGGTGCTGCGACCTGTGGATGACACGCCAAGCCGTGGCGTCGCACCCAGCTTGCCGGATGGCATCGTCCAGCGTGGCCGCTGGGGCGATCAGGGCCAGATCTCGGCCGGCAGCGGCCTGTCAGGCGATCCGGCCGTGGCCGTCAGCGCCACTGGCGCACAGTACATCGCCTGGACGGACACCAGCAGCGGCGGCGCGCAGATCGTGGTCGCGAAACTGGAGAACGGGGTCTGGACGCCGCTTGGCCGCGCCAGCAGCGTGGTTGGCAGTGTGACCGGCGGCAGCGCCTGCGACGCCAGCATCGTGCTGGACGGCAGCGGCGCGCCCATCGTCGTGTGGACGCTGCAGCAGGGCTCGCAAAGCGATGTCCATGCCGCCCGCTTCGACGGGCAGACCTGGGTCGACCTGGGCAGCGTCTCCAGCAGCCACCAGGCGGCTCATGCCAAGCTGGTGATGAGCAGCAGCGGCCCGGTTGTGGCCTGGCTGGATGGAGCCACGGTGCAGCTGAGCCGATACGAAGGCGGCGCCTGGGTGGCCCTGCCGGCGGTGGGCAGCGGCAGCGGGGTGCAAGACCTGGCGCTCAGCAGCGACGGTAGCCATGTGGCGGTCGCCTGGACCGAGATCGTCGGCGGCCAGCGCCAGGTTGTCCTCAAGGAGTTCTTCGGCGCGGCCTGGGCCACGCTGGACGGCTCGGCCCCTGTTGCTACCGGCCTGGCGGGCGAGGTGAACCGCAACGCCCAACCCAGCCTGAGCTACTTCCAGGGAAAGCTCTTCATGGCCTGGCAGGCGCACTCGGACGAGGGTGCTGCGGTGGTCGTCGTCAGCTATGACGCCAGCCGCTCGCAAAGCCTGGTGGGCAGCTATGGCGTGAGCAGCGGCCATGAGCAGCCGGCCCAGCCGACACTCACGGCCGGCGGCGACGTATTGCGCCTGGTCTGGCAACGTGCGCCGGGCGGCGTCGAGCTGAACAGCGGCCTCTATGCACTGCGCTTCGACGGCCATGGCTTCGCGGAAGAAGTGCCGGGCGATGCCTCGGGCGCTGGCCTGAGCGTGACCGGCGGGCGCGGCACCGACCTGGCGGTGACGACGGACGCCAGCGGCCGCACGCTGGTGTCGTGGGTGGATGCCCAGAGCGGCCAGCCCGAGATCTATGCGCGGGCCATGACGGCGCAGATCAGCCGCACCTTCATCGCCGACGCTGCCGCCGGCGTGACGGTGCAGAGCATCCTCGACAACAACGACCTGGGCGTGGGTGATGCTATCGTCGTGATCGGCGCGCATGGCGCCGTCACGATCGCCGCAGACGATGCGGGTGTGGCGCTCTATGGCGACGCGGGAACGCTGGGCGCGATCACGATCGCCGCAGGCGCCAACGATGTGCTGCTGCAGCGCGTTCACGCCGGCGCGCTCACCGTCAACGGGGCCGACCGCGTGACGGTCACCGAGTCCACGCTGGCTTCGGTCGATGTGAATGGCGGCATGGGCGCGCAGCTCACGGCCAACCGGATCAGTGGCAAGCTGACGATCAGCGGCGCCAGCAGCACCCTGGTCGATCACAACACGCTGAGCGGCATCAAGCTGCTGGGCGGCAGCGATCTGACGCTGAGCTTCAACACCATCCACAGCGCGCAGACGGGCATCGAGTTGGCCGGCGCGGCGTCGGGGTGCATCCGCGGCAATGTGATCAGCGGCGGCATTGCGAATGGAATAGGCATCGACATTGCCGCCAGCTTCAGCGGCCTGATCGATGGCAACCGCATCAGCGGTGCCGCAACCGGCGTCCGCTATGCCGCCGCCGCTGCACTCTCGGGCAATCTGATCATCAACAACACCGTGGGTGTACGCGCCCTCGTGGCAGGCGATCAGGGTCTGGGCTTTGTGTCCGGCTCGGGCGTCAATCAACTCAGGGACAACGCCACCGGCCTTGTGATGAGCAATGCCAGTGCGCAGCTGCAGGAGATCAGCGGCAGTGCCGTGGCCGTGACCGGCTCGGGGCTGCTGGGCGGCAGCTCGCTCGATCAGGCGATGAACATCCACGACAACGTGCTCGGCGTCGCGGCCTTCGCAGGGCATGTCCAGTACAGCCGCTTTACGGCCAACCAGATCGCCATCGACGTCACGGCGTCTATGGCGGGCACGGGCGGCATGAAGATCCTGCACAACGTCTTTGACCGTAATCTGCAGGCTGGCTTGCAGATCACCGGCACGACCGACGTGCGGATCGCGCAGAACACCTTCTATGCGAAGAGCGGTGACAACATCCGCATCCTGTCGGGAAGCAAGAACGTGGAGATCCAGGGCAACATCCTCTGGGCCGAAGGCGGCTATGACATCTATGTCGCCAATGATTCGCAGGCTGGCTTCTTCAGCGACTACAACAATCTCTACAAGACGGGGGCAGGCAAGCTGGTCTACTGGACCAAGGACTTCAGCGATGTGCTCGACTGGCAGATGGACGTGGCGCGCTACGACCTGCATTCGATCGGTGCCACCGTGGTCAACCCGGACTGGGCCCGCCCGCGCTTCATGGACGCGGCCAACGGGGACTTCCGTCTGACCGACGTCGTGGCCGCGCAGCGCGCGAGCAGCCCCGATATCGATGCGGGAAACGCCTGGCTGGATCTGGGCCAGTCGACGGCCTACCGCAATCTGCTGGTCAACGCCGGCTTCGAGAACGGCCTCTCCGGCTGGTCGGCCAATTCGGAGGGCAGCACCGCGAGCAGCGGCGCCTACGAAGGCACCAGCTATTTTGTCGCCGGCAACGCCAAGAGCGCCCATGTCGACCAGACCGTCGATTTGCTGAAGGCCGGCTACAGCGCCGCGCAGTTGGACGCTGGCATGCTGGACCTGATCTTCAGCGCCCGTCTGAAGACCCTGGCCGAGAGCCGGCGCGACGCCGGCCATGTCACGCTGACCCTGCTCGCGGCCGATGGCACGACAGTGCTGCGCGAGTTGCAGCTTGATGCCAGCAAGACGGCTGACCGCTGGGAGCTGGTCGGCGGCCGCGTGGACATCCCTGCCGGCGCGCGTTTCGCCAAGCTGAGCATCAGTGCCGACCGCAACGGCGGCACGGCCAATGATGTGCA
>Ga0302291_10000071_pt1 | contig 22612 bp, 18 predicted proteins | sample III_Fen_N1_4_FD_194548 | JGI IMG/M metagenome (GOLD analysis project Ga0302291, IMG submission 194548) | Peat permafrost microbial communities from Stordalen Mire near Abisko, Sweden - III_Fen_N1_4 | ecosystem: Environmental > Terrestrial > Soil > Wetlands > Permafrost | place: Sweden: Abisko... | reverse complement strand
CGCAGCTCACCGCGCGGATCGGCCAGCGCGCGGTGGTACGCGTCGGCCTCGGCCTGGAGACCGTCGCCATCGCCGGCCTCGCCATCACGCTCAGCACCACGGTGCCGGGCGCCGTCATCGCCGCGTGGCTGTTCGTCTACGGGCTGGGCGTCGGGATGGCGACCGCGCAGCTGACGAGCGTCATCCTCGTCGAGGTGCCGCTGGCCCAGAGCGGGCAGGCGTCGGGCTTCCAGACGACGATCCGCCAGCTCGGGTCGGCGCTCGGCGTCGCGCTGCTCGGCGGTCTGCTCATCTCCACCCTCACCTCGCAGACCACGGCTCGGCTCGCCGACTCCGACCTGCCGCCCGCCCAGCGCGAGCAGGTGGTCGCCATCGTCCACAGCACGGCCGGCGCCGGTATCCCGTCGCTGGCCGCCAACCCGGCGACCGCCTCTGCCGTGCCTCACGCGGAGAAGGCCCTCGTGCACGCGAGCAAGATCACCACCGGGATCGCCGCGGGGGTCCTTGCGATCGGCCTGGCCGCCACGCTCGCGCTGCCGGCGCTGCCCGCGGACGCCGCGCCCACCCCGCGCGAGCCGCGGGCAGGCCGCAAGCCCCGCAGCGCGAAGGCCTAGCCCGGCGGGAGCCTGCCCCACCGCGTCGAACCTGAGGTTGTGGTCGTCATGCGCTCGCTGACCGACCACAACCTCAGGTTCATCCACGCCCCCACGCCGGGAGGGCGGCGGCGGGGGCCGTCAGCGGCCGGTGACCGTCCAACGTCCGGCGGCCAGGTCCATCAACCGGGGCAGGATGACGTCGCCGTGCACGCGCAGGCCGTCGTGCAGGTACTCGTTGGTCACCCACACCTGCGTGCTGCCGACCGCGGCCGCCGTCTCCAGCGCCAGGTCGAGGTCCACATAGGGGTCGTCGACGTACTGCACCGCCGCCACCGGCACGTCGTTGGCCGCCAGCACCACCGGGTCGTACAGGGCCGGCCACCACGTGCGCGCCGCCAGCTGGTGCGCCGCGGCGCGGAACGGCCGCAGCGCCGCGATCTCGTCGTACACCCAGGGCAGGAACGCCTCGCCGAGCAGCCCCAGCGGGCGCGCCGCCGGGTCGAACGCGGGCCGCCGCGCGGCCTCGTCCGCCGCCGCCCAGCCCGGTGCGCGCTCGCCCTGGTGGTAGATCGCCTCCTGCAGCACGACGTACAGCGGGTTGGTGTCGAAGCCGGTCCGGTGCACGAGGTCGGCGGCGAAGCCCGAGGCCACCCGGCCGTCGTCGTCCAGCGCGGTGTCCAGCAGCCAGTGCAGCTCGTCCTGCCCGGTGCTCATGCCCAGCGGCATGCCCAGCAGCTGGACGCGCGCCACGGAGACGGCCGACCCGTCCCGTGCGAGCAGCCGGCCCGCCGCGGCCTCGTCCGCCACGCGTGCCAGCACCTCGACGTCGTCGGGGAATGCGCGGGCCAGCTGTGCCACCCGGGAGGCCTGGCGCGGGAAGGTCCGCGCGTAGACGTCGGGCGCGGTCGCCGTGAGGCCGGCGAGGCCGCCGGTGACGTAGCACGCGTCGAGGGCCTCGGGATGCGTGGACAGGTATGCCAGCGTGAGGAATCCGCCGTACGACTGCCCCAGCGTCGACCAGCGTCGGCCGCCGAACACCGTGCGGCGCAGCTGCTCGGCGTCCTCGACGATCGCGTCCTGCCGGAAGCAGGCCAGGTAGTCCGCGGCGGTCGCGGGGTCGTCGAAGGCGGCGATCGTGCGGCCGTCGATACGCGACGAGCGGCCGGTGCCACGCTGGTCCAGCAGGACGAGGCGGTGCGTGCGCAGCGCGGTGAGCCACCAGCCGGACGCCGGGCTGGGCCGCGGGCCGGCGCCGCCCGGGCCACCCTGCAGGAACAGCAGCAGCGGCAGGTCCTCGCCGGCGCGCGCCGGGTCGACGAGCTCGCGGGCGAACACCTCGATCGAGCCGAAGCGGTGCGGGTCGGCCCAGTCCACCGGAACCGCGACGCGGTGCTCGCGCACCAGGAATCCGGTCATCGGGTAGCTGCGCGCGGCGGGGCGGTCCTCGGTCACCCGGCCAGGGTAGGCCGCCGGCGGCGCGCGGCTGCGGCGCGGGAAGGCTGCTTCGTCGTCCGGCGTTGCAGCCGTCATGACCAACGCGAACACGTCGTCCTTCGCCCAGGACCAGGCCGAGCTCTACCTGCAGACCGACGGTCGTGAGGGCGGTGAGATGCGGGGCCGACCGATCGTCGTGGTGACCACCACCGGCGCCCGGTCCGGGACGCCGCGCCTGGTCCCCGTGATGCGGGTGGAGCACGACGGCTCGTACGCCGTGGTCGCGTCGAAGGGCGGCGCGCCCGCCCACCCCTCCTGGTACCACAACCTCGTCGCGCACCCGCGGGTGACGCTGCAGGACGGCGCCCTGCGACGCGAGTACCTGGCGCGTGAGCTGAATGGCGCCGAACGCGACGCCTGGTGGGAGCGGGCCGTGCAGGCATGGCCGGACTACGCGGCGTACCAGACGAGGACCGAGCGGCTGATCCCGGTGTTCGTCCTCGACCCCGTCGAGGGCGGCGGGACGACGGCCTGACGGCCGGGACGTCAGCCGAACAGCAGCTTCCAGGCGGCGACCCCGGCCACGCCGGCCAGGATCGGCGCGACCACGGGCACCCAGGCGTAACTCCAGTCCGACGATCCCTTGTGCTGCAGGCGCAGCACCTGGTGCAAGATGCGCGGGCCCAGGTCACGGGCGGGGTTGAGGGCCGGGCCGGTCGGCCCGCCGAGCCCGGCGACCAGCGCCCACACCAGGAAGCCGAGCGTCATGTGCGCCACCGCGGGCTCGTGGGCCGCGAACGGCGACTTCACGATCGCCATCGCACAGAAGAACAGCACGAACGAGCCGACCAGCTCGTTGGCGAACCCGTTGGCGCGGCTGCGCGCGGCGTTGATCGTCGAGAAGGTGCCGAGGATGTCGTCGGGGTCGGTGGTGAGGTCGTAGTACGGCTTGTGCGTGGCGACGATCGCGAGCTGGCCGGCCATCGCGCCGAGCATCTGGGCGGCGATGTAGGGCGCCACCTCCGACCACGGGAACAGGCCTGAGACGGCCAGGCCGAGGGTGAACGCCGGGTTGATGTGGTTGCCGCTGATGCCGCCGAACATCATCGCCGGGATCATCACACCGAAGCCGTAGCCCATGGCGATCAGGCTCCAGCCGCCGCGGTACCCCTTCGAGCCCTTGAGGTGGACGTTCGCCACCGAGCCGTTACCCAGGACGATGAGGATCGCCGTGCCGATGAACTCGGCGACGACTCGGGTCCAGAGCGAGTAGTCGGTCATGCGCACAGCGTGGCAGAGCGACGCCGTCCCAGCGCGTGCGACCGCGGGTCGGGAGGGAGCGGAGGGCGCGCGGCGAGGAGGTCGCCGTGCGGGTGGCGGAGGGTCGCCTGGCGGGCGGCGAAGGGTCGCCTGGCGGGTGGCGAAGGGTCGCCGGGCGGGTGGCGAAGGGTCGCCTGGCGGGTCGTTCGGCGGTCAGCCGGCGGCGGCCGCCGTCGGCCGGGGCCACACCTGCTGGTGGGCGGGCGTGCCCTGCGCGGCGAGCCGCGCGGTCTCCTCGACGCGGGCCGCGCGGGTGGCGGGCCGGCGGGCGTCGACGATCCAGCGCAGCGCCTCCTTGCGCGCCCCGGGCCGGAAGGCATCCCACTGCGCGCGGGCGCCGGGCAGCGCGTCGAGCGCCGCGGCGAGGTCGGGCGGGACGACGAGGTTCTCCACGTCGTCGAGCCTGGTCCAGGACCCGTCGGCCTTCGCCGCCTCGACCACGCGCGCACCCGCCTCGGTGAGCAGCCCGGCGGCCTCGACCCGGGCCAGCCGCTCCTTCGAGAGGCGCGACCAGCCGCTGCCGGCGCGGCGGCGGGTGAGCCAGAGCATCGAGCGCTCGTCGTCGAGCGGGGAGCTCTGCCCGTCGATCCAGCCGAACCCCAGCGCCTCCTCGATCGCGTCGTCGTAGGAGGGTGCGGGCCGTCCCGTCGCCGGCCGCCACCGGACCAGCCACACCCCGTCCGACGTGGCGTGGTGCTCCGCCAGCCAGTCGCGCAGCTCCTCGCGCGACTCCACGTGCAGCCGCGGCGCGTCCCGGAACCCCATGTGACCTCCTCGTCGCAGAGCCCATCACGCGTCGCGGTGGATCGCTACCCCGGGATGCGGTGCGCTGGCCGATGGAGGGGCGGTCCGGAGCGGGAAGCCGGTCCTGGGCGGGGGACGGTCCTGAGCGGGGGCCGGTCCTGAGGGAGCGGCGCTGCATCCACAGCCCGGCCGCGCGGGCGGGGGTGCACCGCTCGCAGCCACGGGGGAGCCGGGTGTCGTCGGCCAGGCGACGGTGGTGCGGTGAGGTCGTGGTCCGTGTCCTGTCCGCCGGTGGCGGGGTGGGCACTGCTGCTCGTCGTCTGCCTGGCCATCGGCCTGGGTGCGCCGTGGTGGACGACGGCGCGCGCCGCGGCGCGCTTCCCGGTGTCCGCGGCTGACCTCGCCGCGGCCCGCGCGGGGCTGGCCGCGCTGCCGGTCCGCCCCCTCGACCCGGACGACGACTACGTGCGCGAGAAGTTCGGCCAGTCCTGGGCCGACGTGGACGGCAACGGCTGCGACACCCGCAACGACGTGCTCGCGCGCGACCTGCGCGACACCCGGCTCGACCCGGACCCGGCGGCAGCGTGCGTCGTGCTCCGCGGGACCTTGGACGACCCCTACACCGGCGAGGTGGTGCCGTTCGCCCGCGGGCCGGACTCCGCCGACGTGCAGATCGATCACGTCGTCGCGCTGGCCGACGCCTGGCGCACCGGCGCCAGGGGCTGGAACGCGCAGCGCCGACTGGCGTTCGCCAACGATCCCGCGAACCTGCTCGCGGTGTCCGGCCCGGCCAACCAGGACAAGGGCGCTTCCGACGCGGCGGGCTGGCTGCCGCCCCAACGCGGGTACGGCTGCGTCTACGTGATGCGTCAGGTGCGCATCAAGGTCGCCTACGGCCTCTGGGTGACGGCCGACGAGCGCGCGGCGATGGACGCGCAGCTGGCCGGGTGCGTCGTCAGCGGCTGAGCCCGCCGGACCGCGGAGCCGCCATGGGAGCGGGTCGACCGCCGGGTCGACGGACCCACCGTGCGGTCGGGTCGAACCGCCGGATCGGCGGGCCCACCGTGGGTCAGGTCAGCGGCCGATGCCCGCCACCAGCCAGCGCGCACCCCACGCGAGCGTCCCCACGGTGACCAGCAGGAACGCGCCCACCCAGAGCGCGGCCGGCACGTGGGTCAGCGCGGCCAGCCGGCCGGCGTCGGAGGTGTCGCGCGCGCCCCGGCGGCCGCGTCGACCGGCGGCGAGCTCGAGCACCGCCCGCGGTGCGCCGAGCAGCAGCAGCCAGGCGATCGCGTGCGCCGCGGCCAGCTGCACCTGCGGCGACGCCCAGAGCGTCACGGGCACCACGACGGCCGCGGTCGCCGCCACCGCCCACAGCCCGTACCAGTTGCGGATCATCAGCAGGACGCCGGCCAGCACCACCACCGCCAGCCACAGCGTCCCGGCCGCGTATCCGCGTGCCACCAGGGCGGCGGCGCCCAGACCCACCAGGGCCGGTCCGGGATATCCCGCCGCGAACATGGCGACGACACCGGGGCCGGTGGGCCGGCCCCGGGTCACGGTCAGCCCCGACGTGTCGGCGTGCACGCGGATGCCGGACAGGCGCCGACCGACGAGCACCGCCACCAGCGCGTGCGACGCCTCGTGCACGATCGTCACGGCGTGCCGGACCGTGCGCCACAGCGTCGGCACCGTCAGGCACACCAGCACCGCGGCCGCCGTGCCGGCGACCACCGCGACGGACGGTGCGGGCTGCTGTGCCGTGACACGAGCCCACAGGTCGCCCAGGGGCGCCCCCGGACCGGCGGCGGTGCGTGCCACCTCGTCGAGCGGGAACGGCACGCGTCAGCCTCCGGCGCCGGGCAGGACGACGTCCGTGCCGGACACGGTCAGCTCCACACCCGACGTGACCACCCGGGCGTCCGCGACCGCGAGCCCTGCCGGCAGGCCCGTCACCGGCAGCTCGTAGCCGGTCAGCTGCTGGCGCAGCTGGTCCGGCAGCTGGTCGACCGCCACCTGCGCGCCTGCCAGGTCCACCGCGACGACGTCCATCAGCAGCCGCCCGCTCTCCACCCGTGGCGCGAGTGAGAGCCCCAGCTCAAGACCGAGCACCGAGCCCGACGCCCGCAGGGCACCGTTCGTCACCGCCACCGTGACGTCCAGCCCGGACTGCTCGGCGACGGAGCGCTGCACGGTCTCGGTGGGCACCACGCCGACCACCTCGACCGTCGCGGCCCGCGTGGGCGTCGTCGTGGTCACGTCGTGCGCCACCAAGTGGACATCGACCACGGTGAGCGCGTCGAGCGTCAGCTCCGGAGTCGACGCCGTGAGCTCGTCGAGCCGGCCCCGCATCAGCTGCAGCAGGAAGGGTCGCGACGCGTCGATCTGCACGTCGGGGGCCCTGTCGAGACCCAGGCCCGTGGTGAGCTCGTCGGCGACCCGCTGCTCGGCGAGGTTGTGCAGCACGGAGCTGGTCACGACGACGGCCCCCGCGAGCAGCGCGAGCACCGCGAGCACTCCGACCACCCAGCGCAGGCGCACCCGGAGCTCCCCTCGTCGTCCACCCGGCGCGGCAGAGACGGGACCCGGCAGGCCCCCGTGCGCGACGCGACGAGAGGCACGATACGGCGGCCCGGCACGCACGGCGCGGTGCGCGAAATTCGGTGTGGCATCCGCACCGGCGCGCTCCTACCCTGGAGGAGGGTCCTGGTCGATGCGAGCGGGAGCACACGATGGAGTGGGCCGTGCTGGTGGTGCTGGTGGCCCTTCCGGCTGCCATCGCCGGCGTGTTCGGCATCTTCGTCCCGGCGGACCGCCCGGTGGCCCGCTGGCGGCTCGCCCTCGCTGCGCACCTGGAGCTCGTGGCGCACCTTCTGCGGCACCGCCACCCGCCACCGCCCGACCCGTTCGCCGCGCTGCGCGTCCAGGAACGGCTCGGCGTCGTCGTCCGGCACGTGCAGTCGCTCGAGGCGGACCTCACCGTGATCGCGCGGGCCGAGCGGATCATCGCGTCCCAGCTGGCGTACGACGACCTGCTGGCCGAGGCCTGCAAGATGGCCGGGGTCGATGTGCAGGAGCACGCCAAAGGCGACCCCGCCGAGCGCTTCCGCGAGGAGGTCGAGCTCGCCGAGCGCGGCTGGACCTGGTGACCGCGGGCCGTCAGCCGGCGCGCACCCGCAGCTCGCTCGATCCGTCGGGGCGCGGGCGCACCTCGATCCGGTCCGCCACGGCCTGCTTGAGCGCCTCCACGTGCGAGACGATCCCCACCACACGCCCGCCGGCACGCAGCCGGCCCAGCTCGGCGAGCACCTGGTCGAGCACGTGGGCGTCGAGGGAGCCGAAGCCCTCGTCGACGAAGAGCGTGCCCAGGTCGATGCCGCCGGCCTCGGCGGTGACCACGTCGGCCATGCCGAGCGCCAGGCACAGGCTGACGTAGAACGTCTCGCCCCCGGACAGCGTGCGGGGGTCGCGCGGGGCGTCGGTGCGATGGTCGATCACGCGCATCGCCAGGCCCGTCGCGCGGCCGCGGACGTCCTCCTTCTCGTCGCTGCGCACGAGCTCGAAGCGGCCGTCGGACATCCCCAGCAGGCGTTCGTTCGCCGCCGCGACCACGTCCTCGAAGCGGCGCAGCAGCACGAAGGTGGCCAGCGACAGGCCCTGGGCGTTGTCGCCACCGGCCGCCGTGAGGCCGGCGAGCCGGGACACCGGCGCCGCCGCCGCGACTGCCTCCGCCACCGCGCCCGCTCGCTCGGCCACCGTGAGCGCCGCGTCGGCCGCCGCCTGAGCACAGTCCGCGGCGAGCCGGGCGAGGCCCGTCGCGCGCTCGGCCTCCTCCCGCGCCGTCCGTTCGGCCGCGCCCACCGCGGCGAGGTCGACGACGAGGTCGTCGGGCAGCTCCGCCAGCTCAGGCTCGGCGAGCCCCGCCGCGACCCGGGCCACGTCGGCCTCGTGATCGGCGACGGCCCGCTCCAGCTCCGTGAGCTCGTCGCCGTCCAGCAGCGACGCACGGGCGTCGTCGTCGGACTCGAACCCCGCGGCCGCCCGGCCGTGGGCCAGCTCCTCGTGCCGCGTCGCCAGCCGGTCCGCCGCGCCGGCCCGGTCCTCGAGCGCCGCGCACAGCGCCTCCGCGGCGGCCGCCCGCTCCAGGACGGCCGCGTGCCGCGCGGCGACCGTCGGGTGCTCCTCACGCGCCTCGACCACCTCGGCCTCGTCCCGGTCCAGTGCGTCGCGCACGGCCACCTGCGCACCCTCGTCGACCGACAGCCGGCCGGACACCTCGTCCCGCTCGGCCGAGCGGGACGAGGTCGCCACGTCGAAGCCGTCCAGCTCGGTCGCCAGCCGGGCCTCGTCGTCGGCAGCCGCCGAGCACGGCTCGCACGCGGCCTGCGCCCGCGCGAGCGCGTCGCGCACGGCCTCCTCGTCCTGGCCGCCGGCGCGCAGCGCGAGCTCCGCAGCCCGGCCCTGCAGGCCGGCCGCCTCCGCGACCAACGCCGTGAGCCTGGCCTCGGCCCGGGCCCGCGTCCGCGCCGCCTCCTCCACGTCGTCCGACGAGACGTGGTCCGGCGCCAGCCGAGCCTTGGCCGGGTGCTCCGTCGCCCCGCACACCGGGCACGGGTCTCCGGGCACCAGGACCTCCGCGAGCTCGCCCGCCAGGCCGGCGATGCGCGCCAGCCGCAGCGTGGACTCGCGCTCGGTCGCCTCCGTCGCGACCAGCGCGGCCGCGGCCCGGCGGTCGTCCACCGCGGCCAGCGCGGCGCCCGTCGCCGCGAGGGCGACGACGGCCTCCATCGTCTCCGTGGCCCGCGTCACCGCCGCCTGACGCTCGCCCCACCGCGCGGCCAGCGCCCGCGCCGCGTCGAGGGACCGCACCAGCTCGCGCCGTGCGGTCGGCCGCGCCGCGAGCCACGCGTCGTGCGCCGCCACCTCGGCGCGCAGGTCGTCGAGCGCCACGGCCTGGGTCCGGACGTGGCGACGCCGCGCCTCCAGTCCCGCCTCCACATCGACGGCACGTTCCAGCCGCGCGGCCGTCTGCCGCGCGGCGCCCGCCACCGTCTCCAGCTCCTCGCGCATCCGGTCCGCCGCGGCCAGGTCGCCGATGTCCCCGGCCGGGGCGACCCCGACCGGCGCCGCGTCGAACGCCGCCTCGAGCACCTTCGTCGCGGCATCGAGCGCGGTGGCCGCCGACGACACCGCCGCCAGCAGCGGGCGCACCCCGACCGCGGCGCGGCCGCGCACCAGCCGCTGGACGGCGGCCAGGTGCTCCGCCGCGTGCTCAGCGAGCTCCGCGTGCTGCCGCCGCAGCCGGTCGCGGCGGGCCAGCAGCGCCGCCTGCCCCGTCGCCAGGTCGAGAGCCTCACGCGCCGCGTCGCGCTCCGCCATCGCGGCGACCGCGTCGCTCGCCGCGCGCGCCGCCACCTCGGCCAGCAGTCCGGAGCGCTCCTCGACCGCGGCGCGCACCGCCGGCACCACCACGCCCAGCACGTCGTCGGGCGCCGCCGGCGCGACCGCTCGACCCGCCGCCACCGCCGCGTCCACCGCGACGCGGAGCGCCTGCGCGTCGTCGTCCGTCAGCCGCGCCGCGCCGACGAACCGCGCCACCGCCTCGCCCAGCGCCGCGCGCCCGGCCTCGACGGCCCGGTCGGCCTCCCGGCGCATCTCGGCGAGCCGCGTCTGCATCCGGTCGTACACCGCGGTGCCGAAGATCTTCTGCAGCAGGCCCCGGCGGTCCTCGGGCTTGGCCTGCAGGAAGCTGGCGAACTGCCCCTGCGGCAGCACGATCGTCTGGACGAACTGCGCGCGGTCCAGGCCGATCGCGTCCTGCACCAGCTGGCCCACCTCGTCGAGCCGGGACGCCACCGGTGTGCCGTACCCGTCGAGCACCTCGGGCGTGGCGGCCGACGGGGTGTCGGCCGGCAGCCGCCAGGCGCGCACCGTCGCCGGCTGCGTCGTGGTGCCGGCGCCGCGCTGCTTGGCGCGCTCGTACTGCGGGGTGCGGCGGATGCGGAACGCGCCGGCCTGCACCTCGAACACCAGGTCGACGAACGACTCGGTGGCCGGGCCGGCGTGGTCGGAGCGCAGCCGCTCGTCGCTGGCCTGGTCGGACGCCACCTTGCCGTACAGCGCGAACACCACCGCGTCGATCAGCGTCGACTTCCCGGCGCCCGTCGGCCCCTCCAGCAGGAACAGCCCGGAGGCGCCCAGCTCGGCGAGGTCCACCGTGTACCGGTCGGCGAACGGCCCGATCGCCTGCACGGTCAGCGTGCGCAGGTGCATCAGGCGCTCCGCTCCGCGGCCATGACGTCCTCGTACGCGCGACGCAGCACGCCGGCCTCGGCGGCGGTCGGTGCGGCCCCCGTCACGTGCCGGACGAAGTCCGTCGCCACCGCCAGCGGGTCGGCCGACGACGTCACCGCAGCGGCCCGCCCGCCGCGCTCCCGTCCGCCGGCGCTCTGGTGCTGGACGACGAGCACGTGGCCGAACCGCGCCCGCAGCCGCGCGAACAGGTCGACCGGCCGCACCTCGTCGGTCACCGTCACCCGCAACCAGTGGTCGAGGTACGGCTCGCCGGCGGCGCCGAGCAGCTGCTCCAAGGTCCCGGAGACGTCCGCCAGCGGCCGCGGCACCGGCGCCGGGACCAGCTCCACCCGCGGCTCGGGCCCGGACAGGTCCACCAACGCCGACGACTTGTGGTGCGCCGCCTCCCCGAACGAGAACGCCAGCGGCGAGCCGCTGTACTGCAGCACCGTGCCCTGCGGCCCGGCGACGCGCTGCGGCCCGTGCAGGTGCCCGAGCGCCACGTAGTCCGCGCCGGCGAACACCCCCGCCGGCACCTGGTCGACGCCGCCCACCCGGATGTCCCGCTCGGACTCGCTCGCCGCGCCGCCGACGACGAATGCGTGCGCGACGACGACCACGCGCGCGTCCGCGGCCCGCCGTGCCCGGTCCGCCCGGACCCGGCGCATCGCCGCCGCCAGCACCGCCTCGTGCGAGCGCGCCAGCAGCCGCGGTCCGGCGGGGCCGGCGCCGCCCACGCGCGCCTCGTCGTCCACCGGCTCGCCACGCCCGCCCGGCTCGTCGTCCACCGGTTCGGCCAGCTGGGCGCGCGCGAAGTCCGGGTCGAGGTACGGCAGCCCGTAGATCAGCAGCCCGCAGCCCACCTCGACCGGCTCGGCGAGGGCGGCCACCCGCGTGCGCAGAGCCACGCGCTCGCGCATCAGCGCCGAGCCGAAGCCCAGGCGGGCCGCCGAGTCGTGGTTGCCCGAGGTGACGACGACGGTGGTCAGCTCGGCCAGCCGGGCCAGCGCGTCCGACAGCACGGACACCGCCTCCACGGGCGGGATCCCGCGGTCGTACACGTCCCCCGCCACCACCACGGCGTCCACCCGCTCGGCGCGCACCACCTCGACGAGATGGTCCAGGTGCGCGGCCTGGAACGGCAGCAGGTCGACCCCGTGCAGGGTCCGGCCCAGGTGCCAGTCCGAGGTGTGCAGCAGCCGCATGACCCCGACGGTAACCGTGCCCACCGACACCTCCCGGGACGCCGCCCGCCGCGTCGGGCCCGACTCCCGACCCACCTCCCGGCTCACCTCCGGGCCCGCCTCGTCGGCCGTCGGCCGCCTGCCCCGTCGACCGCCGCAAGCCCGCCTCGTCGGCCGTCGGACTCCCGCCCCGCGGCCGTGCCCCCTGCCGTAGATTGGCCCCGCACACGCCGTGCCACCAGGGGAAGGGTCGTCCGATGTCGGAATCCATGGCTCCGCTGCAGCCGCCGCTGCCCACCGAGGCACTGACCCTCGACGCGCCCCAGCCGGTCGGCGCCATCGCCACCACCGCGGCCCCGCGCCTCGCGCCGCGCATCGACCCGGCCGTGGTGCCCAAGCTGGAGGCGAAGGCGGACAGCTACCTCGCCACGCTGCTGGCCTCCGACGCCCGCTCGCCGCAGTTCTCGTCGCAGGCCGACAGCGTGCGCACCATGGGCGACAAGGACGTGCGCGCCGCCGCCGAGGTGTCCAACCGGATGCTCGAGCGGCCGGTGCGCGAGATCCGCTCCGGCGGCGTCTCGGAGAGCTCCAGCGTGAGCAAGTCGCTGCTGGACCTGCGCCGCACGGTCGAGGAGCTGGACCCCAGTGAGCAGTCCTTCGGCAAGAAGCTGCTCGGCTTCCTGCCGTTCGGCGACTCCCTCAACGACTACTTCCACCGCTACGAGAGCGCCCAGGGCCAGATCAACGCCATCCTGCGCGCGCTCTACAACGGGCAGGACGAGCTGCGCAAGGACAACGCCGCGCTCAACGTGGAGAAGCAGAACCTGTGGGACGCCATGGCGCGCCTCAACCAGTACATCTACCTGGCCGAGCGGCTGGACACCCGGCTGGCGGCGGCGGTGGCGGAGCTGGACGCGACCGACCCGGAGAAGGCCCAGGCCTTGCGCGAGGACGTGCTGTTCTACGTCCGCCAGAAGCACCAGGACCTGCTCACCCAGCTCGCGGTGTCCATCCAGGGCTACCTGGCGATGGACATCATCATCAAGAACAACCTCGAGCTCATCAAGGGCGTGGACCGCGCGACGACGACCACCGTCTCGGCGCTGCGCACGGCCGTCATCGTCGCGCAGGCCCTGGCCAACCAGAAGCTGGTGCTCGACCAGATCACCGCGCTGAACACGACGACCTCGAACCTCATCGTCTCGACGTCGAAGATGCTCGCCGACAACTCGGCCTCCATCCAGACCCAGGCCGCGAACGCCACCATCGGCATCACCCAGCTGCAGGCCGCGTTCACCAACATCTTCACCACGCTCGACGCGATCTCGACCTTCAAGGTGCAGGCCCTCGACGCGATGGCGCAGACCGTGGGCGCGCTGCAGACGGAGACCGCCAAGGCGCAGGAGTACCTGGACCGCTCGCGGCGGACCGCCGACACGCAGGTGGCGTCGGGCTCGCTCGACATCGGCACCCTGTAGAGGGCCGGCGGACCGCATGGGGTGGTGGGACCGGGTGCTCGGCCGCCGTGGAAGCACCGCGGCCGACCTCGACGCGCTCTCGGCGCAGGCCCCGCCGCCACCGACGTCCGCCGAGATCCTGGCCTCCGTGCGCGCCGTCGAGTCGCGGGTGGGCGGCACGGTGCCGCTCGCGGTGTCCGCGCGGGTGCACCGCATCTCGGCCGTGGTCGACGAGATGGTGCCGCGGCTGGACCGGCTCGGCGCGGGCAGCCAGCAGGCGCACACCGTCGTCGCGACCGCGACCGACTACCTGCCGGAAGCCGTCGACGCCTACCTGCGACTGCCGCGCGACTTCGCCGACCGGCGCGTGGTGTCCCGCGGCAAGACGTCGCTCATGCTGCTCTGCGACCAGCTCGACCTGCTCGCCGTGACGCTGACCCAGATCTCGGACGCGGTCTCGCGGCAGGACGCGCAGGCGCTGGTGGTGCACGGACGGTTCCTCGACGAGAAGTTCGCCGAGTCGTCGCTGCAGCTGCCGGGCGACCCGGGGGCCGCATGACGACGAGCCAGCCCCCCGCCGGGCCGGTCGCCGGTGACGGGCCGACGCCCGCACCCGCACCCGACGACGCACCGACGCGTGGGTTGACGGCGGCGCTCGACGCCCTGGTCCGCGCCGGGGTGGCCGCCGGGCTCGGTGCGTCGGTGGCGCGCGAGGAGGGCGAGCTGCTGGCCGCCGCGGTGGCCGAGTCGTCGCCGGGGGCTCCGGCGGCATGGTCCGCGGCCGTGGGTCGTGCCGGGGCCGGCGTGGAGCCGTTCTTCGAGGCCGCCGCGGCCGGTCGGCGCTGGCGCACCGGGCCCACCGACGCGCTGGCTGCCCTCGTCCTCGCGCGCACGGCCGGTGCGCCCGCCTATGCGTCCGCGCTGGCCGATGTCGTGGCCGCCGCCGCTCGCCTCGGCCTCCCTGGCCCGCACGTCGGCGAACGCGCCGCGCTCACGGCGGCGGTCCAGCGCGCCTCCGCCCTGCCCTCCACTGCGCCGACCCGTCGCCCCGACGCGGACCCGTCAGCTCCGGTGGCCGAGTCGGCGACGAGCCGGCGGGTCGGCGACCTGGTGTCGGACCTCGACCTGCTGACCGCGGTGGACCTGAGCGGGCTGCGCCCGGAGCCGCCGCTGGTGCCGTCGGTCCGCGCGATCCTGGACGCGCTCGGCGGCGGCAGCCCCGACGACGACGCCGACGCGCCCGCCACGGCAACGAAGGCTGCGACCGGGACCGGGACCGCCGCGGCACCCGCGACGGCCACCGCGGCGGCGCAGGCGGAGGCCCCGCCGGCGCGACCCCTGTCCGAGCTGCTCGACGAGCTCGACGCCCTCATCGGGCCGGACCGTGTGAAGACGGAGATCCACCGGCAGACCGCGCTGCTGCGCGTCGAGCAGCTGCGGACCGCGGCGGGCCTCACGCGTCCGACGCTCACCCGGCACCTCGTCTTCGTCGGCAACCCCGGCACCGGCAAGACGACCGTCGCGCGGCTCGTCGCCGCGATCTACCAGGCGCTCGGGCTGCTCGCCAAGGGCCACCTCGTGGAGGTGGACCGCTCCGAGCTGGTCGCCGGCTACGTGGGGCAGACGGCGATCAAGACGACCGAGGCGGTGACCTCCGCGCTGGGCGGCGTGCTGTTCGTCGACGAGGCGTACGCCCTGACGCAGGGCACGTTCGGCGCCGACCAGTACGGCCTCGAAGCGGTGAACACCCTGGTCAAGGACATGGAGGACCACCGCGACGACCTGGTGGTCATCGTCGCCGGCTATCCCCGGCCGATGGCGGAGTTCATCTCCGCCAACCCCGGCCTGGAGTCCCGGTTCGCGGCGACCATCACCTTCGACGACTACACGGCGCCGCAGCTGCGCGCGATCTTCACCGAGATGACCGCCCACGCCGACTTCACGCCGACGCCGGAGTGCCTGGTGCGCGTCGAGTACCTGGTCTCCGAGCAGCCCCGCGGCGAGGGTTTCGGCAACGCCCGCTACGTGCGCAACCTGCTCGACGGGGCTATCGCCCGCCATGCCTGGCGGCTCCGCGACGTCCCCGAGCCCACCATCGACCAGCTGCGCACCCTCCTCCCCGAGGACCTCACCGACACCCCGCCCCCAGTAGTCGACGCCCTGGCCCCCGCGCCCGGACCAGACGACCCCGCGACGGCGACAGCCGAGCCCCCAGCTAGCACGCCGACCACCACCGAGGACGGACGGACCGCATGACCCAGACCGCTCCCGCCCCGCGCCACCGACCGAAGGCCGCCGCCGCGCCGCCGCCACCCTCCGGCGCAGTGGCCCCGTACGCACCCCCCGTCGTCGCCCCCGGTGCGGCGCCCGCGCCCGCGTCGGGCCTGCGCACGACCACCCGGCTGCGGGTGGCGATGGCCGTCGGCGTCGTCGCGGCGCTGCTGGTCGCGGTGCTCGGCTGGCAGGCCGGCAGCCGGCAGGCCGCGGCGCTGCACGAGGTCCAGACGCGGAGCACGTGGCTCGTCGGCGTGCAGCAGGTGCGCAACGCCCTGGTGGCGGCGGACGCGACTGCGACCACGACGTTCCTGGTCGGAGGCCTCGAGCCCGCCGACCAGCGGGCGCGCTACGACGAGTACCTCACGCAGGCGGCGGACGGTCTGGTGACCGTGGCTGCCGGTGACAAGTCGGCCACGGCCTCGCTGGCAGGCGTGTCGGCCGACCTCACCACGTACGCCGGGCTGATCGAGCAGGCCCGGGCCGCGAACCGGCAGGGCCTACCCGTCGGCACCGCGTACCTCGACCAGGCGTCGACGCTGCTGCGCGCGCAGATGCTCCCCGCGCTGGACGCCGTGGTGCTGACCGGCGCCGACGAGGTGGCGTCCGGCTTCGGCGCCGTGAGCAACGCCCCGTGGCTGCTGTTCGCGGTGCTCGCCGGGCTGCTGGTGCTGCTCGTCGTGCACATCGGCGACGCCCGACGCACCCACCGGGTGCTCAACCCGCCGCTGACCGCCGCGGCGCTGCTGGTGCTGGTCGCCGGGGTGTACGCGACGGGGCTGCTCAGCGTGTCGTCGTCGGCGCAGGACACCCGCACGGGGTCCTACCGCGCGACCCTCGCGGTGTCGCAGGCCACCGCCTCCGCGTACGACGCGCGGGCGATGGAGTCGTTCACCCTGATCCGGCGCGGGTCCGGCGCGGCGTACGAGGCGAAGTTCGTCACCGCGGCCGACGAGACCACCCGCCAGCTGGGCCGGGTACCGGACGGCTCGTCCGACACCACGACGCAGCTGTTCGAGGTGTGGCGCGCGCTGCACGGACAGGTCCGCCAGCTCGACGACGGCGGCAACTGGGACGGCGCGGTCGCCCTCGTGGTCGGCACCGCCACGGACAGCCCGGCCGCGGCGTTCGACGCGTTCGCCCAGAGCGCGGCGGCCGACCTCCAGGCGAGCACATCCGCCACCGAGCAGACGCTGACCGACGACCAGGGCCGCGCGAACCGCATCGGCTGGGTGCTGGCCGGCGCGGGCCTGCTGGCCGCCGTGCTCACCTGGCGGGGTCTGGCCCGGCGACTGGAGGAGTACCGATGAGCGCGCGCCCGACGACCGCCACCGCCCGTTCGCGCGCCGCCGCGTCGAACCCGCCGCGTCGAACCCGCCGGTTCGGCGCGGCCACCACGGTGCTGCTCGCCGTGGGCCTGGCGCTCGCGGCGTGCTCGTCCCCCGGGGGCGCCTCCGACCTGGGCCTGCTGCCCACGGCGGAGCCCACCGCGGCGCCCACGTCGGCGCCGACCACCGCGCCCACCCCCGCGGTGTGCGACCAGCCGACCGCCTCGTACGCGCCCGACGCCGCGCTGCCCGCACCCGACGCGCTGCCGGCCGGCAGCACCATGCAGGCGATCCGCGATCGCGGCGTGCTCGTCGTCGGGGTCTCGTCGGACACGCTGCTGATGGGCTCGCGCAACCCGCTCACCGGCGTGATCGAGGGCTTCGACATCGACATGGCCCGGCAGGTGGCCGCGGCGATCCTCGGCGACCCGGACAAGGTGCAGTTCCGGGTGATCACCGCGGGGCAGCGCATCGGCGTGCTGACCGGGCACGAGGTGGACCTCGTCGCGCGGGCGTTCACCGTGAACTGCGCCCGCTGGGAGCAGATCGCGTTCTCCGCGGAGTACTACCACGCAGGGCAGAAGGTGCTGGTGACCAGCGACTCGACCGCCACCGGCCTGGCCGATCTGGCCGGCAAGAAGGTGTGCGCGCCCGCAGGCACGACGACGCTCACGCGGCTGGAGCAGTACCCGGACATCGAGGCCGTGCCGGCCGGCACGCACACCGCGTGCCTGGCGCTGTTCCAGCAGGGCGCCGTCGATGCGATCACCGGTGACGACACCGTGCTGGCCGGCCTGGCCGCGCAGGACCCGTACGCCAAGGTGGTCGGCGAGGCCATCAGCGACGAGCCGTACGGCCTGGGCATCCCGCCGGGCCAGGTGGACATGGTCCGGTTCGTCAACGCCGTGCTGGAGCAGGTGAAGGCCGACGGCCGGTGGCAGGCCTCCTACGACCGCTGGCTCGGGGTGCTCGGCCCGGCGCCGACCCCACCGACCCCGGTGTACGGACGCTGACCCGCGTGGTCGACCTGTCCGCTCCCGCAGCGCCCGGCCGTCTCGGCCAGGCGGCGGCACCGGACGCCCTGCTCGCCTACCTGACGGCGTTGGAGCACTGGCTGGCCGCGCGGCGCACCGAGCTCGACGCCCTGGCGGCGCAGCTGGCCGCCGGGTCGGGCGAGGCCGACCCTGACCTGGTGCTCGCCCTCGGGCTGTGGCAGTCGGCCCGGACCCGCGCCGACGAGCTGCACACCGCGTGGGACTCGGGTCGCGTCGGCCCGGTGCAGCGCGAGCAGCTGTCCGCGCTGATCTGGGGGCGGCTGGACTCCGGCGCCGGTGCGGGCACGCTCTCGCTGGTGGAGGCCGGGCGGCTGTGCGACGCGCTGACCGACCAGCTGAGCGAACGCACCCAGTTCGACCCGCACTCCGCCGACGAGATCGCCCGCCGCCGCGCGTTGCGTGCCGCCCTGGTGCGCTGCGAGGACCTCGTCGGGGACGACGAGTCCGCCGCCGCGCGGGTCCGCGCGCTGGTCGACCGCCTCGACGTCGTCGCGGCGCAGGCGGGCCGGGGTGCGGACGTCGCCGGGCGCCTGGGCGAGCTCGAAGGGGACGTCGCGCGCGCCGAGCGGGACCTGATCGTCGCCGCCGCGCAACGCCGTGACCTGGACCGGGACCGTGCCACCGCGGTGGAGCGGGCGGCCCGGCTGGCGGCCGACGAGCCCGCGCTGCACGCGCTGGTGGACCGCGCCCGCCGGGAGATCGTGGCCCCGCCACGGCTCGCCGTGCCCGACGTGTCCCGGCTGGGCGACCCGCCCACCGACCGCACGGGCCTGGTGGGCTACCTCGGCCGGCTCGAGCAGGTGAGTCGGGCGATGGCCGCCGTGCGGGACGCGTACACCGCGCCGCTGCGCCGCCGCGCGGCCCTGCGGTACACCCTGAGCTCGGCGAGCGCCCGCGCCCAGGCCAACGGCCGGGCCGCGTCGCCGACGGTGCAGGCGGCCCTCGTCGAGGCGAGCGCCGCGCTGGACGCCCTGCCGTGCGACCTGCTGCTCGCCGGAGCGCTCGTCGACCAGTACGACCTGTTGACCCAGGCACTGCCACACTCCGGCCCGACCCCTGAAGGAGCCGCACCGTGACCGCACAGACTCCGGTGGCCTGCACCGAGCCGGGCTGCACCGGCGTCATCGAGGACGGGTACTGCAACGTGTGCGGGACGCCTGGTCCCGCGGGCTCGTCGTCCCCGGCCGCGGGTGCGTCGCGCGCCGGCAGCTCGTCCCGGACCGCGCACGCCCGGACCACCTCACCGTCGGTCGCGCTCGGCACCGGCTTCGTCGAGGGCCGCGCAGCCACCGCGGCCGAGGCGGGCGCCCGGCCGCCGTCGGCCACCGGTTCGGTGCACACCGGCCGCACCAGCTCCTCGCGACTGGCAACCCAGGCGCTCGGCTCGGCCCGCACCGGCACGCGCCGCACCCGCAGCCTCGGCACGTCGTCCACCCGGCTGCGCGCGCAGCGGCTCGGCGCCGGACTGACCACGGTGCCGCCCACGCCAGTGGCCGACCCGCTGGCCGCCGTGATGGCCGACCCGCAGATCGCGGAGGAGAAGCGGTTCTGCCCGCGCTGCGGCGGGCCGGTCGGCCGCACGCACGACGACGTGCCGGGACGCACGGACGGCTTCTGCCCGGCGTGCGGCACGCGCTTCGACTTCGCGCCCCAGGTCCACACCGGCGACCTCGTCGGTGGCCAGTACGAGGTGGTGGGCTGCCTGGCGCACGGCGGGCTCGGCTGGGTCTACCTGGCGCGGGACCGCAACGTGTCGGGCCGCTGGGTGGTGCTCAAGGGCCTGCTGAACTCGGGCGACGAGGACGCGTACGCCGCGGCGATCGCGGAGCGGCAGTTCCTCGCCGAGGTGGAGCACCCGCTCATCGTCGAGATCTACAACTTCGCGATGTTCGAGGGCGCGGGCTACACCGTCATGGAGTACGTCGGCGGCCTGTCGCTCAAGCAGATCCTCAAGAACCGGCGGGACGCGGCCGGTCGGGTGGACCCGCTGCCGGTTGACCAGGCCCTGGCCTACATCCTGGAGATCCTGCCGGCGTTCTCCTACCTGCACGACCGTGGCCTGCTGTACTGCGACTTCAAGCCGGACAACCTCATCGGCGAGGGCGAGGGCGTCAAGCTCATCGACCTCGGCGGGGTGCGGCGCATCGACGACGACCACTCCGCCATCTTCGGCACCGTCGGCTACCAGGCGCCCGAGGTGGCGGAGGTCGGACCGTCGATCTCGTCGGACGTCTACACGATCGGCCGCACGCTCGCGACGCTGGTGCTGGACTTCCGCGGCAACACCACGACGTACGTCGCGTCGCTGCCGCCGGTGGCCTCCACCCCGGTGTTCGCCACCTACGACTCGTTCTACCGGTTGCTGGCCAAGGCGTGCGCCCTCGACCCCAACGACCGGTTCGCCACCGTCGACGAGCTGCGCACGCAGATGCTCGGTGTGCTGCGCGAGGTGGTGGCCACCGACCGTGGCGTCGACGTCGCGGCGACCTCGACGGCCGGGTCGGCGCTGTTCGCGGCGCCCGCGGTCGAGGTGGCCGAGCGACCGCTGCGCTGGGACGAGCTGCCCGCGCTGCGGGTGGACGAGCACGACCCGCAGGCCGGCTGGCTGGCCGGCGTCACCGTGGCCGACCCGCGGGCGCGGCTGCGCGCCCTGGAGGCAGCGCCGACGGCGACCGTCGAGGTGCTGCTCGCCCGCGCGCACGCCGAGATCGAGGCCGGGGTGCCCGCCGGCGCCCAGGTGGCGACGACGAAGATCCTCGACGCCGACCCGTGGGAGTGGCGGGCGGCGTGGATGCTCGGCCTGGCCGAGATGGCCCGCGGCGACCACGTGGCGGCGCGCGCGTCGTTCAACGCGGTGTACGGGCAGGTGCCCGGCGAGCTGGCGCCCAAGCTGGCGCTGGCCACGGCGTGCGAGCTCACCGGCGAGATGGATGTCGCCGAGTCGCTCTACCAGACCTGCGCGCGCTCGGACGCGAACTACACCAGCCCCGCCGCCTTCGGCATGGCCCGGATCCGGCAGGGGCGGGGTGACCTGGACGGCGCGCTGGCCGCGCTCGACCTGGTCAACGCCACCCGCGGCTCCTACCCGCAGGCACGGCTGACCCGGTCCCGGATGCTCGCCGCGTCGGGCCGCGGGCTGACCGCGTTGGACGACGCGCTGTCCGGGGTGGAAGCCGTGGCGGTGCCGGACCGCGAGCGCGCCGAGCTGCGGGTGCAGGTGCTGGACGCCGCGCTCACCCAGGTGGTCGCGGCCGGGCCGGTGGTGCCGGGCACCGCCCCGCGCGGCGCCGCTGCCCGTCGGGCGGCCCCGCGGCAGACCGTCGCCGGCGTGCCGGCCGACGAGCCTCGCCTGCGCGACGCCGTCGAGCGGGCCTACCGCGACCTCGCGGCGCTCGCGCCGGCGGGCCGGGAGCGGGACGCCCTGGTGGACCGCGCCAACGCAGTGCGCCGCTGGACGGCGAAGTGAGCGCGCCGACCGGAGACTCGGCCACGGCGGCCGTGTCCGCGGAGGCAGCCACGTCCGCGGAGGCGTCTGCGGAGGCCGTCGCCGCGCAGGAAGCCGTGTCCGCGGAGTCCTCTGCACCGGCAGCCCCGGCCGTGGTGCTGCCCTCCGTCGTCTGCCCGGCATGCGGCACGTCCGCGCGCGGCGACTCGCGGTTCTGCGAGGCGTGCGGGGCGCGACTCGTCCCGGACCCGCCGGCCTCGTCCGACCCGGCCTCGTCCGACCCGGCCTCGTCCGACCCGGCCTCGTCCGACCCCGCCTCGTCCGACCCCGCCTCGTCCGACCCCGCGTCGTCCATCCCGGCTGCCCCGGGCCGGCCGGGACCAGGCCAAGCCCGCCCGCCCTGCACGGAGTGCGGCGGCGCGGTGGCGGCGGACGGCTACTGCGAGCAGTGCGGCGCCAAGGCGCCGGCCCCCCGCGACCACCTCGTCGACACGCCGGCCGCCTGGGTGGGCGGCGTCTGCGACCGCGGCCGCGTGCACGTGCGCAACGAGGACTCCCAGGCGCTGGCGGCGTCGCTCGAGCCGGGGCGGTTCGCCGTGCTCGTCGTCTGCGACGGTGTGTCGTCCGTGCCGCGTTCGGACGAGGCGAGCCTGGCCGCCGCCCACGCGGCGCTCGCCGTGCTGGTGGCGGGCGGTCCGACCGGGTCCGGTCCGGTGGTCGGCGATGCCGTGGCGCGCGGCGCCGCGTGGTCCGGCCTGCTCGACCGTGCGGCGCGCGCCGGTGACGACGCGGTCGCGGACCTGACGGCCCCCGGCGCCGCCGTCCCGCACTCGGCCGCTGCGCGGACCTCGGCCGCTGCGCGGACCTCGGCCGCCCCGCCGACCCCGGAGGGCACCGACGGCGACACCCCGTCGTGCACCTTCGTCGCCGCGGTGCTCGACGACGGCGTGCTGCACACCGGCTCGGTCGGCGACTCGCGGGCGTACTGGCTGCCCGACTCGGGGACGCCGACCATGCTCACCACCGACGACTCCTGGGCGGCCGAGGCGATCGCGGGGGGGATGCCCCGCGCGGAGGCCGAGACCGCCCCGCAGGCGCACGCGATCACGCGCTGGCTCGGCGTGGACAGCCCGGACGTCGCGGCGCGTGCCACCAGCAGGCCGGTGACCGGCCCCGGTTGGCTGCTGGTGTGCTCCGACGGGCTGTGGAACTACTGCTCGCCGCCCGAGGATCTCGCGCAGCTCGTGCGCACCACCGCAGCGACGGTCGGGGGCGATCCGGTGGCCGTCGCGGCCGAGCTGGTGCGGTGGGCCAACGCCCAGGGCGGTCGGGACAACATCACGGCGGCGCTCGCGCGCCTCGACGCCGCCGCGAACCGGTAGCCTGCCAGCAGTCCGACCCACGGGAGGGGCCCCATGGCCGAGTTCTCCGCCGACGTGTTCCAGAACGAGTTCCTTGCCGACGGCGGCACCGACGTGCAC
>Ga0302291_10000066_pt1 | contig 23217 bp, 13 predicted proteins | sample III_Fen_N1_4_FD_194548 | JGI IMG/M metagenome (GOLD analysis project Ga0302291, IMG submission 194548) | Peat permafrost microbial communities from Stordalen Mire near Abisko, Sweden - III_Fen_N1_4 | ecosystem: Environmental > Terrestrial > Soil > Wetlands > Permafrost | place: Sweden: Abisko... | reverse complement strand
GCTGACGGGGTTCTTGGGCTTGTAGCCGAGCTTGGCGGACAAGACGGTGAAGCCCTGGGCCGGCAGCGCGCGGCTCACCAGGTCGAGGTCAGCGGCGTCGGTGATGAACACCGTCACGCCCTCTTCATCGGTGGACTCGAAGTCTTGCGCACCCGCTTCGATGGCGGCCAGTTCGGGGTCGGCACCTGCGGCCGCAGGCTCGGCTTCGACCATGCCGACGTGGTCGAAGTCCCACGCCACCGAGCCGGAGGTGCCGAGCTGGCCCTTGCGGAACAGCACACGCATCTCGGACGCAGCCCGGTTCACGTTGTCGGTCAGGCACTCGACCATCACCGGCACGCGGTGCGGCGCAAAGCCTTCGTACAGCGCGTGCTCGAAATGCACCGCCTCACCGGTGAGGCCCGCGCCTTTCTTGATCGCGCGCTCCAGCGTGTCCTTGGGCATGGAGACCTTGCGCGCCTGCTCGACGACCAGCCGCAGCCGCGCGTTCGCGGCCGGGTCGGCGCCATGGCGTGCGGCGATCATGATGTCCTTGGCCAGCTTGCCGAACAGCCGGCCCTTGGCATTGGCGGCGAGGTCCTTGTGCTTGGCTTTCCATTGCGCGCCCATGTCGGTGATTCCTTGAGTGGCCCGGGGGCGCAGGCTCGTCGCCGGCCCTGGGCTGATTGAGTGGTGCGTGGGCCGGTCAGGCACGTCGCGCAGGACCGGCGATTTTAGGTCGCGCCGCTCTGCGGTGGCCTACTTCGGTACCGCCTCGAGAATCAGCCCGGCCAGCCTGTCGTAGTCGCCGCCGAAGTGATGGCCACCGCTGAGCAGCATCGCGCGCGCATGGCTCGGTGTCAGCTGCGGGCACAGCGAGCCTTTCTCGTCGGTCCCGTAGACGCACAGCGTGTTCGCCGATGAAAGCTTGCGGGCCTCGGGCGCAATCGGCTTGTCGCCGCTCGGGCCCAGCCAGTTGGAGAGGTGGAACTCGAATGACGCCTTCTGCCCCGGCCCCAGCAAGGCCGTGAGCTTGACGCTGGCGCGCGTGCCGGCGGGCAATCGGTTGATCGCAAAAGGCAGCACGTCGGCGCCTTGCGAGTAGCCGACCAGCACGACCTCGCTGCGATTCCAGCGGTCGGCGTAGTAGCGAATCATGCGGTCGAGGTCGGCGGCCAGGCCCTCGGGCGTGCGTGCCTTCCAGAAGTAGCGCAGCGAGTCGAGCCCGGCCACCGGCACGTTCTGCGCGGCAAACGCCGCGGCCAGGCCCTTGTCGATGCCGGCCCAGCCGCCGTCGCCCGACAACAGCACCACGAAGCGCGTGCCCGTGCCGGTGACAGGCACCTCGACCATCGGCAGGTCGGCCAGCTCGGCGGGCGGTGCGGCGAGCGCGATGTGGCGCACCGCGAGCCTGGCGTAGGCCGTGTCGAACGCGCTCGCGGCACTGGCAGCGGGTGCCGGTGACGCCGCCACCCAGCTCGCCTGCGGCACGCGCTGCACGAAGGCCTGTGCCTCGTCGCTCGTGCATGTAGCGTCGCTGCCGCCAGGTGTGGCAGACCAGGGCGCGGTGAGCCCGGTGGCCGGCAGCAGCTCGACACCGACGGTGCCTTTCGCGGCGCTCTGCCAGCGCAAGGCGTTGATCGCGCACATCGGCGTCTTCACCGCGAGCCGCGGGCAAAAACCGACCGACAGCGCCGAAGCGAAGATGCCGGCCGGCGCCTGCGCCAGCACCGCGTACGCGAAAGGCGCTGCATCGCCCGTGCCCACCAGCATCGGCAGTTGATAGGTCGGCAGCTGCTCGAAAGCCTGCAGGTGGCGCGACAGGTTCTCGAACGCACCGGCCGCATAGGTGCACTTGCCGTCCTGCTTCTCGAGCTTGCGGTAGAACGGCGCGAGCGGCACGTGCGCCACCATCGCGCCGGCATCGACCATCGTGCGCACCATCTGCTGCTCGGCGGGGCTCGCCTTGTCGTTGGCCGACAGCAGCAGCACGAACTGCTGCGTCGCACCGCTCGGGCGGAACATCTGGATGCCGCTGAACAGGCCGTGCGAGATGGTTGGCGCCGCAGCTTGTGCCGGTGCGGACGCGCTCTGCGCGTGCGCGAGTTGCGCGGCCAGCGCCAGCATCACGACGAGCCTGAACCGGGCGCTCATTTGGCGATCACTCGCTTCACGCCGCCGCCGATCAGCGCGGCCACATCGGCCAGCACGAACACCGGCGCGAGCCCGGGCGGCGCGACCAGGTAGCGCGCCTCCCACACCGGCTCGAACTTGTCCTTGAAGCTGTGCAGGCCGCGGAAGTTGTAGAAGCGGTCGCCGTATTCGTAGAGCAGGCGGCCCAGGCGCTGCCAACGCGGGGCGCGGCGCCGCTCGGCCATGCCGGCCATCGGCGACATGCCCAGGCCGAAGCGCTCGTAGCCCAGTGCCTGCAGGTGCAGGATGGTCTTGGCGAACAGAAAGTCCATCGTGCCGGGCGGTGCGTCAGGCGTGTAGCGCATCAGGTCGAGGCTGGCCTCTTCATTCGCGTCGGTCGTCAGCAGGTTGGCGAAGGCAATCACCTGGCCCTCGCGCCGCACCACGGCCACCGGCAGCTGGCGCAGATAGTCTTCGTCGAAGCGGCCCACCGAGAAACATTTCTCGCGGCTGCGCTGCTGCGCGAGCCAGGCGTCGGACACCGCGCGCAAGGCGGGCAGCTCAGCCGCCACCTGCTCGGGTGCCAGCACCTCGAACACCAGGCCCTCGCGCTCGCCGCGGTTCACGCCCGAGCGCAGGTTGGCGCGCTTCGCGCCCTTGAGGCTGAAGTCGGGCAGCGGCACGTGCGCATGTTCGCCAAGCTTCAATGCGTGCAGCCCGCAGTCCAGGTACAGCGGCAGCGTGGCCGGGCGCACTTCGTAGAAGGCGGCGCGGCCGCCGTGGTCGGTGGCCATCTCGATGAACTGCCACACCAGGTCGGGCCACTCGCGGCTGTCGCCGAACGGCCCGTACAGCGAGACCCACGAGCGGCCCTGCTTGCCGAACATGATGAAGCTCTTGCCCGATGGCGAGAACATCAGGTGCTTGTCGCCGACCAGCGCATAGCAGGCGTCGGCCGACGGGTTGGCACGCACGATGGCAGCAGCGCGCGCCATCTCGTCGGCCGACGGCCTGGCCACCTCGCCGGCCGGCGGGCGCAGCAGTTGCCACAGGCCGTAGGCCAGCGCGATCAGGGCCACGCCCATCAGCGCGCGCAGCGAGCGCGGGGCCTGCCCGTCGAGCTCGAACTGCCACCAGAGCTGGTTGCTGTAGCCGACCTCCTGGTAGGCGAAGAACAGCACCCACGCGCAAGCGATGAGCACGCCGCCCAGCGCCAGCAGCCATTGCGGCTCGAGGTGCTGCGCAAACAGCGACGAGCGGCGGTCGAACTGGCGGCGCGAGATCAGCAGCAGCAGCGCGAGCGTGGTCAGCATCGCGGCCTCGGTGACCGCGATGCCTTTCGGCAAGGCCAGCACCGCCGCGATGAGCGACAGTACCAGCGCGGCCCACCACGCGGCGTCGAGCTGGTGCAGCAGCCCGCGCGCCACCAGCAGCAGCCCGAGCCCGGCCACGCTGCCGATGAAGTGCGAGGCCTCGATCAAGGGCAGCGGCACGTGCAGGTGGAAGAGGATTTCGCGCGCGTCTTCGGTGAAGGGCGTGACGCCCGACACCATCAGCCACAGGCCGGCAACCAGGGTCAGCGCGGCCATCAGCCGCGGGCTCAGGTGCACTGCCATGCGCCCGACCGGTGCGGCCACGCCGGAGCGCAGCTCGTAGACGATCAGCATGCCGGTCGCGAGCACCAGCGGCAGCAGGTAGTAGATGCCGCGGTTGAGCAGCAGTGCGCCCAGCAGCGCGTCGCTCGGCACGCCGCCGCCGCTGGCCAGCAGCATCACCGCCTCGAACACGCCCACACCGCCGGGCACGTGGCTGATGATGCCGGCGCTGATGGCAATGGCATACAGCGCGATGAAGGTCGGCAGCGCGATGTGGTTGGCCGGCAGCAGGAACCAGAGCGCCGCGGCCGAGGCTGCGAGCTCCAGCGCCGAGATCACGAGCTGGCGCAAGGCCAGCTCGACCGGCGGCAGCCGCAGCGTCCAGCGTGGCCCGAAGCCGAGCATGCGGCGCCGCGCACAAAGCCACAGAAAGCCCGCCAGCGCCAGCAGCATCAGCGCCGCCAGGGCGCGCAGCAGCGGGGCCGGCGTGTGCAACAGCACGGCCACGTCGTCCGCACCCCACAGCAGGCCGAGCGCACCGAAGGCCACCATGCCGAGGCCGAAGGCGGCGGCGTTGAAGACGATCACGCGCCCGATCTGCGGCGGCTCCAGGCCGGCCGCTGCGTAGAGCCGCATGCGCACCGCGCCGCCCGACAGCGGGCCGAGGCCGATCGTGTTCGACAGCGCATAGGCCACGAACGAGGTCAGCAGCACGGTGGAGTGCGCGACCTTGGCGCCGATGTAGCGCAGCGAAGACGCGTCGTAGCCGGTGAGTGCCAGGTAGCTCAGCGCGGTGGCGAGCAGCGCGGCCGCGATGTGGCTGGTGGGCGTGGCGCCGACAGCGGCCATCACGTTCGCGTAATGCACCTCGCGCAGCAGCCCGTGCAGCGCCACGCCGATGGCCGCGGCGAGCGCCAGCCCCAGCGCCCCCAGCAGCCAGGGCCGCAGGCGCGACCACCCTTCGCTCAGCCCCGCCAGGGCAGGCGTTGGAGCGGGCAGCGATGCCGGTTCGGGGGGGTGCACAGTGCGGGGGTCCTGGGTCAGGGCGAGCGCTGACATTTGAGCAGAGTGTCGGTCCGGGCCGGCTACAGATCTTTACGCGCAGGCTTGGCGCAAGCTGTCGTCGGTGTGGTTCAGTGCGGCGTTGTCTCACCAGGCCAGGTCGCCCTGCCCCTGGGGCGCGTCACGATCAAAGGAAAACAAGCGCATGAATGCCTTTCTGAAAACGGTGCTCGCCCTCACGGCGGCGGTCTTGTCGGCCCACGCTTCGGCGCAGGTCACCTTCTACGAGCACGACAACTTCGACGGCCGCGCCTTCACGACGCACCGGCCGGTCGGCAACTTCAACCAGTTCGGCTTCAACGACCGGGCCTCGTCGGTGGCGGTCACCGGCGGCCCCTGGGAGGTGTGCGACGACGCCGACTTCCGCGGCCACTGCGTCGTGCTGCGGCCCGGCCACTACCCCTCGCTGCGCGCGATGAACCTGAACGACCGGCTCTCGTCGGCCCGCCCGGTCGGCCGCGACGGGCCGCGCGACGAAGGCCGCTACGCACCGCCGCCCATGCCCGGCCAGATCACCTTCTTCGAGCACGACGGCTTCCAGGGGCGCGCCTTCGCCGCCGATGGCGATGTGGCGGACTTCCGTCAATTCGGCTTCAACGACCGCGCGTCGTCGGTGATGGTGCTGGGCGAGCGGTGGGAGGCCTGCGACAACGTGAACTTCAGCGGCCGCTGCGTGATCCTGCGGCCCGGCCGCTACCCGGACCTGGGCGCGATGGGGCTCAACAACCGCGTGTCTTCGGTGCGGGTGGTGCGGCCGACCGCGCGCGTCGATGACCGCCGGTATGCGCCGAGGCCGGTGCCCGTTTACGACTGGCGCCGTCGCCCCGAAGAGCGCTTGCATGAGGCCGATGTGGTCGCAGTGAATGCCGTGTTCAACACGCCGCAGCAACGCTGCTGGATCGAGCGCGAGCAGGTCGTTCAAGAGCAGCAGCGCGGCGAGCCGAACGTCGGCGGCGCGGTGGTGGGCGGCATTCTCGGCGGCATCCTCGGGCACCAGATCGGCAACGGCACGGGCCGCGACATCGCGACCGTGGGCGGCGCGGTCGCCGGTGCCGCGATCGGCGCCAACGTGGGCCGCGACGGCCAGATCGTCACCACGCAGAACGTTCAGCGCTGTGCACCCACCGCGGCACGCGGCCGCCCCGACTACTGGGACGTGAGCTACGTCTTCCGCGGTGTCGAGCACCACGTGCAGATGACGGTGCCCCCGGGTCGCACGGTGACCGTCAACGACGAGGGCGAGCCGCGCCTTTGACGCGTGCCAGGCCGGCACGGCGGCGCAGCGGGGCCGCGACCAAAGCGCTCAGTCGCGCAGGCCGAGGAAGGTCTGCATGCGCTCCAACTCCGCGGCCCAGGCCGCGCGATAAATTGAATCGCGAGGCGCCTTGCCGGCAAAGCCGAGCTTGTGCTTCAGCCGCCCATCGACCATCGACAAATTGCCCCAGCCTATGACGTGCTCGCCGTGCAGCAAGGGCAGCGCGTAGTAGCCGAGCTTGCGTTGCGGCGCCGGCGTGTAGGCCTCGAACTTGTACGTCCAGCCCCACAGCAATTCGAAGCGCGTGCGGTCCCACACCACCGGGTCGAAGGGCGCGAGCAGTCGCACCTGGTCATCGGGCGTGTGCTTGCGTGACGCGGGGTTCTCGTCGGCGGGCCAGTACCAGGTGACGCCATCGAGCTTCAGGCTGGCGAGGTGCTCGCGTGCGAGGCGCATGGCGGCCTGCGTGTGCTCGGCCAGGTGCGGCGCGCCGTAGCGCAGCAGGCGCGTGAGGTAGGTCAGGCTGCTGGCGGGCAGCGGCGCGTATTTGCGCACCACGAGCTCCAGCAGCGCCGCCGAGCGTTTCATCTGCGCGGCGGGGCTGTCGTCGCTCGGCGGGTGCGTCGCGATTTCGTAGACACGCGTGCCGCCTTCGCGCCGCGCCACACGCAGCAGGCCGCGGTAGTGCATGCCGTCGAGCAGGTGCGTGCTGGCGTTGGACGAGCCGCCCCAGTAGTTCTTCATGCGGCCGTGCGCGAAGTGTTCGTCGACCTCGCGCGGGTGCACCCGGCCGCGCTCGCGGATGAAGGCCAGCACGTCGGCGGCCTTGCCTTGCGTGGCCTTGTCCCACACCTTCGCGGCCACGCGCGGGTGCATCAGCGCCAGGTGCTCGCGCGGCAGGAAGCCGTAGTTCACGAGGCAGTCTTCTTCCACGGCGAGGCGCGGGTAGCGGCGCTCCAGGTCACCGGCGCGGTAGCCCTTCACGCGGTGGCGCAGCGTGAGGTCTTGTGCACGTGCCGGCGCGCGGATCGGGTCGGCCTGCACGAAGCCGAGTTTCTTGATGGCCAGCGGCAGCGTGGTGGGCTTGAACAGCGTGCGTGCGACGGCGTAGCGGCGCAGGTGGTCGAGGGTGATCGTGGGCATGTGAAGGGTGTTTGGCGGCAAGGCAGCGCAGCCTCGATCTTGGTCGATTTCGAGCGCTTTACTTTTGGTAGCTGTAAAACTAGACTGCTATGAAAACTGCAGCAGAGGGGTTTCATGACCGCCCGCATCGCACCGGCCCAGCCGCCGTTCGCTCCCGAGATCCAGGGCTGGCTCGACAAGACCCTGCCGCCCGGCAAACCGCCGCTGCTGCTGTTCACCACGCTGGCGCGCGACCCGCGGCTGTTCCAGAAATTCTTCAGCGCCGGCCTGCTGGACCGTGGGCACCTCACGCTGCGCCAGCGCGAGATCGTGATCCACCGCACCACCGCGCTGTGCCGCTCCGAATACGAATGGGGCGTGCACGCGGCGATCTTTGCCGAGCGCGTGGGGCTCGATGCAGCGCAGCTCGCGTCCACCGTGAACGGCGGACCCGAAGACGCCTGCTGGTCGGACGACGACCGCCTGCTGCTGCACCTGTGCGATGCGTTGCACCGCGACTGCAACGTCGACGACGCGCTGTGGCAAAGCCTGAGCCGGCACTTCAGCGACGAGGCCCTGATCGAGCTGCTGATGCTTGCCGGTTTCTACCGCACCGTGAGCTACCTGACCAACGCCTTGCATCTTCCGCTGGAGACCGATGCCACTCGCTTTCCGCCAGCGGCGTAACGGCGACGTAACGCCGCTGCCTCTACAACCTCGACCGGGCGGGCCGATGTCGGCTGCCGAAGCAGCCACCGGCTTGAACCGCTTCTCGGCCGGCCTGAACGAGGACTGCAAGAATGAGCGCCATGAACCGCGAACATCCGCTCGCCGCGCGAGAGCCGGCCATGCGCCTTGCGCTGGCCAGCGCGCCGAGCCTGCACCGGCCCGGCGTGGCGCCTTTCCCGCTGAGCCTGCGCGACGCGGTGATGCTAGCGTGGCTGGCACTCGAAGGGCCGACGCCGCGCACGCGCCTGGCCATGCTGCTGTGGCCCGACAGCGACCTCGAAAACGCGCGCAATGCCTTGCGCCAGCGATTGTTCAAGTTGAAGAAGCAGCTCGGGGCAGAACTCGTGGTGGGCGTCGTGACACTCTCGCTGGCTGAAGGCGTCGAGCATGACCTCGGCGAATCCGACAGCGTGCTCGGTGAAGAAGGCGACACCCAGTTCGGTGGTGAACTTGACACCTGGATCGCGCAGCAGCGCGAACGCCGCCGCGGCCGCCTGCGCGGCTCGCTGGTCGAGTTGTCGGACCTCGCCGAGCAGGCGCGCGACTACGCCGATGCGCTGTCGCACGCCAATGAGCTGCGGGTGCTCGACCCCTTGTCCGAAGAGGCCCACCGGCGCGTGATCCGCTTGCACTACCTGGCCGGCGACCGCGCGGCGGCGCTGGTGGCATTCGACCGCTGTGAGCAGGTGCTGAAAGACGAAGTCGGTGCGCGGCCGTCGGCGCAAACCATGGATCTGCTGCGCACCGTCGAGTCGGCCGGCAGCACTGCCCAGCCGGCCCCGATGCCGCTCGCGGTGCCGGCCAGCGTGTTGCGCCCGCCACGTCTGGTGGGGCGAACCGCCGAACTCGGCGCGGCCCTGCAGGCCTGGAGCGTCGAACGTGCTTTCTGCCTGGAAGGCGAGGCCGGCATGGGCAAGAGCCGCCTGCTGCAGGAGGTGGCTGCGCACCGGCCCGACGCGGTCTGCATCCAGGCCCGGCCCGGCGATGCCGTCGTGCCGTATGCAACGCTGGTGCGCCTGTTGCGTGCGCTGCTCGCCAGGTCTCCGCTGCGCGACGCGACCTTGCAGCGGTCTCTCGTGCCCGTGCTACCCGAACTCGGCGGGCCACTGCGCCTGATTGCTGCAGACGACCGAGGTCAGCGCCTGGCCTTGGACGAAGCCTTGCTCGGCGTGCTGGCGACAGCGCGCGGCGCGGGCGTGGGTGCGCTGGTTGTGGACGACCTTCACTTTGCCGACGACGCCAGCCTGGAGATGCTGCTGCAGCTGGTGCGCCCCGGTTCGGGCCCGTCGTTCCTGTGGGGCTTTGCGCGGCGCCCGGTCGAGGGGTCGGAGGCACTGCGCAGCCTGTACGACGCGCTGATGGACGAGCAACGGCTGGACCCCATCACGCTGGCACCGCTGACGCGCGAGCAACTCGCCGAGCTGGTGCAGTCGCTGGGCCTGCCCCCGCTGCGCGTTCAGTCTCTGGCCGACATGCTTCACCGCCACTCCGGAGGCAACCCGCTCTTCGCGCTGGAGACGCTGCGCCAGGCGTGGGTCGACACCGGGCTGGAAGACGGCAAGTTGCCGCGGCCCGTCAGCGTCACCCGCTTGATCGAGCGGCGGCTCGCGCGCCTGTCGCCATCGGCGATTCGCCTCGCACGCTGCGCTGCGGTGGCAGGGAGCGATTTCTCCATCGAGCTGGCGGCTGGCGTGCTGTCTGTCTCGGTGATCGACCTGGCCGATGCCTGGCGTGAGCTCGAGCAGGCACAGGTCTTCATCGACGGCGCGTTCGCGCACGACCTGATCTACGAAACCGTGCGCCGCGGTGTGCCTCAGCCGATCGCGCGCCACCTGCATGCCGAGTTGGCGGCGTATCTCGAACAACACCACGGCGCGCCGGCTTCGATCGCGGCGCATTGGCTGCAGGCGCAACAGGTGCCGCGTGCCTTGCCGTTCTTGCGCCAGGCGGGTGAGCTGGCGCGAGATCAACGCCGTTTCGCCGAGGCGGCATCGGCGTTCGAGCGCGAAGCGGAGTTGCGGTTGGCGCAGGGTGACGCCGAGGGCGCATTCGCTGCGGCACTCAGCATGCGCAGCATCTGCTTCGAGCTCGACCTGGCCGGCCGCACCGATGCGGCATTGGCCTTGCTCGACCGTGCGGCCCGCACGCCGCTGCAGCGCGCGATGGTCAGCGCGGAGCGTGCCGATGTCAGCATGCACCGTGGTGCCATCGCCGAAGCCGAGCAGGCGGCGCAATCCGGGCTCGACGCGCTGGAGCTGGCTGGTGAGGGTGCGAACAGCGAGGTGCGTGCAGACCTGCACCGCCACCTTGCCGCAGTGCGGCTGTGGCAGCAGCGCGTGGCCGATGCCTACGCGCTGCTGCAGGCCGTGCAAGTGCAGGCCGAGGCTTCGAACGACGCCAACCGGCGTTTCGAGTTTGCGCAAGGCTACGGCGTGGTGCTCGATCACCTCGACCGCCCGGGCGAGTCGGCGCGCTGGTATCGCATGGCGGCAGACACGGCGCTCGGCATGGGCAAGTTGCCCGAAGCGTCGCAGGTGCTGCTCAACCTCGCCATCGGCTGGCGCGACAGCGGCCGGCTCGACCTCGCGCACAGCACCTTGCTGGAGGCGCAGGCCGTGCTCGCGAGCCTGCCCGAAGGCGCCATCCCGTATTCCAGTCTCGACCTCAACCAGGGCATCGTGCTGCGCGACATGGGCCGCTATGCCGAGTGCCTGCAATGGTTCGAGCGTGCCATCGAGCGTGCCAAGGCCCACATACCCGGTTGGGTGCCGTTGCTGCTGGGCCATCGCGCGCAGGCCTGGCTCACTCTCGGGCAGTTCGCGCGGGCGCAGCAAGACATCGAGGCCGCCGATGTGGAGGGCTCGCCGCCAATGGCCCAGGCGCGACGGCATGTCGTTCTCGGCCAGTTGATGCGTGCGCTCGGGAAGGACGCCGCGCCGTCCTTCGAGCGTGCCTTCGCCAGCCTCGGCCCGGGGGGCCGCCCGCTGTCGCGCCATCGCATGCTGCTGGCGCGCTGCATCGTCGTCGAACCGGCGCAGGCCCTGGCCGATGCCGGCGAGGTGCTCGACGCTGCACTGGCGTCACAGCGCCTGGGCATCCAGCGCGCGGCGCGCGTGCGCCTGTGCCAGGCGGCGTTGGCGCTGGGCCATGGTGCCGAAGCCGCGCGGCATGCGCGTCAGCTGGTGAGGATGACTCCGGCCGACGGCACCGATGACGTCTACCGTGCCGAGGCCTGGCTGGTCGCGCACCTGGCCCTGGCCGAACACGATGCGACGCTGGCGTCGACCGTGCTGCGCGATGCGGTCGCGTGGGTCGAGTCGACGCGAGCGAGTGGCGTTCCGCCGGACTTCCGCGAGAGCTTTCTGCACCGCAACCCCGTCAACCGCGAGCTCTTGGCGCTGGCAGCGCGGGCGTCGCGCTGAGGCGGCGGTTGGCGGGCCCGCACCCGTAACGTCCCGATAACGGCGGCGGCCGTAAAACCAGGGCATGGATGCGACGCTGCAAGAATGCGCCTGATGCCTCGCGAAGAACCCGACACCGCACTCAGTGCTGGCGTCCAGCTCACGCTGGCCGGCGTGCCCAGTGCGCGTCGGCCACCCGCCAAGCCGGTGATGCTGAGCGTGCGCGATGCGGCGCTGCTGGCCTGGCTGGCGCTCGAAGGCCCGACGCCGCGCACGCGCCTGGCCGAGCTGCTGTGGCCCGAGAGCGAGCCCGGCGTCGCGCTCAATGCCTTGCGCCAGCGCGTGTTTCAGCTGCGCCGCCCGTTCGGCGATGGCCTGCTGGTCGGCCATGCGACGCTGTCGCTCGCCGAGGGCGTGACGCACGACCTCACCGATTCCGATGGGGTGCTGGGCATCGGCACGCACGCCCTCGGCCCCGAACTGCTGGCCTGGCTGGCACTGCAGCGCGGCCGCCGCCGGCAACGTGTGCGTCAGTCGCTGGCCGACCTGAGCGACATGGCCGAGCAGGCGCGTGACTACGCCGATGCCTTGTCGCATGCCCACGAACTGCTGGCGCTGGAACCGCTGTCCGAAGAAGCCCACCGCCGCGTGATCCGCCTGCACTACCTGGCCGGCGACCGGCCCGGCGCGCTGCTGGCCTTCGACCGCTGCGAACAGGTGCTCAAGCACGAGGTTGGCGTGGCGCCGTCGCCCGAGACGCTGGCGCTGTTGCAGACGATCCAGTGCGCCGGCAGCGTGGGCGCGAGTCAGCGGCCGGTGGTGCCGGCGGCGGTGTTGCGCCCGCCGCGGCGCATCGGGCACGGGCCGGCGTGGCAGGCCTTGTGCCGCGCGCGCGACGAGCAGCACACGGTGCTGCTGGCGGGCGAAGCCGGCATGGGCAAATCGCGCCTGTTGGCCGACCTGCTGCAAACCGCGCCTGGCGCGGCCCTGCTGGTGTCGGCACGCCCCGGCGACGCCGCCGCGCCGTATGCGGTGCTCGCGCGCTGCCTGCGCTCGCTGATGAAAGACTTCGGCCTGGTCCCTGCCGCCCCACAGCGCGGCATGCTCGCGCGGCTCCTGCCCGAGCTGGGCACCGCCGAACCGATGTCGCATGAAGACGACCTCCTGCGGCTGACGCATGCGCTGTCATCGGTGCTGGACGATGCGATCGCGCACGGCCTGCGCTGCGTGCTGGTCGACGACCTGCAGTTCGCCGACGCCGCCAGCGTGGAGCTGCTGCGCGCACTCATCGCGGGCAGCGCGTGCAGCTGGGTGGTGGCGATGCGGCCGAACGAGCTGGGCCTGGCGGCACGTGGCCTGGTCGACGGGCTGGAGCGTTCGGCCGAGGTGAGCAGCCTGGCGCTGCAGGCGCTGCAGGCCGATGAGGTGGCCGAGCTGCTGGCGTCGCTGGAGATCGACGGCATCGGCAGCGTCGCGCAAGCCGAGTCGCTGCAGCAGCGCACCGGCGGCAACCCGATGTACCTGCTGGAGACGCTGAAGGCGGCGTTCATGACGGTTCCCGCCGCCCGCGCCGTGGCCTTGGCCGGTGAGGCAGCAGCGGGCGACCACTGGCCGAGCGCCCCCAATGTCACACGCCTGATCCAGCAGCGATTGATGCGTTTGTCGCCGCTGGCGCTGCGTGTGGCGCGCTGCGCGGCGGTGGCCGGGCAGGACGCCAGTGCGCCGTTGATCGCGCAGGTGCTGGGCCTGCGCCCGCTCGACCTGGCCGACGCCTGGGGCGAACTGGAAGATGCGCAGGTGCTGCGTGCGGGCGAGCACGGCGGCGGGCGTTTTGCGCACGACCTGATCGCCGAGGCCACGCTGGCGTCGGTGCCGCATGCGATTGCCCAGCCGCTGCACGGCGAAGTGGCCGCCTGGCTGGAGCAGCAACAAGGCGAGCCGGCGCGCATCGCCAACCACTGGCTGGCCGCGCGCCAGCCGCTGCGCGCGGTGCCAGTGCTGAGCCAGGCGGCCGACAAGGCGCGCGCGGGTTGGCGTCTGCAAGAGGCGGCTGCGCTGCACCGGCAGGCAGCCGACATCCTGCGCGACGCCGGCCGTCGCGCTGAAGCCTTCGGCGCCTACTTTGCCGCCGCCAATGTGTTGGCCGCCGTTGCGCTCGATGCGCGCCTGGTGGAGCTGCGCGACGAGATGGAAGCGCTGGCCGAAGACGACGGGCAGCGCGCCATGCTGGCCGTGCTGCAGCAACTGCTGCTGGTCGAGAACCGCCGCCACGACGAAGCGTGGCGTGTGACGCTGCGTGCCGTGCCGCAGGCGCAGCGTGCCGGCTTGCCCGAGATCGAGGCTGAGTTGTGTTGGGCCCAGGCGGTGATGCACTGGGCACGCCGCGAGTTGGCCGATGCGGTGCGCATGTGCGAACTGGCGCTGGCCCTGTTGACGCCGATCGACCGGGCGCACCGGATCTTGCAGGTGCATGACACCGAGCTCAAACTGACCCACGCGTTGGGCATGTTCCTGGGGGTGGCAGGCCGCTACGAGGAGAGCAACACGAGCTTCCTCGAAGCGCTGAGGCAGGCGGAGCGCTCCAACGACCAGCGCCATTGCATGGACCTGGAGCGGGTGCTTTCAAAAAATGCCTTGGAGCAAGGCCACCCGGTACAGGCCTTGCGCTGGAGCACGGCTGCGATGGGCCGACTCGAGGGGTTGCCCATGACCAGCACGAGCGCGACGGTTGTGATCGAGCTGCACGCCCAGGTGGCGGCCGCGGCCGGCCAGCTGGGCGAGGCGCTGTCGCTTCACGAGCGGGTGCAGCAGCTGAGCGTGACGGGCATCTCGCGCAACCACGTCTACCCGCTTGTGCGGCGGGCGGTGTTCCTGCACGAGATCGGGCGGCGCGACCTGGGCCTCAAGGCCCTGCGAGCCTTGCACGATGACAGCAGGCTTCTCCTGGTCGAGCGGGCGCTGGTCGATGCGGCCTTGATCCGCGTGGGCGAACCCGCCGACGCCGGCACGGTGCTGGAGCAGGTGGGGGTCATCGACGACTTTTCGTTGCGTGTGTTGATCCTGTGCCTGGCGCGCCGGGGCTGCGACCCGGCCGCCGTGTTGCCGCTGCTGGGTGTGAGCCTGGCCACGGCGCGCGAGTGCGGCGCGCACGGGCTGTGGCTGTCGCTGCAGGTGCAGCGGGTGGCCGCGTTGCGAGCGGCGGGCCGCGTCGACGAAGCCGCGGCCGGCGCACTCGTCGCCTGGCAGCGCATCGACGAGGGCCTGGGAGGGCGAGACCTGCTGCCCGAACTGGCCGCCGAGCTGTACGCGGCCCTGGCCGGCCCGCGCGCGGATGCGGCTGCGGTGATTGCGCTGCGCGCGTCAGCCTGGATGCAGGCCGCGGCCTCGACCCTGCCCGCGCCCTGGCGCGACAACTACCTGCAGCGCGCGCCCGCCCTGGCCACGATGACGCGGCCCTTGCTGGCCATGCCGCGCGACTGAAGGCCTGAGAGCCTCCCATGTTCAGAGGATGCGTGACGATGGCCTCGCGGCGGGGCGCGTGCGAACATGCCGCATGAACCCGATCACCGTGGCCCTGGTCGAAGACGACGCCCGCGTGCGCGAGCGCTTCGAGCGCGCCATCGCCACCGAGCCGACGCTGCGCTTCCTGTTTGCAGCCGCCACGGCGCGTGAGCTGCTCGACTGGTTCGCCGAAAACGCGGTCGACGTGCTGCTGGTCGACCTGGGCCTGCCTGACACGCCGGGCCTCGAGGTGATACGCCGCGCGCGCCGCATGCAGCCGGCCTGCGCGGTGATGGTGATCACGATGTTCGGCGACGAGGCCAACATGCTGCAGGCCTTCGAGGCCGGTGCCGGCGGCTACCTGCTGAAAGACGGCACCGAAACCGACCTCGCCTCGCACGTGCTCAGCCTGCACGGCGGCGGCTCGCCGATGTCGCCCATCATCGCGCGCCAACTGCTGGTGCGCTGGCAAGCCGACGCCGCGCCCGTGGCCCAGGCAACGCCGCGCGGCGAGAACGGGCCGGTGGCCTTGTCCAGGCGCGAATCCGAAGTGCTCAACCTGGTTGCGCGCGGCTTCATCTACCCCGAGATCGCGCAGCAGATGGGCCTGTCGGTGAGCACCATCCAGACCCACGTGCGCAACATCTACGGCAAGCTCGACGTCCACAACAAGACCGAAGCGGTGTTCGAGGCGCGCCAGCTCGGGTTGTTGCGCAGTTGATGCCGCGTTGGTTGTTGCGCGGGTTGTTGCGTTGGTTGCCGGCGCTGCTGGCCCTGTGCCTCGGCCTGTGCCTGGCGCCTCGCTCCCTTGCCCAGGACGTCGTCACGCTGGCCCAGGCCCAGGCCGTGCTGCGGCCCGATGGCCTGCCGGTGCGCGAAGGCCTGGTCGATCTGAGCCGGCGCTGGGACCTCGATTTCCCGGGCCGCGACGGCAGCGCTGCCTACCGCCTTGCCTTGCCGCCGCGCAGCAGCAACGAGCCGATGGCGCTGTTGTTCTCGCGCGTGGGCAACCAGGTGCTGGTGCAGGTCAACGGCGTCACGGTGCAGCGCCTGGGCACGCTGGGCGAGCCGCGCTTCAACGCGGCCAAGACGGCCTACCTCGTCACCGTGCCGGCGTCGCTGCTGCATGACGACCGGCCCAACGAACTGAACGTCGAGGTGACCATCCAGCGCCAGCGCTGGGGTGGGCTCTCGGTGGTGCGCTACGGTCCGCAGGCGTTGGTGGAGCCGACCTATGCCGAGCACATGCGCTGGCGCCATTTCGCGTCGGTGATCTTCGCGGTGAGCCTCACGGTGATGGGCGGGTTGGCCGCCGGTTTGTGGTGGCGCCAGCGCGATGTGCTGTACGGCTGCTTCAGCCTGGCGGCGTTTCTGGGCGTGGTGCGCAACCTCGACCAGGTGTGGCCCGACGTGCCGGTGCCGTGGCCGCTGTGGGGCGCCTTCGCTGCTGTCTGCTACGCCTGCCACCTGGCGCTGATCTGCCGCTTCGCGCTGCTCGCGCTGGGCGAGGCGCCGGCCTGGGCCGGGCGCGCGATCTACACGGCGATGGCCGTGTCGTCGGCGCTGGCGGTGGCGTCGTTCGCATTCGCCGTGCCGATCCTGTGGACGGCGGGCCTTGCGGTGATGGTGCCGGTGGGCGTGGGCTCGCTGCTGGTGATCGTGCGCGCCACCTTGCGCGGCCGCGGCCGCTTCGGCTGGGTGCTGGTGGCGGCGGCAAGCATCGCGGTGGGCGCGGGTGTGTACGACCTGGGCTTCATCCGCATGGGCCACTCGACCGGCCTGAACTTCTCGGTCACGCCGCATGCGATCTTCGTCTTCGTGCTGATCATGGCCGGCCTGGTGGCCGAGCGCTACAGCCGCTCGGTGGCCGACTACCGCGCGCTCAACGCCAACCTGGCGCAGCGCGTTGCCGAGCGCGAGCGCCAGCTGCACGATGCCTTCGATGCACTGCAGGCGCAGCAGCAGGAGCAGGCCGTGCTGACCGAGCGGCAGCGCATCATGCGCGAGATTCACGACGGGGTGGGCTCGCAGCTGGTCGGGCTGCTGAGCATGGTGAGCCAGCACGGCGCCGACCCGGCCGTGCTCGAAGAGCATGTGAAGCAGGCGCTCGACGAGATGCGCATGGCGGTCGACTCGCTGCAGCCGGTGCATGGCGACCTGATCGCCGTGCTGGCGACATTGCGTTATCGCCTGCATCCGCGCCTGCAGGCGGCGGGCGTGCAGGTGCGCTGGGATGTGTCGCAACTGCCGCAGTTGCCGCAGCTCTCGCCGCAGTCGGTGCTGCAGGTGCAGCGCATCCTGCTCGAGGCCTTCACCAACGTGCTCAAGCATGCGCATGCCACCGAGGTGGCGGTGCAGGCGCGCTGGGTGGCCGGCGATGCACCGTCGGTCGTTCTCTCGCTGTGCGACAACGGCGTGGGCCTGCCGGCCACGCTGCCGACAGGCGGGCATGGCGTGTCGAACATGCAATCGCGTGCCACGTCCATCGGCGCCACCTTGCGGGTGGAAGCGGGCGAGGGCGGGCATGGCACGCGCGTCGTGCTCGACTGGCCGATCGAACGCGCCTGAGAAACGCGGGGGCCGGTCGCGATAACGCGTTCATAACGCTCTCCTCGATAGCGTTGGGGCTGAACGATGACCTCAGTTCAACCCTCAGAGGAGACCTTCATGCACCCCCGTCGAAAATCCCGATCTGCCTTCCGTCCAAGCGCTGCGCGCCTGCTGTCGCTGTGCACGGCCCTTGCCCTCGTCGCCTGTGGCGGCGGTGGTGGTGGGGGCAGCAACCCGCCCACACCGGTTGCCACGACCTACACCGTCGGCGTCACCGTCGCGGCGCTGGGCGCGGGCGAGAGCTTCGGCTTCTCGCTCGGCAGCGGGACGCCCATCGCCATCACGCAGGCCGGCGCATCGGTCAAGTTCACGCCCGGTCTCGCGACCGGCGCAAGCTACACGGTGAGCCAGACCTCGGGGCCGCGCACCTGCACGCTCTCCGCCAACCGCAGCGGCACCATCGCCGCTGCGAATGTCGAGGTGACGGCCACCTGCGGCACGCTGCCCGGCACCTCGCCACTCACCGGCACGCTGCGCGGGCCGATCGGTGCGCAGGTGGTGCTGCAGAACAACGGCGGCAGCGACCTCCCTGCCACCGTCACCCTCTCGACCGGCAACACCACCGACCACTACGACGAGTCGGCCTTCAGCTTCGGCACGCCCTTGCCCGACGGCACGGCCTACCAGGTCAGCGTGAAGAGCGCGTCGGCCGGCCAGACCTGCGCGGTCTACAAGGGCGACACCGGCACCCTGCCGGTGACGGCCACCGGTCTGCGCGTCGGTTGCGAGTACACCTACGACCTGGTGAGCCGCAGCACCAGTGATGCGGTGCGTGGCACCTACTTCGAAAGCAGTGCGCCGGTGATCGGTGGCAGCAACGTGCCCGTGGGCACCACCACGCAAGGGTATGGCGAGGGTCGCTTCGTTGCCTTCGTCTCCAACGCCGCCGGCATTGCCGGCAACACCAGCGCACACCGCCAGATCTTCTGGCGCGACAACCTCACTGGCGAGACCAAGCTGGTCAGCGCCGCGCCGGGCGGTGCTGTCGAGGGCAATGGCGACAGCTGGGCGCCTGCCATCTCGGCCGACGGCCTGGTGGTGGCGTTCGAGTCGACTGCCAGCAACCTGGTGACGGGTGACACCAACGGCGTGAGCGACATCTTCGGCTGGTCGGTGTTGGACACCACCCGCACCGTGGAGCGCGTCAGCGTCGGCCCGGGCGGCCTGGAGGCCAATGCCGGCAGCTTCGAGCCCACCGTGTCGGCCGATGGCCGGGTGGTGGCCTTCACCAGCGGCGCGAGCAACCTGACGGCGGGTGTGTCGGGCATCAACACCCTTAACGTGTTTCGGCACGACGTGGTCTCGGGTGGCAACACGTTGGTCAGCAAGAATGCCTCAGGCAACGGCGTGGGCGGCTCCAAGCCCATGCTGTCGGAAGACGGCAACCGGCTGGCCTTCTACTCGTACGCGTTGACGCTGGCAGGCGACACCAACGGCCTGTGGGACGTCTTCGTGTACGACCACGCCGCGGCGGCGACCACGCGTGTGAGCCTGGCCAACGGCGGTGGCGAGCGCAACCAGGGCAACGACAGCATCAGCCGCGTCGTGGCACCGGCCATCTCGGGCAATGGCCGCTATGTGGCCTACGCAAGCACATCGACCAATGTGGTTGCCGGCGACACCAACACCTTCCAGGACGTGTTCGTGGTCGACACCCAGACCGGTGCGGTGGTGCGGGCCAGCGTCAGCACGGCGGGTGCGCAGGGCAATGCCGACAGCCCGACCGGCCAGGGCGAGCGCCCCTCGCTGTCGTATGACGGCACCTGGGTGGCCTTCAGCACCAGCGCCGGCAACCTGGGCGCGGCCGCGGGCAACGTGCTGATGCACAACAGCGTGACCGGTGAAACCCGCGTCGTGAGCAACCAGACCGGCGGCTCGGTCGGGCCGGCGGTGATGTCGCGCAGCGGCGCCTACGTGGTGTTCGGGGCGAGCACGCAGCTCGATCCGCGCTTCGCTTCCACCGGCTTGTTCTCGCGCTTCACGGGCGTGGAGCGGTCTTGGTGGTGGATTGACTGAGGGTGTGAGCGAATGAAAAAGGGCGACCCACAGGTCGCCCTTTTTTCTTGGGTGGGTCCGAGAATCAGAGCCCTGCCACTGCACGCAGCGTAGCCGCCTTGTGGCTTCAGCCTGCGCCGCAAGTCGCCAGGGTCGCTGCGCGACCGCGTGGCTTACAGCCCCGCCAATGCACGCAGCGTTTGCGCCTTGTCGGTCCGTTGGTCTCTTCTCACATCGCTTCGCGATATGAGCGTCGCCCTACGAACCGATACCGCGCTTTCGCGCGGCGGCCTTACAGGCCGGCTGCCGCCTTGAGGGCGGCCGCTTTATCGGTCCGTTCCCATGTGAACTCCGGCTCCTCGCGCCCGAAGTGCCCATACGCGGCCGTCTTCTCATAGATCGGGCGCAGCAGGTCGAGCATCTGGATGATGCCCTTCGGGCGCAGGTCAAAGTACTCGTTGACGAGCGCGGCGATCTTGTCGTCGGAGATCTTGCCGGTGCCTTCGGTGTAGACCGTGACGTTCATCGGCTTGGCCACACCGATCGCGTAGGCCACCTGGATCTGGCACTGGCGGGCGATGCCGGCGGCCACGATGTTCTTGGCCACATAGCGTGCGGCGTACGCCGCCGAGCGGTCGACCTTGCTCGGGTCCTTGCCGCTGAACGCGCCGCCGCCGTGCGGGCAGGCGCCGCCATAGGTGTCGACGATGATCTTGCGGCCCGTCAGGCCGCAGTCGCCTTGCGGGCCGCCGATGACGAAGCGGCCGGTCGGGTTGATCAGGTAGCGGGTGTTCTTCAGCCACTCTTTCGGCAGCACCGGCTTGATGATCTCTTCGATGATGGCTTCGTTGAACGAGGCCTTCATCTTGTGCGCGGTCTCGCTCTGGTCGGGGCTGTGCTGGGTGCTCAGCACCACGGTGTCGATGCTGTGCGGCTTGCCGTCCACATAACGCATCGTGACCTGGCTCTTCGCATCGGGGCGCAGGAAGGGCAGGCGGCCGTCCTTGCGCAGCTGGGCCTGGCGCTCGACCAGGCGGTGCGCGTAGTAGATGGGCGCGGGCATCAGCTCGGGCGTCTCGTCGCAGGCATAGCCGAACATCAGGCCCTGGTCGCCGGCGCCGATGTTGAGGTGGTCGTCGCTCGCGTGGTCGACGCCCTGGGCGATGTCGTTCGACTGCTTGTCGTAGCAGACCATCACCGCGCAGCCCTTGTAGTCGATGCCGTACTCGGTGTTGTCGTAGCCGATGCGCTTGATGGTGTCGCGCGCGACCTGGATGTAGTCGACGTGCGCGTTGGTGGTGATCTCGCCGGCCAGCACCACGAGGCCGGTGTTGGTCAGCGTCTCGGCGGCCACGCGCGAGCGCGGGTCTTGCTTGAAGATCGCGTCGAGGATGGCGTCGGAAATCTGGTCGGCCACCTTGTCGGGGTGACCTTCAGAGACGGATTCGGATGTGAAAAGGAAATCGTTCGACACTCTTAAACTCCATGAGGTTGCAGACTGCGTTGCCGGCCTAGAGGGAGTCGAGCGGCGAACGCTTTAGCAGAATTTTTGAATCGCCCCGCAAGTAGTTCATAACTCGGCGATGACGGGATTATAGAAACAGATGCTGACCCTCTTTCGCTGGTTCTCCGGGCTTTCTCTGGGCCTATTGCACGCATGGGGCGCGGCCCTTGGTTGGGCCGCCTACCTGCTGTCACCCACCTACCGCCGGCGCATGGCGGCCAATGCCCGACAGGCGGGCCTGAGTGCTGCGCAGTGGAAGCCCGCCATCGCTTCGGCGGGGCGCATGGTGATGGAACTGCCGTTTCTGTGGATGCGCCCGCCGAGCCAGCCCATCCTGCCGCGCATGCGCTTCGAGAACGAGGCTTTGCTCGAGGCAGCGTTGGCCCGCGGCAAAGGTGTCTTGTTGCTCACGCCCCACATGGGTTGCTTCGAGGTCGCGGCCCAGGCCATCGCCGAGCGCTTCGGTGCCACCAGCCCGATCACCGTGCTGTACCGGCCGGCGCGCAAGCCCTGGATGCGCGAGCTGGTCAAGACCTCGCGCGAGCGGCCCCAGTTGTTCGCGGCACCTGCCACGCTGGCCGGCGTGCGGCTGATGATCCGCGCACTGCGGCGCGGCCAGATGGTGGGCCTGCTGCCCGACCAGGTACCGCCCGAGGGCATGGGCGTGTGGGCGCCGTTCTTCGGCCGCGAGGCCTACACCATGACGCTCGCCGCGCGCCTGGTGCAGCAGACCGGCGCCGAGCTGCTGCTGACCTGGGCCGAGCGCCTGCCTCGCGGTGCAGGCTATGTACAACGCTTCTCTTCATTTCACGAAGAACTGCCTGCTGACGCGGCAGAATCGGCGCGCCGGATCAACCGCGCGATGGAGCGCCTGATCCTGCAGTGCCCACAGCAATACCTCTGGGGCTATCACCGCTACAAATCGCCGCGGGCACAAGCCCCGGCCGATGCACAAGAACAGGAGTGATGGTTTGGCCACGAGCTTGGGCGCCCGTTTGTTGCTTGCGTTGATGTGGCTGCTGCAGACCCTGCCGCTGCCGCTGCTGGCGGCCCTGGGCCGCGGCCTGGGGTGGATGCTCTACCCGCTGGCCGCGCAGCGCCGCCGGGTGGCGCTGCGCAACCTCGAGCTCTGCTTTCCCGATTGGCCCGAAGACAGGCGCCGGCGCCTGGCGCGCGAGCATTTCCAGTGGCTGGGCCGCAGCTTCCTCGAGCGCAGCCTGCTGTGGTTCGCCCCCGCCGAGCGGCTCAAGAAGATCATCCACGTCGAAGGCGACGTCACGCTGGCCGAGCGCAGCGATCGACCGGTGATGTGGCTGGTGCCGCACTTCATGGGGCTCGACGTGGCGGGCGTGGCGGTGCTGCTGTTCCAGAACCAGTACGCCTGCTCGATGTACCAGCAGCAAAGCAACCCGGTGATGGACAGCATCATCCGCAAGGGGCGCCTGCGCTTTGGTGAAAAGGCCGAGATCTTTCCGCGCAGCGACAAGGCCTTGCCGCTGATCCGCGCCATTCGCAAGGGCCATGCGTTCTTCAACCTGCCCGACATGGATTTCGGCGAGCGCGACGCCGCCTTCGTGCCCTTCTTCGGCGTGCCCGCCGCCACGCTGCTGGCGCCGTCGCGCATGGCGCGTGCGCTGGACATGGTCGTGCAACCGGTAGTGGCCGAGATGCTGCCGGGCGGGCAGGGCTACCGCGTGCGTTTCGGCGAGCCGTTCACCACGTTTCCGAGTGACGACCCCGTGGCCGACACCACGGCGATGAACCGCTGGATCGAAGACGAGATCCGCAGCAACCCTGCGCAGTACCTGTGGGTGCACAAGCGCTTCAAGACGCGGCCGGGGGGCGAGGCGGGGTTTTATTGAGCCCCCCAGTCGCTACGCTGCCGCCTTGCAGGCCGCGTTGGGCCGGAGGCCCAACTCTTCGCCAGGCACAAACAGTCCACTGGACTGTTTGAGTCCGGGCTCAGCCCCCGAGGGGCGCCGCCTGGCGGCCCGGCAGAGCCGGTTCCGCGGGCGTTGCTTGATGTGGCGCTCGCTTCGCGTCGCTTTGCTCCTGCTGACGGCGATAATCTCTAGATGAAAGTTCGGTTCACCAAGATGCAGGGCGCGGGCAACGACTTTGTTGTGCTCGATGCCACGCGGGCCCCCATCGATTTGAGCGCCGAGCAGTACCGTGTGCTGGGGGACCGCCGCTTCGGCGTCGGGGCCGACCAGATTCTCGTCGTCGAGCCGAGCCGCACGCCGGGTGTCGACTTTCGCTACCGCATCTTCAACGGCGGCAGCGGTGACGAGGTGGAGCAGTGCGGCAACGGTGCGCGCTGCTTTGTGCGCT
>Ga0302291_10000064_pt1 | contig 23539 bp, 21 predicted proteins | sample III_Fen_N1_4_FD_194548 | JGI IMG/M metagenome (GOLD analysis project Ga0302291, IMG submission 194548) | Peat permafrost microbial communities from Stordalen Mire near Abisko, Sweden - III_Fen_N1_4 | ecosystem: Environmental > Terrestrial > Soil > Wetlands > Permafrost | place: Sweden: Abisko... | reverse complement strand
GGCCAGCCTACACCGGGCTCGCACGACAGGCATTGCAGCAGCATTGCAAGGCCGCCCGGCCGTGACACCCGACCTGTCACAATGGTGCTCGAGGCTCGGCGTTGCGAGCCGGGAGCGATGGGGGCGCCCGGATCGCAACCGGGTCGCGGGGGCGACCGGCCCGGCCCCTCATGTATGTCGTTGACCGTGCCTGGTCCGGCGGCAGGAGGGGCAGGGAGCGGCTGCTCGCGGGGCCCGGTCGGCATGCCGGTCCCCGGCCGGCCGGAGCCGGCGACATCGCACGTCACGTCGTGATCGGACGCGCACCGGCCGAGGCACGAACCAGGGAGGCTGATCACCGCATGCTGCGACTCCTCCATACCGCCGACGTCCACCTCGGTGCCCGTCACGCGGATCTCGGCGATGCGGCCGCCGCCCAGCGGGAGCGCCAGTTCGCCGCGTTCCGGGCGACCGTGGACCTTGCGCTCGCCGAGAAGGTGGACCTGTTCCTGGTCGCCGGGGACCTGTTCGATTCCAACACCCAGCCGCGCCGGTCCGTGGACCGTGTGGCAGCCGAGCTCGCGCGGCTGGCGCAGGCACGTGTCCGGACGGTGATCATCCCCGGCACCCACGACGTCTACGATCGCTCGTCCGTCTATCGCGCATACGACCTCGCCGCCCTCGCGGGCACCCGCCCGGCGGAGGAGCTCGTGACCGTCCTCACGCCCGATCGGCCCTGGATCCACTTCGCGGCCATCGACGCCGTCGTCCTCGGGCCCGTGTTCGCGACGAAGCGGGCACCGCGCAGCCCGCTCAAGGACCTCGCCGCCGTGGCGACGCCGCCTGCCACCTGGAAGATCGGTCTGGTGCACGCCGCCATCGCCATCCCCGGCCGCACGGACAACGACGAGGTCGTCATCACCACGGACGAGATCGCAGCCAGCGGCCTCGACTATCTCGCGCTCGGCCACTGGCACTCCGTGCAGACGGCCAAGGCCGGCAGCGTGGTGTACGGCTATTCGGGCGCCCCGGAGCCGGTCGCGGTGGACCAGGATCGCGCCGGCAAGGTGCTCCTCGCGACGCTGGACCAGCGTGGCGGCCGCAAGTACGTGACCACCGAGGAGCGGACCGTCGGCCGGACCGTGTTCGAGCGCCGGGAGATCGACGCTGCCGTCATCGAGTCCCAGCCGGCGCTGGTCGCCCGCCTTCGCGCATCTGCCGACGCCGACCTCGTCCTGGACGTGAGGCTCATCGGCGTCCGGCCCGACGACCTGGACGTGGACCCGGCCGAGGTCGAGGAGGCGCTGCGCGGGGCCTTCCTCCGCATCCGGGTGCGGGACCTCAGCCGCCCGGCGCTCAGCCAGGGCGCGCTCCCGCCGGCCGAGACCATCTCCGGCGCCTTCATCCGGAATGTGGAGGGTCGCATCGCGGACCTCGAGGCCGCGGGGGACGACCCGGCTGTGCTGGAGGCGGACGAGCTGCGGGACGTCCTGCGCCTCGGCCGCCTTCTGCTCGCAGGGCAGGAGGTGACGCTGTGAGGATCACGCACCTCTCCCTCCGGGACCTTCGCCGCTACCGGGAGGTGGACCTGGACCTGGCGCCGGGCCTGACCATCGTCCGCGGCCCCAACGAAGCAGGCAAGTCCACGCTCCAGCGTGCCATCGAGCTCGCGCTGACCCGCAAGGTCACGAGCGCCGCCTCCGACATCGAGAGTCTCGTCCCGTGGGATGGAGAGCCCGACGCCCGCACGGTCATCGGCATGACGTTCACATACGAGGACGAGGACGGGGGATCGCACGAGGGCCGGCTGGAGAAGTCGTTCCGCGGTGCCCGGGGCCAGGTCAGCCTTGAGCTGGGTGGCAAGGCCATCACCGACCCGGCGCGCGCAGACGAGGAGCTGGCGGCCTTGTCGGGTGTCCCCACCGAGGGCTTCTTCCGATCCACCGCGTCGGTGCGCCACCACGAGCTCGCCGGGCTCCAGCGGGACGAGGGCGCGCTCCGCGACCGCCTCCAGGCGTCGATCAGCGGTGCCGACCGCGGGACCAGCCGTGCGCGCAAGAAGCTGGAGCGGGCCATCCAGGGCCTCCAGGCCAAGGGCGCGAAGAACCCCGGACGCCTCAAGGTCGCCGAGGATGCCGTCACGGACACGGCGGCCAAGCTCCGCATCGGCGAGGATGCCCTCGCCCGCCTCGAACGTGACCGTGACGCGCTGGCCGTCACCCGCGAGCACCGCTCAGAGTCGGAGACCGCCCTGAGCGAGCGCCGCTCCATGCTGGAGAAGGCCCGCCAGGCAGAGCGGCTCGTTTCCGACCGAAACGCGGCACGCGAGCGATTCGAGCGCTACCGCTCCGCCGTCACCCTCAATGACGAGGTGGCCGAGCTCGATCGGACCCATCCCTCCGCGATCCCGCTGCCCGTGTTGCGCGCGGACGTCGAGCGCCTGCGGACGGCCGACACGAAGATCGGGACGCTCGAGTCGATGCTCGAGGGAGAGGTCCAGGTCAACTTCGACGTGGCGCCCGAGGTCCGCTGGCGGCCGCTCTCGCGGACGGCGGTGGGCCTCGTCGGCGCGGGTGTCGCCATCGCCGTCCTGGGGACTCTCCTCGGCATTCTCGGCATCATCGGCGAGGGAGCGCGGACGCTGATCGTCGCCCTCGGCATCGTGGCCGTGGTGCCCGGGCTCATCCTCTCGGTCGTGGCCATCTGGCTGCGCCGCGGCGACAAGACCGAGAAGCAGCTCCGCGACGAGGAGGTCCACCGTCGCCTCCGCGGCCGCTCCGAGATCGAGGAGGACCTGCGCGTCGCGCAGGCCGAGCGCGACGAGCTGCTCGCCCGCCTGGAGCTGCCCGGCACCGCCGAGGCCGAGGAGCGCCTCCGCCTCGAGGAGGCGCACGTCGCCGAGATCGACCAGCGCCGCGCGCGCCTCGGCGGGCTCATCGGCGACGAGCCGATCGACGCGATGCCCGGTCGTCGTGACGCCGCCGCCCTGGAGATCGATCAGAAGACCTCCGCGCTCGATTCGCTGGGGCCGATCGCCCACGAGCCTCGCGCCCGCGAGCGACTCGAGGTGGAGGTCGCGGACGCGGAGCGCCAGCTCGAGCGAGCCCGCGACGACGAGGCGAGCGCGCGTGCCCGCGTGGAGCAGAACCCCGTGGATGCCGAGGAGGTGGCCGGTCTCGCCGAGCGGCTCGCAACGTGGTCCGATGACCTGGCCGCCCTCGGCCGCCGGGAGCGGGTCTACGTCCGGACGCTCGCGGAGATCAACGCCGCCGAGCAGGCGACGATGCAGCGGGCCACCCGCTACCTGGAGCGGCACATGGTGGCGGACATCGCGAAGGTCACCGGGGGCCGGTACCGGCGCGTCCGCGTCGATGACACCAACCTCGGGATCGAGGTCTTCGCCCCGGAGCGCAGGGACTGGGTGCCCGTCACGGACCTGTCGCAGGGCACGCTCGACATCGTCTACCTGACCGCGCGCCTCGGGCTGGTGCGCCTGGTCACCGGCGACCGCCGCCCGCCCCTGGTCCTGGACGACCCGTTCGTGACCCTCGACGACACGCGCGCCCCCCTGGCGCTGGGCCTCCTCCGGGAGATCGCCGCGGACTTCCAGGTCATCTACCTCACCACCTCGGACCGGTACGACCACCTCGCCGACAGCGTGGTGCAGCTGGCCGGGCCGACGGCCTCGGACGTGAGCACGGAGCCCGAAGGGGTGCCGCCTGCCTGAGGCCGGCCCGGGTCTCGCCGTCGTCCTGCTGGGCCTCGCGTCCGCGATCACCTGGGGAGCCGGCGACTTCGGGGGCGGCCTACTGAGCCGTCGGGCGCCGCTGCTCAGCGTCGTCGCGCTCACGCAGATCGTCGGGATGGTCGCCGCGCTGGCGATCGCCATCGCCCGCCACGAGCCGTTGCCGCAGGGCCAGGACCTCCTCTGGTCGATGGCCGCCGGCGTTGCGGGCGTCATCGGCGTCACCTCCCTGTACCGTGGCCTCGCCGTCGGACGGATGGGTGTCGTCGCCCCGACCACGGGCCTTGTCGGGGCGGTCATCCCCGTCGTGGTCGGTTTCGCGACCGAGGGCCTGCCTCCGACGAGCGCGATCCTCGGGATCGCGCTCGCGCTGGTCGCGGTGGTTCTCGTCACCCGGGCCCCGGGCCACGGCGACGGCCGGCCGTCCGGGATCCGGTGGGCGCTCACGGCCGGCGTGGCGATCGGTGTCTTCAACGTGGGCGTCGGCCAGATCTCGCCCGCGGGTGCGTTCGGGCCGCTCGTCGTGATGCGGCTGGTCCAGATCATGGTCCTGGGCGCGCTGATCGTCACCTGGCGGCAGCCGTACCGGATGGAGCGCGCCATCGTCCCCAAGGTGGTGGGGATCGGGTTGTTGGACATGGCGGGCAACGCCTGCTTCATCCTGGCCACCCAGACCGGCATGCTCGCGATCGCCGCGGTCCTCTCCTCGCTGTACCCGGTGATGACCGTCCTGCTCGCCGTCGCCCTCCTGCGCGAGCGCTTCAGCCGCAGCCACGTCGTCGGGATCGTCCTGACCGGCGTCGCGATCGTGCTGATCGCCGCCGGCACCGCTACCCTCTGACCCGGACCGGCCGTACCCGGGCTGGGTGGGCCCGAGCGGGCCCGAAGGAATCCCGACCCGATCCCGCCCGGCCCCAACCGGAGGACCTGCCATGACCGACCCGACCCCGGCCGCCACGATCGAGCCCGTCTGGCTCGTCCGGGCCACCTGCGCGCCGGACGCCGCCGAGACGCGGGTTCCGTTCCGTCCCCGCCACCTCGCCCGGCTCGCGGAGCTCAAGGCGGCTGGCGTGATCGTGGAGGCCGGCGCCTTCCTGGACGTCAGCGAATCGGTGCTGCTGATCCGCGCCGGGACCGAGGCCGAGGCGCTCGAGGTCTGTCGCGGGGACGTCTACATGCAGAACGGCGTGTGGGTGGAGCTGCGTGCGAAGGCCTTCGGGCGCATGCGCACCGCCGACGAGGCCTAGGCCCGCGAGGGCCTGGGGCGGGCCGGCAGGCGGCTACGCAACGCGGAACGCGTCGACCTCCGCGGGATCCGACAGCCACACGACCCGGGCGAAGCCTTCTGCCTGGAGCGACGCCACCGGCAACGACCGGCGCAGGTCCGCGAGCTGGCGTCGCACGGCGTCCTCGGGCACCGCGGCCGGTCCCCGGCTGGCGTTCCGCGCCAGCACCAGCCCGTCGGGCAGGTCCAGGACGATCGCGACGGCTGGGACACCGGCCGTCTCGGCCCGGTGCAACACGGCCCGTCTTGCCCGGGCCGTGACGTTGGTCGCGTCCACCACCGCAGTTCGGCCCGCCTGGAGCAGGTCGTCAAGGTTCCGGTGCAGCGCGGCGAACGCCGCGGGCGTCGCGCGCTGGTCCGCGGGGTCGCCCGAGACGACACGCCGGTACGCGTCCGACGAGAGCAGCTGCTGGGGCTGGAAGTGCCGGGCTGCGAACGTGGACTTTCCCGAGCCGGCCGCCCCGATGAGCACGACCAGGCACGGATCGGGGAGCGTGATGAGGATGGGATCGGTCATCCGAGCATGATGCCGTCCCGTCCGCCGGCGGGTCACGCGCGAAGATGGGGCATGACCCGCATCGCCCTCCTCTGGTTCCGGCGCGATCTCCGCGTCCACGATCACCCGGCACTCACGGCCGCGGTGGAGGCGGCGGATGTCGTGATCCCCGCCTTCGTGTTCGACGAGGCGCTGCTCGGCGGGCGCTGGCCCGCCCCGAACCGGACCTGGTTCATGCGCGAGTCCGTGGCCGAGCTGTCCGTGGCTCTCGCGGGGCGTGGGGCGTCGATGCGGATCCTGCGCGGGCGGCCCGTGGACGTCATCCCCAATCTCGCCGGCGAGGTTGGGGCCACGGACCTCTTCCTGACCCGCGACGTCACGCCGTACGGGCGACGACGGGATCGCGCGGTGGCGGCGGCCCTCGAGAGGTCCGGGGTCACCGTCCACGCCATCGGCGGCCTCTACGTCCACGACCCGGACGAGATCGCCACGCAGGACGGTCGTCCATACACGGTCTACGGCCCGTTCCGGCGCGCGTGGGACCTGCGCCCCCGCCGCGACGTCGTGCCGGCCCCCGAGGCCATCCCCGGTCCGCCGGGCGTCGCGGTCCGGCCCGATCCCGTGCCCGAGGTTGCACCGCCGACAGCCGACCCCGCCCTGATCCCCGTCCCGGGCGAGACCGCCGCCCGGGCCCGCCTCGTACGGTGGGTGGACAGACCCGTGGCGGCATACGCCGACTCGCGCAACCGCCTGGACGTCGAGGGCACCTCACGCCTCAGCCAGGACCTGCGCTTCGGGCTGCTGTCACCGGTGGAGGTCGTGGACCGGGCCGAAGGCGCGGGCGACGGGCGGCGGACGTTCACGGGCGAGGTGGCCTGGCGGGAGTTCTACGCCCACATCCTGTGGCACCACCCACGCGTCGCGAGCGAGCCGTTCCAGGCCGCCTTCGCGACCCTCCCCGTCCGCGACGACCCGGACGCGTTCCGTGCCTGGGCGGAGGGCCGCACGGGCTACCCCGTGGTCGACGCGGCGATGCGCCAGCTGCGCGCCAGCGGCTTCGTCCACAACCGCGCCCGGATGATCGCGGCGTCGTTCCTCGCCAAGCACCTGCTGCTGGACTACCGGCTGGGCGAGGCAGAGTTCATGCGGCACCTGACCGACGGCGACCTGGCCTCCAACAACGGTGGCTGGCAGTGGACGGCCGGCACGGGCACGGACGCGCAGCCGTACTTCCGGGTCTTCAACCCGATCCTGCAGGGTGCGCGCTTCGACCCTGACGGGGCATACGTGCGACGCTGGGTCCCGGAGCTGCGAGACGTGCCGGTGGCGGCCATCCACGCGCCGTGGACGATGAGCCCCGCCGCCCAGGCTGCGTCCGCGTGCCGCATCGGCCTCGATTATCCGCGCCCGATCGTGGACCACGCGGAGGCACGAGGCCGGGCGCTGGCTGCGTATGGCGAGGCAAAGGCTTCTGCCGGGGGACGGTGACGCCGGCGACCCAGCGGCTACCCCTGGGGCAGGTGACGCTCCGCATAGCCCACGTACCGGACGTCCGGGCGGATCAGCCGGTTGTGCGCGCCCTGCTCGATGGCGTGGGCCGTCCAGCCTGCGTGGCGCGCGAGCGCGAACGTGGCGGGGAACAGGTCCGGCGTGAGCCCGACGCCCATCAGCACCGGCGCCGCGTAGTACTCCACGTTGGTCATCAGGGGCCGGTCCGGGTACTTCTCGGCAAGCACCCGCAGGGCGACGTCCTCGACGGCGATCGCGAGCTCCAGCCACTCGGGCTTGTACTCCATGCCCTCGGCGACCTCGCGCAGCGCCGCGGCGCGCGGATCGTACGCCCGGTACACGCGGTGCCCGAAGCCCATGAGGCGCTCCTTGCGGTCGATCGCATCGCGCACCCAGGCCTCGGCGTGGTCCGGCGTGCCGACCTGGTGGATCTGCTCCACCACCTCGGACGGGGCGCCGCCGTGAAGCGGGCCCTTCATCGCGCCGATCGCGCCACACACCGCGGACGCGATGTCGGAGCGCGTGGCGGTGATAACGCGGGCGGTGAACGTGGAGGCGTTGAAGCCGTGCTCCGCGCCGACGATGAAGTACGCGTCGAGCGCTCGCGCCGTGGCGTCGTCCGCCCTCACGCCGTTGACCTGGTAGAGGAAGCCCGCGACGAGGTCGAGGTCGGGGTCCGGGGCCACCGGCTCCAGGCCCTGGCGGATCCGCGCGAACGCGGCCAGCGCGGACGGGGAGAATGCGGTGAGCGCATGGGCCTGCTCCGGCGTCGGCGGCCAGGCCGGATCGTTGACCGCGCCCCAGACGGAGACCGCGGTGCGCAGCGCGTCCATCGGACGGGTGCCCTTGGGCAGCGCGCGCAGTGCCGTCATCACGGCATCCGGCACAGGCTTGCAGGGAAGCCTGGCATCGGGCTTCCAGTCGCCGGTCCAGAGCAGCTCCGCGATCGCGGCATAGGAGCCGGCGTGCACCAGCTCGCCGATGGGATACCCGCGGTAGAGCAGGCGGCCCGCCTCTCCGTCGATGTACGAGAGGGTGGTCTCACCGGCGACGATGCCCTCGAGACCTGGGGAATAGGGTCGGGTGTCGGCAGGCGCCGAAGCGGGCTCAGTCATGGACGGATGTTAGCCGCACCGCGCCGTGCGCGAGGGGCGGGACCGTGCGCGAGGGCCCGCCGATCGCAGCTCAGCGAACGTTCCCGGGCAGGTTGACCGTGAAGCGCGCTCCGGGTCCCGGGTCGCGGTTCGCCGCGTGCACATCGCCCCCATGATGCTGCGCGATCCAGCTGGCGATCGCCAGTCCCAGGCCCGTGCCCCCCGCCGGCGCGCCGGGGGCACGCCAGAACCGGTCGAACACCTTGTCCAGGTCCTCCGTCGCGATGCCGTCTCCCTCGTCGTCCACGATGAGCCGGGCGCCGGGCCTCACGGTGACCGTCACGCGTCCGCCGTCCGGCGAGTGGCGGATGGCGTTGTCCACCAGGATCCCGGCGAGCTGCCGGAGGCGGGCCTCGTCTCCGCGGACTGGAGTAGGCTCGATGTCGAGGACGAGCCGGATGCCGCGAGTGGCGGCGACGGGCTCGAGCGCCTCCGTCGCCTCGGCGGCCGCGAGCGCGAGGTCCGTGTCCTCCACTGCCAGGGTCACGGCGTCCGCGTCGGTCCGGGCGAGCAGCAGCAGGTCGTCGACGAGGATCTCCATGCGGGCCGCCCCGGCGTCCAGGTCGTCGATCGCCCGGTCCACGGTGGCTGGGTCGCCACGACCCCGTCGCAGCTCCCCGATGGCCGCCCGCGTGATCGAGAGCGGTGTCCGCAGCTCGTGGCTGGCGTCGGCGGTGAACTCGCGCTGGCGCCGGAGGGACTCGCGGATGGGCACCAGCGCGCGGCCGGCGTACACGTAGCCGACCACGACCGAGGCTGCCAGGACGGCCACGCCCCCGCCCAGCAGCACGACCACCAGGGTGCGGAGCGTGTCGAGCTCCGCGGTCCGGTCCGCGAAGACCAGGGCCGTGAGCGTGCCGCCGGGCGTCGGGACCGCGGCAGCCATGAGGCGCACCGGGGCCGTCCCGATGGTGGTCTCACGCACGACGGTCTGACCGGCCGCGACGGCCGCCTGCATCTCGGCATCGAGCGGCATCGGCTGCAGCCCGGCTCCCCCGGCGATGACCCCGACTCCGCTCGCCCCGGTCGCGATGGTGCCGTCCGGGCCCGGGTTGAGGACGAACGCGACCGTGCCGGATGCGTCGCCCCCGATGACGAGGCCGGGCTGGCTGGGATCGGAGGTCAAGCCCACGACCTGCGTCGCGGCGATGGGGACCGGACCGAAGCCCGCCCCACCCAGCTCGTCGAGGCGCGCCTGCAGCTGCCTGGTCCCGGAGGCCGCGAGGCTCGTCGCGGCCGCGACGTAGATGGCGATCCCGAGCACGATGAGCACGACCAGGGTGCTTCCCCCGCTCCACGCGATGAGGCGCCAGCGGGTGCGCCGCAGGATGGGCGCCTCCGGTGCGGTCGTCCTCACGCCACGATCCGGTAGCCGACGCCGCGCACGGTCTCGATCTGGCCGCCCCCGGCTGCACCGAGCTTGCGGCGGAGGAAGTAGACGTAGGTGTCCACGATCGCGGGGACCACCTCCGCGTCGTATGGCCAGGCGTGGTCCAGCAGCTGGTCGCGGGTCAGGGCCTGGCCGCGGTGCCGGAGCAGGCACTCGAGGAGCGCGAACTCGCGCGGGGACAGGTCCACGCGGACGCCGTCCACGAGCACGGTCCGGCCCGCCTCGTCCAGGAGGATGGGACCGGCAGCCAGGGACAGGGCGCCCGACGCCGGCGCCCGGCCGCGCCGTCCCAGGGCCCGGACCCTGGCGGACAGCTCCTCGACGGCGAAGGGCTTCACGAGGTAGTCGTCTGCGCCCGCATCGAGGCCGGCCACCCGGTCCGCGACCGCGTCTCGCGCCGTCAGCATGAGGATCGGGACCCGCGAGCCGCGCGCCCGCAGCCGGCGGGCCACCTCGAGGCCGGAGATGTCGGGGAGGCCGATGTCCAGGACGATGGCGTCGATGCCCGGCGACTCGGCCAGCTCGAGCGCCGCCCCGCCGGTCACGGCGCGCTCGACCACGTGGCGCTCGCCGCACAGCAGGCGCGCCACGAGGTCGCCGAGGCGCGGATCGTCCTCTACGAGCAACAGGTGCATGGGTGCCGTTGTAGACGTGCGTGATCAAAGGTTGCTGAAAGCGAGTTTGACGAGCCTTTGATCGGGAGGCGCGACAACTGGCAGCGGACGCGGTGGTGACCCTGCCGTCGCGACCCCGGGCCGCCGTCGGTCGGCCCGGGCTTCATCCGGTCATTCACGGAGCCTCCACCATGCGCCTGCATCCACCCATCGTGCATCCGGGACGGGCCCCCGCGCTCGTCGTCGCGCTCGCCCTGGCCATCGGGCTGGCGGCGTGCGGCGCATCGCCGTCCAGTGGCGGTGTCGTCAGTCTCGCGGGCGCTTCGGCGTCGCCGGGTGCGTCTGTGGCACCCAGCGCGTCGGTGGACCCGGAGGAGGCCATGCTGGCCTTCACGAAGTGCATGAAGGAGCACGGTGTCGACGTCCAGGTCGCGACGGTCGCCGATGGCTCCACCGGCGGCGGGGTGCACGTCAGCGGAGGCGACAGCTCGGCGGGAACCGAGGTCCAGCCAGCGACCGGGCCCGTGGACCCCAAGGCGGCGCAGGCCGCCGACGAGGCCTGCCGGCACCTCCTGCCGGCGGGCGGCATGGGTGACCCGAACGCCACCATGGACCCCACGCAGGCCGACCAGCTGCTCAAGTTCGCCCAGTGCATGCGTGACCACGGCGTTGACTACCCGGATCCGCAGTTCTCGGGCAACAGCGTCTCGATCCAGGTCGGCGGTGGGGAGAACGGCGCCGGCAACATCGATCCGAACTCCGAGGTGTTCAAGACGGCACAGGAGACCTGCGCCAAGGACCTGCCCGGCGGCGGGCCCTTCGTGATCAGCGGCTCGAGCTCGAGCTCGGGTTCGGGCCCGGTCACCGGCCCGGGAACGGTGGCCAGCCCGTGAGACGGTCCGTGCTGGCCGGTGCGGGCATCGTCCTGCTGGTGGCGGCGGGTGCCGTCGCGGCCGGGACCGGGACCCTGGCGAGGCTCGCGTCATCGGGCGCATCGGCGAGCGCCTCGCCATCCCCCGCGGCGGCAGACCTGACGACGGCGAAGGTCGAGCGCCGGACCATGCACACGACGGCCGACCTGACCGGCAGCCTCGGCTACGAGGGCTCGCGCCCGGTGATCGCGGGCAGCGCCGGGACGGTGACCAGCCTCCCGGCGCCGGGCACGGTGATCGGGCGCGGCGGCGTCCTCTACGAGTTGGACGGGCGTGTCCGCCCGCGGCTCCTGTTCGGCGACCGCCCGATGTGGCGGCCGCTCGGCCCCGGGATGTCCGACGGGGCCGACGTCCTCCAGCTGGAGCAGAACCTCAAGGCGCTCGGGTACGCGCCCAAGGCCATGAAGGTCAACCGCCACTGGGACGCGAAGACCACGGAGGCGGTCAAGCGCTGGCAGAAGGCGACGGGCCGCACGCGTGACGGAACGCTCGACGGCTCCGACCTGGCGTTCCTTCCGGGGGCCGTCCGCGTCGCGACGCAGCAGGCGGCGCTCGGGTCGATGGCCGGGCCGGGCACGCCCATCCTGGGCGCGACCACCGACCGCCGGGTCGTGACGCTGGACCTGTCGGCCAGCCGCCAGTCGCTGGTGAAGCCCGGCCAGCCCGTCACCGTCGAGCTGCCGGGCGGCGCCACGGTGCCCGGTCACGTCCGCTCGGTCGGACGCGTCGCCACCGCCGGCGAGAACGGCGCCCCGACCACCGTCCCCGTGACCATCGACATCGACGCGGGGGCTACCCTTCCGGACCTCGACGCCGCGCCGGTGACGGTGCATGTCGTGACGGAGCAGCGGGACGACGTGCTCGCCGTGCCGGTCAACGCGCTCCTCGCCCTGCTCGAAGGCGGCTACGCAGTTGAGGTTACGGCCGCGGACGGGAGCCACCGCTACGTCGGCGTGGCGACCGGGCTGTTCGAGGACGGCCTCGTCCAGGTGACGGGCGACGGCCTGGCGGCCGGTGACCTCGTGGTGGTGCCGCGATGACGGCCCCGGGTCGCGATGCCGGCGTGGCGGCCGAGGCGTTCCCGGAACCCGTGCCGGCCCTCGAGCGGGTCATCGAGCTTCGCGGCGTCGGCCGGCGCTACCAGGGTGAGCCGCCGGTGGACGCGCTCATCGACGTCGACCTGGACATCGAGGCCGGCGAGCTCCTCGCGATCGTGGGTCCGTCGGGCTCCGGCAAGACGACGCTCCTCAACGTCATCGGCACGCTGGACCGGGCGACGGCGGGCGAGGTCCTCGTGGCCGGCGCGCGCGTCGACCGGCTGTCGGACCGCCGCCTGTCTGCCCTGCGGGCCTGGCGGATCGGCTTCGTCTTCCAGCACTTCCACCTGCTCGATGGCGAGTCGGCGCTCGACAACGTCGCCGACGGCCTCCTCTACCGCGGCGTCCCGGAGAAGGACCGGCGGCTGGCGGCCAAGGCCGCGCTGGATCGCGTCGGCCTGGCCGGCCGGGCACGCCACCGGCCGGGCCAGCTCTCCGGCGGCGAGCGCCAGCGCGTGGCCATCGCCCGTGCGCTCGTCGGGCGGCCGTCGATCATCCTCGCGGACGAGCCCACGGGGAACCTGGATTCGGTCACCGGCGCTGCCCTCCTGGACCTGATGCGGGACCTCAACGCGACCGACGGCGCCACGATTGCCGTGATCACGCACGACCGTGACCTCGCGGCATCGCTGCCCCGCCGCGTCGAGCTGCACGACGGGCGGATCACCGCCGACGGGCGGACTGCCGGGATCCCGGCGTGACGGCCGACGGTCTGTCCACCGGGCGGTCTCGCGGAGGGTCCATTCCCGGACCGCGCGGCCCGGGGCCGGTCGGGATCGCGCGGATCGCCGGGCGTGGCCTGGCGTCCCGCAAGCTGCGGTCCTCGCTCACCGCGGTGGGCATCGCCATCGGGATCGCGGCGATGGTCGCCGTCCTCGCCATCTCGGACAGCAGCCGGGCGTCGCTCCTGGCCGTCCTCGACCGGTTGGGCACCAACATGCTCACCGTCTCCCCGGGCCAGTCGTTCATGGGCCAGGACACGGCGCTGCCCGACGACGCCATCGGCATGATCCGGCGGATCCGCCCGGTCCAGGCGGCGAGCGCGGCGACGACCCTGCAGACGTCGGTCCGCCGCACCGACCTGGTGAGTCGCGGCGAGACGGGCGGCCTGTCCGTCCAGGCCGTGGACAGCTCGCTCCTGGAGACGCTGGGCGGCACGCTCCGGACGGGCCGGTTCCTGGACGCGGCGCTCGAGCGGTACCCGACCGTCGTGCTGGGGTCGGTCGCCGCGACCCGCCTGGGCATCGTCGATCTCGACGCTCCGGTGCAGGTCTGGATCGCCGGCCGCTGGTTCACGGTCGTCGGCATCCTGGATTCGCTGCCGCTCGCCCCGGAGCTTGACCGGGCGGCGCTCATCGGCCGTGACGCAGCGAAACAGTGGCTCGAGGCGGACATCGCGCCGTCCACGGTCTATGTCCGGACGGACCCGGCGAGGGTCGACGAGGTGCGGGCCGTCCTTGGGGCCACCGCCAACCCGGAGAACCCCGAGGCCGTCAACGTCCAGCGTCCCTCGGACGCGATCGAGGCGCGGGCCGCGGCGGCGACCACGTTCACCACCCTGTTCCTGGGCCTGGCGGCCGTGGCGCTCGGGGTGGCGGCCCTCGGCATCGCCAACGTGATGCTGATGACCGTGTTGGAACGCCGGCCGGAGATCGGCCTGCGGCGGGCACTGGGCGCCACGCGGGGTGCGATCGCAGGGCAGTTCTTCGGCGAGGCGCTGCTGCTGGCGGCGATCGGCGGCGTGCTGGGCGTCACGGTCGGGATGGCGATCGGCGCCGCCTACGCCACGAGCCAGGGCTGGCCGGTCGTCATCTCGCTGCCCGCCGTGGCAATCGGCATGGCGGCCACGGTGCTCGTCGGGTCAATCGCCGGGCTGTATCCCGCGATCAGGGCCGCGAACGTGCCCCCGACCGACGCGCTCCGGGCGGGCTGACCGCAGTTGGTCGGACCCGGGGCTCAGGGACGCGGCAGCTCGGCCGCCGCGGCGTCGTCCAGGATCCAGGTCGAGTTCGTCGCCATCGTCATGCGCACCGGCAGCTCGCGGGCGTCGTCGCCGCGCCATGCCCGACCCAGGACCGCAGCCTTCGAGGGCCCGGTCGACACAACCAGCACGCACCGCGCGGCCGCCACGACGTCCGGGTGCATCGTGACGCGCTCCACCCGGGGCTCGACGTGCGCCGGGGCCGGGATCGCCACGACCAGTGCCCCTGCGTCCCAGGCCGGCGACCATGGGAAGACCGACAGCACGTGGCCGTCCGGTCCCACCCCCAGGATCACGACGTCGAAGGCCGGCGTGCCGTCGTCGTCCCGCGCCGGCCCCTCGAGGAGGAGCGAGGTCTCGTAGGCCGCCGCCGCCTCGGCCGGTCCCTCGCCGGCCGCGATGGCGTCTGCGACGGGCACCGGGTGCAGATGCCCGGGCGGGATCCGCACCCCGCCGAGATCGTCGCCGTCGCCTTCGGCAGCGAGCAGCAGCTCCTCAAGCGGCAGCACGTTGGACAGCGGGTCGTCAGCCGGCACGAAGCGGTCGTCGCCCCACCAGACGTGGACCCGCGACCAGTCCACGAGATCGCGCAGCGGCGGGACCCGGAGGTGCCGGTAGATCCCCGGTGCCGCCGACCCGCCGGTGGTGGACCAGTGCGCGACGCCACGCTCCGCGATCGCGGCGGCCAGGGCAGCAACGGTCTCCGCGGCAGCGGCCTCGGCCACGGCGTCGGCGGTCGGCAGGACGCGCACGATGGGCAGGCGGCGGGGTCGATCGGCGGTCATCGGCGGGGCGCTCCTCTGGTGTTCAATCGGGATCCGCACCGGTAGCGGACGACCCATCGGTGCCTGGTGCGTGAGCGCGACCCTGGACGACCGGCGCCACGAGCCTTGCTGCCATCCTGATGGTCTCGGCGGCAACCGGGTCCCGGCCACCGAACTCGAGTGCCTCGCCCAAGAGGTCCACCTCGCTGCGGCGCGGCGCCTTGAACGTGCGGTCCAGCGCCTCGATGCCGTCGAGCCAGGTGTGCACGTGGACGTTCTCGGCCTCGGCCGTCACGTCGGCGCGCAGCTCGGATCCGCGCCGCTCGGCGAGCAGCTCCACCCGGAGGGTCGTGCCGGGGGGCATGGGCGAGGCGACCGGCCGGATGACCACGCTCACGTCCGCGGTTCCGGCCCGGAGGCGGGCCGCCAGGCCGCGGTGGAGCGGCGCCCGCTCCCCCGGACGGAGCCGCCCGCCCTGTGCGCCGCCGCGCCCCTTCGCCGGCCCCTTCGCCTCGACCGGCGCCAGCGGCGTCACGACCCGCATCCCCAGCCGGGACGCCAGCCACGCCGCGTGGTACAGCGGTTTGACGACGTTCGTCGTGCCGGGTGCGCCCGTCTCATCGTGCGTCCCGTACGTCACCGCGATCCGGCGCACGTGCGCGAGGTAGGGCAGGAACTCGGGCAGGTCGAAGACGGTTGCGATCGCCTCGCGCCAGCGGGACTGGCGGACGAGCGCGAAGTCCCGGATCGCGATGCGCTCGTGGAGATCGTAGAGGCGGGCGAGCTGACGGAGGCGCGCGAGGCCGTCGCCCGACCAGCCCGAGCCGTCCACCACAAGGCGGTCGGTGATCTCCAGCACGTCGTCCGTCGGCTCCGAGTCCAGCATCGGCTCGCCGGGCCACCAGGCGGTGACCGGGAGGTCGTGGATGAGCAGCGGCGCGACGAGCGCGGTCAGGTGCCGCCCGGTCTCGCCACCGGCGGTCAGGTAGATCAGCTCCGAGCAGGTCTCGGGCGCGTCGGCTCGCGGCAGGACGCAATGGGCCTCGATCCGCGCGTCCAGCCAGGGCGGGCCGTCCGGGTCCGCGGAGAGAACGATCATCGTCCGGCTGGGATGGCGGCCGGTGAGGCGGCTGATCGTCTCGGCTGCACGCTCGCCAACCTCGGGCTGCTGGGCGATCACCACCAGGTTCATCACGCTGGTGCGCGCGGCGACCTGGCGGCCGCGCCGCTCGCCGTCGACGTCGACCATCAGGTTGGGCTGGGCCCAGATCCGGCCGAGCTCCTGCTCGATCTCATCGATCGTGCGGGCGCGCGACAGCCAGCGCAGCATCGGCTCGCCGGGCTGAGGGGCCTCGATCGGCTCGATCCGCCCGGCACCGCTCGCCCTCGTCCCGACGGCGATGATCTCGCCGGGCTCCGCCACCCCGGCGAGGCGGCCTGGATCCTCCGGCGCCCCGGCGAGGCGGCCTAGATCCTCCGCCACCGTCGGCCCTCACGGGCGAGCAGGTCCTCGGCCGCCTCGGGGCCCCAGGTGCCCGCCTCGTAGTTCGGGAAGTCGGGCACGCCCTGCTCTGCCCAGGCTCCGATGATGGGGTCCACGATGGACCAGGCCTCCTCGACCTCGTCGGCGCGCGTGAACAGCGAGGCGTCGCCGAGGAGCGCGTCGAGGATCAGCGTCTCGTAGGCGTCGGGGCTGTCCGTCTGGAATGCCGAGCCGTACGTGAAGTCCATGGTCACGTTCCGGACGTCGATGCCGAGGCCCGGGACCTTGGCCCCGAAGCGCAGCATGATCCCCTCGTCGGGCTGGATCCGCATCGCCAGCAGGTTGGGCTCCGGGTCCGTGGCGCTGTCCCGGAACAGCTGGTGCGGGACCTCCTTGAACTGGATCGCGATCTCCGTCGCCCGCTTCGGCAGCCGCTTGCCCATCCGCAGGTAGAACGGGACGCCGGACCAGCGCCAGTCGTCGATGGTGAGGCGGGCCGCGATGAAGGTCTCCGTCTCGGACGCCGGGTCCACGGCGGGCTCCGCGCGGTACCCGGGGACGGGCTTGGCCGAGACCCAGCCCGGGCCGTACTGCCCCCGGACGACATCGCGCCGGGTCTGCTCCGGTGTCAGCCTGCCGATGGCCCGGATGACCTTGACCTTCTCGTCGCGCAGCGCGTCGGCCTCGAAGGTGGCGGGGGGCTCCATCGCCACCAGGCTGAGCAGCTGCAGCAGGTGGTTCTGCAGGAAGTCGCGGCTGGCCCCGGTCTCCTCGTAGAACGCGCCGCGGTTCTCGATGCCGATCGATTCCGCCACCGTGATCTGCACGTGGTCGATGTGGCGGCGGTTCCAGATCGGCTCGAAGATGCCGTTGCCGAACCGGAACACCAGGAGGTTCCGGACGGTCTCCTTGCCCAGGTAGTGGTCGATGCGGTAGACCTGCCGCTCCCGGAAGACCTTGCCGACCTCACGGTTGAGGCGTATGGCGGACTCCAGGTCGCGCCCGAACGGCTTCTCGATGACGACCCTCCGCCAGCCGCCGTCGTGGTGCTCGTGGTCCAGTCCCACCCGTCCCAGCTGGGCGACGATCTCCGCGAACTGCGAGGGCTGCGTCGCGAGGTAGAAGATCCGGTTGCCGCGGGTGCTGCGCTCCTCGTCCATGCCGTCCAGGCGCTCCGCAAGCGACGCGTAGGCGGCCGGGTCCGCGAAGTCGCCCTGGTGGTAGAAGATCCGCGAGGCGAGGTCGTCCCACGTCTCCTGGTCCACCGGCTGGACGCGGGAGAACACGTCGACCGCCTGCTTCAGCTCCCTGCGGAAGTCGTCGTCCGAGTAGGCACGGCGGCCGACGGCCAGGAGCGTGAACTCGTGGGGGAGCAGGTGGGTCCGCCAGAGCTGGAACAGCGCCGGTACGACCTTGCGATGAGCGAGGTCACCGGTGGCGCCGAACAGCACGAAGGCCGCCGGGTCCGGGACGCGCTCCAGGCGGAGTCCCTCGCGCAGCGGGTTGTCCAGGGACCTGGACGTGGCGGCGCGCTTCCGGTGCTCGGTGGCCAGGCGGAGGTCCCGCATGGTCCGCGGGGCGTCCTTCCGTCCAGGCGGTGCCGGGGCAGCAGCGGGGACCGGGGCGGCGGGGGCCGGGCTGGGGACCGCCGGGGTGCCTGGTACGGCGGGCCCCTTGACGGCGGCTGCGCGACGCGTGGTCACGTCTACTCCGTCTTCACCGCGTGGCCACCGAACTCGTTGCGGAGCGCGGCGAGCACCTTGGCACCGTAGGAATCGTCCTGGCGCGAGCGGAACCGCGCCAGGAGGGAGAGCGTGATGACCGGCGCGGGGACGTCCTTGTCGATCGCCTCCTGCACCGTCCAGCGACCCTCGCCGGAGTCCGCGACCCAGCCCTTGAGATGGTCGAGGTCCTGGCCGTTCGCCTCGAACGCGCGGACCATCAGCTCCAGCAGCCACGACCGGACGACCGAGCCATGCATCCACATCTCGGAGATCGCGCCGAGATCCAGCGGGTAGTCGCTGGCATGCATGATCTCGAAGCCCTCGGCATAGGCCTGCATCAGGCCGTACTCGATGCCGTTGTGGACCATCTTCACGTAGTGCCCGGCGCCCGGACCGCCGACGTGGAGGTAGCCGCCTTCGGGGGCGAGGGAATGGAAGATGGGCTCGAGTGGCGTCACGTAGCCGTCTTCGCCGCCGACCATCAGGGCGTAGCCCACCTGGAGGCCCCAGATGCCGCCGCTGGTGCCGGCGTCCACGTAGCCGATTCCCTTCCCGGCGAGGGCCTTCTGCCGCCGGACGTCGTCGTGGAAGTTGGTGTTGCCGCCGTCGATGATGGTGTCGCCGGGCTCGAGGTGCTCCAACAGCTCCTCGATCTGTGCCTCGGTCGCATCGCCGGCCGGGACCATCACCCAGACCGCACGTGGCCTCTCGAGCTTCGCGACCAGCTCCGCGATGGAGAACGCTGCCTCGGCGCCCTCCTTCTCGATCTCCCGGGTCTTCTCGGGCGTCCGGTTGTACGCGACGATCTGGTGGTCGTCCTGGAGGAGGCGGCGAACCATGTTCGCGCCCATTCGGCCGAGGCCGATGAAGCCGATGCGCATTGGGCTGATCTCCGCTGGCGACCGGGATTGGCCACGAGACTGTCCGGTGGGGCGTCCGGTAGAGCATAGGCCCGAGCGCCCGCGCCCGCGCCCGCGCCGGACGCGGGAGCTACGCGTCGGGCTCGCGGGAGAGCGTGAGGTCCCGGTAGAGCCGCCAGGTGTCGCCGGGGCCGCGGTGCCACGTCTCGGCGAAGCGGCCACGAATGCGGACGCGTTCGTCGACCCGCCGGCCGGTGCCGTCGATGAAGCCCATCCGCCACGTCCCCGAGGCGTAGGCGACGTCCGGGTCCAGGCCGTCCACCTTGGTCCACTCGACGTCGATGTCGAAGCTGACGTCGCGGAAGCGACCCCGGGCGTACTCCACCATCTCGCGCAGGCCGGCGTGACCGAGCGCGTCCGGGCCGTCCATGTCGATGATCCCGCCGTCCGGCAAGAACAGCGCGACGAGCGCATCGGCGTCCGAGGCCCGGAGCGCATGCGCGTACCGGGCGTTCGCGGCGACCAGCGCCGTCTCGACCGGGTCCTCCAGCTCCTCGGGCGCGACCCACTCGAGGGCGGCGTCCTCGCCCGAGCCCTCCGCCGGGTCCGTCACCGGTCCTCGCCCATCGATGCCGACTCGATCGCCAGCACCTTGTCCAGGCGCCGCCGGTGGCGCGGCTCGCCGGAGAAGCGCGCCCCGAGGAATGCCACCGAACACTCCGCCGCGGGCTCGATCCCGATCACCCGCGCCCCGAGCACCAGCACGTTCATGTCGTCGTGCTCCACGCCCTGGTGCGCCGAGTACGTGTCGTGGCACACGGCCGCCCGGACGCCACGCATCTTGTTGACCGCGATGGACGCCCCCACCCCGGAGCCGCAGATCAGGATCCCGCGGTCCGCGTGCCCGGACTGGATGGCCTGGCCGACCAGCCACGAGAAGTCCGGGTAGTCGTCCTGCGGGTCGGAGCCGTCGCCGCCCAGGTCCAGCAGCTCGTGCTGCCCGGGAAACAGCGACGCAAGCTTCGCCAGCAGCTCGTCCTTGAAGGCGGCCCCGGCATGGTCCGCCGCGAACGCCACGCGCATTGCCGCCTCCTCAGCCGCCGTGACCGTGCGGGTGGCCGATGGACTGGTCGGACACGCCCACGCGCCCGTGCAGCCCGTCACGGACCACGCGGCGCGCGACGTCTGCCACGTTGTCGACCGTGAACCCGAACGCCTTCATGATCGTGCCGGCGGGCGCGCTCGCCCCGAACCGGTCCAGCCCCAGGATCGCGCCCTCGTCGCCGGCCCATCGCTCCCAGCCCAGGGAGACGCCGGCCTCGACGGTCACTCGCTTGCGCACGGACGCCGGCAGGACGCCCTCGCGGTACGCCGCATCCTGGGCCTCGAAGCGCTCCCAGCACGGGAGGCTCACGACGCGGGTCGGGATGCCATCGGCCTCCAACACGTCGGCCGCCGCGGCGCACAGGGCCAGCTCCGACCCAGTGCCGACGAGGATGAGGCGCGGTGCGCCGCCCGCCGCCTCCCTGAGCACGTACCCGCCCCGCCTGACGCCATCGCGGGCGCCCTCCTTCGTGCCCGGCAGCGTCGGCAGCTTCTGGCGCGTCAACGCCAGCGCCACGGGGCCGGGTGCCGAATCCGTGAGCGAGGACCGCTCGGCCGCGAGCGCCCATGCCGCGATCGCCTCGTTCCCGTCGCCGGGACGGAGGAACCAGAGGTTCGGGATCGCGCGCAGCGCCGCGTAGTGCTCCACCGGCTGGTGGGTCGGGCCATCCTCGCCCAGGCCCACGGAGTCGTGGGTCCACACGTACGTCACGTGCAGCCCGGACAGGGCGGCCAGGCGGACGGAGCCGCGCATGTAGTCGCTGAAGGTGAGGAACGTGGCGCAGTACGGCAGGAACCCGCCGTGGTAGGCGATGCCGTTGGCGATGCCGCCCATCGCGTGCTCGCGCACGCCGAAGCGGATGTTGCGACCCGCATGCCCGGCCTCGAAGTTGTCGTGCCCCCGGGCCTTGACGTCGGTCAGGTTGGACTCGGACAGGTCCGCGGACCCGCCGAACAGCTCCGGCAGCGCCGCGGCCAGGGCCTGGATCGCATCCTGGCTGGCGTTCCGGGTCGCGACCTCGGTGCCCGTCTCGTAGGCCGGGAGCGCCTGGTCCCAGCCGGCGGGGAGGTCGCCCGAGACGCGCCGGACCAGCTCCGCGGCCTCCGCTGGGTAGTCCTCCCCGTAGGCGTCGACGCGCGCGTTCCAGTCGGCCACGAGCGCCTCGCCCGCGGGGACGGCGCGGCGGAACAGCTCGCCGGCCTCGTCCGGCACGAAGAACGTCCTGTCGGGGTCCCAGCCGTAGGCCTCCTTGGTGAGGCGGACCTCGTCCGGGCCCAGCGGGGCGCCGTGGGACTTCTGCGAGTCCTGCTTGTTCGGGCTGCCGAAGCCGATGTGGGTGTGGACGGCGATGATCGACGGGCGCTCGTCCGCCTTCGCGGCCTCGATGGCGGCCGAGATCGCCGCGACGTCGTTGCCGTCATCGATGCGCTGGACGTGCCAGCCATAGGCGGCGTAGCGGGCCAGCACGTCCTCCGTGAAGGCCCAGGCGGTGGGTCCGTCCAGCTGGATCCTGTTGTCGTCGTACAGGGCGATGAGCTTGCCGAGCCGCAGGTGCCCGGCGAGGGAGCTCGCCTCGGCGGTGATGCCCTCCTGGAGGTCGCCGTCCGAGCAGATCACGTACGTGCGGTGGTCGATCACGTCGTGGCCCGGCCGGTTGAACTCGTCCGCCAGCCGGCGCTCGGCGATGGCCATGCCGACCGCATTCGCGACGCCCTGGCCCAGCGGGCCCGTCGTGGCCTCGACGCCCGGCGTCATGCCGTATTCCGGGTGGCCGGGGGTCATGGATCCCCACTGGCGGAACGACTTCAGGTCGTCCAGCGAGACCGCGTACCCGGTGAGGTGGAGCAGGGAGTAGAGCAGCATCGACGCGTGCCCGGCCGACAGCACGAACCGGTCGCGGTCCGGCCACGCGGGCTGCGTCGGGGCGTGGCGCAGGTGGCGCGTCCAGAGGGCATAGGCCATGGCAGCCGCGCCCATCGGAGCGCCCGGGTGCCCGGAGTTCGCCTGCTGGACGCCGTCGATCGAGAGGGTGCGGATCGTGTTGACCGCGAGGAGGTCGAGGCGGTCCGAGGGGCTGGTCATCGCTGTCTCCGGTGCGCGGGACACGGGGCGGGTCCGGCGCGTCCCCGTGGCGGCGCGCACGGCGCGGCGGGTCCGGCCGCGAGCGCCCATCGTACCGCGGCGCGCAGCGTATCCTCGGCTCATGGCCACCCCAACGGATCCGCGCACCGTCCCCGTCGCCCGGCCGCCTCGCCGGTCGGCCGTGCATCGGCCGCGCGTCGTGGTGGTCGGCGACCTCGTGATGGACGTCGTCCTGGCCGCCGACAGGGACCTCCGGCGTGGCACGGACATCACCGGGAAGGTGCTCCTGCGGCAGGGTGGATCGGCCGCCTCCACGGCCCGGTGGCTGGGGCGGACCGGCGCGCGGAGCACGCTCGTCTGCTCGATCGGCCGCGACGCCGCGGGACGCGCGCTCGTCGCCGCGCTGGCCGCGGATGGCGTGACCGTTCGGGCCGTTCGCGTCGCTGGCGTCCGCACCGGGCGGATCGGCGTGTTCGTCGAGGCGGGCGGTGAGCGCTCGTTCGTCACGGACCGCGGCGCGGCGCTCCGGCTCCGCCCGGAGGACCTGCGGGCGGCGTGGTTCGCCGGCGCCGAGGTCGTCCACCTGCCCGCCTACTCGCTCCTCGACCAGCCACTCGGCCGGGCCGGTATGGTCGCCATCCGGCTCGCCCGCGAGGCCGGCGCCCTCGTCACGGTCGACCTCGCGTCCAGTGGGCCGCTCCTGGCCAAGGGCCGTCGCGCGGCGCTGGCCCTGATCCGCGAGGCCGCCCCAGACCTGCTGTTCGCCACACGCGACGAGGCCAAGGCCCTCATGGGATCGAAGCACGAGGACGGCCTGCTGGATCTGGCGCCGATCGCCGTGGTCAAGCGCGGCCGCAAGGGGGCGGCGGTCCTCGTCCGCGCCGACGGGGGCAACCTGCGCTTCGAGGTCGCCACGTTGCCCATCAAGGCGGCGGACACCACGGGGGCAGGCGACGCGTTCAACGCCGGCTTCCTGGCCGCCTGGATCCAAGCGCGCCGGCGCGGCCTCTCGCAGCCTGCGGCCCTCAAGCGCGGCGCGGCCGCGGGCAACCGGCTGGCACGTCGCCACCTGTCGCATCCGCAGCCCGAGATCGGCCTCGTCTGAGCCGTGGTGCGGTCTCCGCCTGAGCCGCTGTTCGGTCTCCGCCTCAGCCGCTGTTCGGTCGGCGCCCGTCAGCGCCGCGATGACCCGCGCCTACGCGCGCAGGAAGCGGTCGAACCAGTCCAGCATCCGGGTCATCCGGTCGATGCGGCGGTCGATGCGGCCGGTCGCCTGGATCACGTGGAACTCCTCGGGGTAGAGGACGTACTCGACCTCCCGTCCCAGCCAGCGCAGGGC